>Ga0256839_1000715_pt1 | contig 42593 bp, 36 predicted proteins | sample 354166metaG_FD_185968 | JGI IMG/M metagenome (GOLD analysis project Ga0256839, IMG submission 185968) | Hydrothermal vent microbial communities from Mid Atlantic Ridge, Atlantic Ocean - 354-166 | ecosystem: Environmental > Aquatic > Marine > Hydrothermal vents | place: Atlantic Ocean: Mid...
TCGCCCGGCTCCAGAGCCTCGAGGACCCGTCGCCGTGCCGCGGTCGTCCGGTCCGGTCGCCGACCGGCGGCGAGCCGGTAGCCCGGGCGCGGCGGGTCGGGAACGAAGGCCGCCGGCACGCTGAGAACCAGTTTCAGGAGGGCGCCGAGGGGGGCGAGGGTTTCCCGCGCCGTTTCGGCGAGCAGGCGCCGCAGCGCCGCGGGCAGGGGCGGAAGGTCGAGGATCCGCTCGACGGCGCGCAGCCGCGCCGGCGGGCTGCGGCGTGCCGGCGGATCGTCCCAGACGATGCCGACGAGTTTGCGGGCACCGAAGGGAACCTCGACGTAGCTCCCCGGTCGTGCCGGCTCGGCCAGCTCCCAGCGGTAGTCGAAGGGCGCATCGACGGGAACGGGTACCAGCACCGGTACCGGAGCATCGCTCATGGGGCGGGATCGAGGACCTCGATGGGCGTGCCGGGACGCCGATTGACAACGGAAGCCTGCTTAGCATGATGCGCCGCATGACGAAAGGCGAGGTCCCGCCGCTGTTTTCGCTGCTCGGCGCCGATCTGGTGCCACTCGTGCAGAGCTATCGGAACTGGCTGCGGCACGAAAAGCACGTGGCGGCCCGCACGCTGATCGCCTACGAGAGCGATCTCGCCGCCTTCTTCGCCTTTCTCGCCGGACATCTGGGCGAGCCCCCGGGTCTGGCGCGGCTGCGGGATCTGCGGGTCGCCGATTTCCGGGCCTGGCTGGCCGAGCGTCACCGCCGCGGTCTCGCCCGCAGCTCGACCGCCCGGGCGCTGGCCGCGGTGCGCGGGTTCTTCCGTCATATCGACCGCCGGCACGGCCTCCACAATCCGGCCCTGTCCGCCCTGCGCATGCCGCCGCCACGACGCCCGCTGCCGCGCCCGCTCGAACCGGAACAGGCGATCGCCCTCACCGAGGCCGTGCGGGGGGAGGACGGTCCGGGCTGGGTGCTGCTGCGCGACTATGCGGTGCTGATGCTCCTCTACGGCTGCGGACTGCGGATCGGCGAGGCGCTCGCGCTGGATCGCGGGGCGGTCGGCACCGATCCCGCGGCCCTGCGCAGCCTCCGGGTGCGGGGCAAGGGGGATCGCCAGCGCGAGGTGCCGGTGCTGCCGGTGGTGGCGGAAGCGCTGGCGGCCTATGTTGCCGCCTGTCCCCATCTGCTGCCGGCGGACGGGCCTCTCTTTCGCGGGGTGCGGGGCGGTCGCCTCGATGCCAGTCTCTTGCGGCGGCGGCTGCGGAGCCTGCGCGCCGCTCTCGGCCTGCCGGAAAGCGCCACCCCGCACGCCCTGCGGCACAGTTTCGCCACCCATCTGCTGGCGGCGGGGGCGGATCTGCGGGTCATCCAGGAGCTTCTCGGACACGCCAGCCTCTCCACCACCCAGGGTTATACGGCGGTCGACGGTTCCCGCCTGCGGGCGCTGTACGAACGGGCCCATCCCCGCGCCCGCTGAGACGCTCCCGGGCGTGACGCCGCGGATCCATTGCCGCAAAGGTTGCGAGCTCCTATAGCTGGCGCGCCGGACAGCCGGCCGGAGATCCCGTCGCCCCCGTACCTTCCGGACCGATCGTGCGCCTCATCCTCGCGAGCATCGCCCTCTTCCTGGCCCTCCTCCTCGGCGGTCTGCTGCTGCCGCGGCTGATCGAGGACGAGGCCGCCCGGGCCATGCTGGATCGGATCGCCACCACGCGAACCGGCTATCCGCTGGAAGTCGAGGGGGCGATCGAGTTTTCCCTGCTGCCGCGACCGAGCCTCAGTTTCGCCCGTGCCCGGCTGGGCGGTGAAGACCCGGCATCGGCCCCGTTTTCGGCCCGCTTCGACCGGGTGGACATCGATCTCGCGATCGGCCCGCTGATACGCGGACGGCTCGAGGTGGCCAGCATGCGGCTCGTGCGTCCCAGCCTCGAGATCCGGCGCGATCCCCGCGAGGTCCTGCTGGCCCTGCTCGAGGCCGAGCCCGTCGCCGACCGTCGCCTGCTGCTGCGCAGCGTCGAGATTCTCGACGGCACGCTCGCCTTCGCGCGTGCCGGCGCCGGTGCGCGGCCGATACGAATCTCGGGAATCGATGCCTTGTTCCTGGGTGCCGAGGGTGGCGGATTCACCGTCGAGGGCAGGGGGCGGACCGTGAAGGCGCCACTCGTCTTCCGGATCGAGTCCGGGGCGCCGCAGCGGGGACGGCCGGTGCGGCTGGCCTTCCGCGGCCAGCTCGGTGTCGGTGGCAGGCTCGCCAAGATCGGCTACACCGGCGGGCTGCAGGCGACGGAAGGCGGTCTGGCGGCGAGCGGGGAACTGGAACTGGTGACGGCCGAGCCCGGGGAGTTCGTCGAAGCGGTGGCGGCGCTCCTCGACCGGCTGCCTCCGGAACTGCCCCCGCTGCCACGGCCCCTGCGGCTCCGGGGACGGTTCGAGAGCCGGGAAGGGTTCTGGCAATTCGAGGATCTCGGGTTGCAGCTCGCCGATCGGCAGCTCTCGGGAAGGATGCGTTACGCTCCCGGCCCGCGACCTTCGTTCGAGGCCAGCTTCGAGGCGAACCGCCTCGATCTCGGGATGACGATGGACGAGCTCGCCCGCTGGCGGCGGCAACTGCCGCTGCCGCCCTACGGTCTCGAGGGGCGGCTGCAGCTCCGGATCGGCGCTCTCCACCTCGGCGGAAAGCCGGTCCGCCAGCTCCGTCTGGACGCGCGGATCGACGAGCGCGGCGATCTCGAGCTCGCGGACTTCGCGGCCCGGATCCCCGGGGGCGGGGATCTGCGCCTGCGTGGCACCCTGGCGAGGGTCGCCGGGGCGCCCCGCTGGCTCGGCGAGATCCGGCTGGCCGGCCAGTCGTTGCGCGAGACCCTGGACTGGCTCGGGGTGGATCTGCACCGGGGGACCGGGGAGCGGACCTTCGCCGCCTACGCCGTCCGGGGCGAGCTGCGGCTCGGCGCCGAGGGGGTCGGTCTGCGCGAAGGCGAGCTGCGGGTGGACGCGACCACGGCACGGGGATCCTTCGCCCTGCGGTTCGGCGAACGGCCCCAGCTCGCGGTGGCCGCGATCCTCGATCGCCTGGTGGTGGACGATTATCTGGAGCTGTTGCCGGCGGACTGGCGGGTGGCGGATCTTCGCGATCTCCTCGGATCCTTCGACGCCGCTCTCGACGTGACCCTCCAGCGCACGGCCCTGGGCGGCCTCCGTGCCGGTACCCTGAAGCTGCGGGCCGGGCTGGATAAGGGGCGGCTCACCGTGGGCGAGCTGGAACTCGCCGATCTCGGTGGTGCCTCGGCGGGGATCGCCGGCACCCTGACGCTGGACCGCCTCGAATACGATTTCGCCGCCGATGTGGAGATTCCCTCGCCGGCCCGTCTCGCCCGGCAGGCCGGACTCGCCGGCTACGAACTGCTGGCGGGTCTGGGGGCGCTGCGCGGCCAGGCGACCCTGCGTGGTCGCGGCACGGCCGGCGAGGCGGAGCTCGAACTCGCCGGCGAGGCCGCCCGGCTCACCGTCAGCGCGACCGGCGAGAAGCTCGCCAGCTTCGAGACCTTCACCGCCAGAGCGGTGCTCGAGGCGACGAGCTTCGCCGCCTTCGCCCGCAGCTTCGGCGTGCCGCCGCTCCGACCCCAGCGGGTGCGCGGGCCGCTCTCGGCGACGGTGGATGTCGAACGGTTGGCGGCCGGCCCCCTCGCGCTGCGGGCCGCGGCCCGTCTCGCCGGGGTGTCGCTCGATGTCGACACCCGCTGGGGCGGCGATCCCCCGGCCCTCGAGGGACGGTTGCTCGTCTCGCCGGTGCCGAGTGGCGATCTGATCGACACCCTCCATCGTCTGATGGCGCCGTTCCTGGGTCTGCTGCCCGAACCGCCGCAGGCCTGGCCGGGGGCTTGGCCGGGAAGCGCTCTCGACTGGGGCTGGCTGGATCGCCTCCGACTGCGCCTCGACATCGGTTTCGAGGTGCCGGCGAACGGGCTGCGTCTGGTGATCGAGGACGGGCGACTGGCGGTCGAGAACCTCGATCTGGCGGTGGCCGGGGGGCGCTGGACGGGGAGGCTGGACCTGCGCCGCCGGGGCGCCGGGGTGGAAGCCTCGGCTTCGCTGATGCTCGAGGGCGCCCGGGTCGAGCGCCTGCTGTCCCTGCTGGGCATCGCCGAAGGTCTGTCGGGGAGTCTCGAGCTCGGCGCCGATCTGCGCTCCGGCGGCAACAGCATCGCCGATCTGATCGCCCATCTCGGGGGCGAGGGCTGGGTGCGGCTGCGCGATGGTGGCATCGGCGGTCTCGGCCGCGACGAAGCCGGCGGTCTGCTGCTGGGAGTCGTGGACCGCCTGCCCTTCCGTCTGCTGGGCGGCGATCTGCGGTTCGATCGCGGGATCGTCGAGCCGGTCGGATCGGGACTGCTGGTGACCGGCGAGCGGCTGCGCGGCGAGATCGAACTGATGGCCGATCTCTACGCCTGGATGACGCGCGCGGTCCTGCGACTCCGCGATCCCGACGGGGCCACCGCCGAAGTCGAGCTGTTCGGTCCCCTGGCCGCGCCGGTCGCCCGGCTCGCCTCGCTGGCGGCCAGCGAGATCATTCCCGAGGCCCTAGCATCGCCTCCGGACGTACCGCCGCTTCGAATTCCTCCGCCGACAGCAGACCCAGGGCGAGAGCCGCCTCCTTGAGGGAGAGCCCCTCGGCGTGCGCCTTCCTGGCGATGCGGGCGGCGGCGTCGTAGCCGAGCTTCGGCACCAGCGCCGTCACCAGCATCAGGCTCCGCTCCACATACGCGCCGAGGCGCCCGCGGTCGGCCTCGAGCCCGATGATGCAGCGGTCGGTGAAGCTGCGCACCGCGTCCGCCAGCAGGCGGATGCTCTCGAGCACGGCATGGGCGATCACCGGCTTGTAGACGTTGAGCTCGAGATGGCCGCCGGCACCGGCCACGGTGACCGTCACCTGGTTGCCCATCACCCGGGCGCAGACCATGGTCAGGGCTTCGGCCTGGGTGGGATTGACCTTGCCCGGCATGATCGAGCTCCCCGGCTCGTTGGCCGGAAGGCGGAGCTCGCCGAGACCGCAGCGCGGCCCCGAGCCGAGCAGACGAATGTCGTTGGCGATCCTGGTCAGCGAACAGGCGAGCACGTTGAGCGCGCCCGACAGCTCCACCATCGCATCGTGGGCGGCCAGGGCCTCGAACTTGTTGGCGGCGGTGACGAAGGGCAGGCCGGTGAGCTCGGCGATCTCGGCGGCGAAGCGTTCGGCGAAGCCTTTCTTGGTGTTGAGGCCGGTGCCCACGGCGGTACCGCCCTGGGCGAGTTCGAGGAGGCGCGGCACGGCCGCGCGCAGGCGGGCGAGACCGTTCTCCACCTGTCGGACGTAGCCCGAGAATTCCTGCCCCAGGGTGAGGGGAACGGCGTCCTGCAGATGGGTGCGGCCGATCTTGATCAGTCCGGCGAAGGTCTCGCGCTTGGCCTCGAGTTCGGCGAACAGATGTTCGAGGGCGGGGACGAGCCGCTCGTGCAGCTCCCGCACGGCGGCGATGTGCATCGCCGTCGGGAAGGTGTCGTTTGAGGACTGGCCGAGATTGACGTGATCGTTGGGATGGACCGGGCTCCTGGCCCCCAGGGGCGCCCCGAGGAGCTCGTTGGCGCGATTGGCGATCACCTCGTTGGCGTTCATGTTGGTCTGGGTGCCGGAGCCGGTCTGCCAGACCACCAGCGGGAAATGATCGTCGAGGAGCCCGTCGGCGACTTCCCGGGCCGCCCGGACGATCGCCTCGCCGAGCCGCGGTTCGAGGAGGCCGAGCTCCATGTTGGTCCGCGCGGCGGCGAGCTTGACCAGACCGAGGGCCCGGATCAGTGGACGCGGCATCCGGTCCTCGCCGATCGGGAAATTCCGGAGGCTGCGCTGGGTCTGGGCCCCCCAGTAGCGGTCGGCGGGCACGGCGATCGGGCCGAAACTGTCGATTTCCGTTCGACTGGCGGGTTTCTCGCCCATCGAGCTCGCTCCCCGCGACGGACGGCCCGGCCTGTCGGGAGGATCTCCCGGGACGGTCCCGCCCGCGGCTATTTCTTGCGGAAGCGGTCCAGCGCGACGATCTCGGCGCCCCGCCGTTCCGCGCTCTCCGCTTCGTCCTCCGTTTCCTCGGTCCCCTCCCTTTCCGTCGGGGCCGGCGGAGCGGCTTCGGCGGAGGCGATCGGCAGCCGCACGGTCGCCGGCTCGCCGGCGGCTTCCTCCGCGCCCTCGGCAGCCCCGTCGACGGTGAACTGGAGGCCGAACTCCGCCGAAGGATCGGCGAAGATGCGGATGGCGCGGTAGGGCACCGTCAGCCGCTCGGGAACGTCGTTGAAGCTCAGGGTGACGGCGAACGCCTCGTCTCCGACCTCGAGATCCCAATACTGATGCTGGAGGACGATGGTGATCTCGTTGGGATAGCGTTCGCGCAGATAGTCCGGCATGCGCACCGCCGGATGGCGGGTGCTGAAGGTGATGTAGTAGTGATGCGGGGCGCCGATCCCGCCGGCGGCGAGGTCGCCCAGGATCTTGCGCACTACGCCGCGCAGGGCGTCTTCGACCAGTCGTCCGTATTCGACACGTCCGCGGCGCATGCCCGTTCTTTTCGCTCTTGGTCGTTCACAGTGGCCTGCAGGTTCCAGGCATGAAAGTGGAGGGCTTCTGTTGCCCGGCGCCCTCCGAGCCGCGCCACGGGCGGATGAGGCCCGTGGACTTGGTGGAGGAGTTCTGTTGCCCGGCCTCCTCCAGCCGCGCTTACCCAATGGTTAGGCAGCGAGAGCCATACGGTTGTCGTTGGCACTTGTAAGGTCGGCCCGATAACGGCGGTACCATACCGGGCGAAACCTGCCCCTTTACCGCGCGACGTCGAACCTGTTTCGCCCCCGCGGATCGGGGATGTTGGTGGAGGCGCCGGGTACTGCCCCCGGGTCCGCCGCGCCTATTCCGGGCAGGGTTTATCGCCATAGTCGGCCGTCACCGACGTCCCTAATATAGTCCCTTGCCAAAACTCGGCAATGGGGCGACGAACGGCTCGCCCGGACGTTGCCCGCAACGGCAGGTCCGACATCCTCGTGAGCGAAACCAGTCGACGGATCCCGCCCATGACCCTGACCCGTGAGCAGGAACACGAAATCGAAGCGCTGAGGGCCACCCGGCACGAGACCAAACGGGCCACGGTGCCCGCTCTGGAGGAGATCCTCTACCGGCCGCTGACGGTGCTCGACCACGGGTTCGTGCGGGTGATCGACTACATGGGCGACGACGCCGCCATCGTGCAGGCGGCGCGGGTCTCCTACGGCCAGGGGACGAAGCGGGTGAGCTCGGATCGCGGGCTCATCAACTATCTGATGCGCAATCGCCATACGAGCCCCTTCGAGATGTGCGAGATCAAGCTCCACATCAAGCTGCCGATCTTCGTCGCCCGCCAGTGGATCCGCCATCGTACCGCCAACGTCAACGAGTATTCGGCACGCTATTCGGTGCTGGATCGGGAGTTCTACATTCCCGACGAGGAGTTCCTGCGGCTGCAGAAGCTCGAGCGTCGGACCGCGCCGGCCCAGCTCGATCTGCTCGGCGAGAGGGAGCGACCCCGGCCGGCGGCGACGGCAGCCCAGTCGCAGACCAACAAGCAGGGTCGGGAGGGGGTGCTGGACGCCGATGCGGCGGCCGCCGTCATTCGCGAGATCCGCCGTGTCTCGGCGACCGCCTTCACCGTGTACGACAAGCTCCTGGGCGATACCGAGCATCCGGGTATCGCGCGCGAACTCGCCCGCATCGTGTTGCCGCTGTCCACCTACACCCAGTGGTACTGGAAGATCGATCTGCACAATCTCCTGCATTTCATCGCCCTTCGTGCCGATCCCCACGCCCAGTACGAGATCCGGGCCTATGCCGAGCTGCTGCTGGGCATCGTCCGGCGCTGGGTGCCGCTGACCGCGGCCGCCTTCGAGGAATACCGCATCGAGGGGGCGACCCTGTCGGGGACCGCGCTCGAGGTGATCCGCCGCCTGCTCCGGGGCGAGGAGGTCGACCGGGAGACGAGCGGCCTGTCGGCCCGCGAGTGGCGGGAACTGCAGGCGCTGCTGGGACGGGAGTGACCCGTCAGCCGAAGCGTGGCGTCTTGCCGCTGCAGAAGATCACGAGGACGACGAGGATCACGAAGGTCAGCAGCAGCGACAGCCAGAAGGTCGCGGCGAAGCCGAACAGGAGGGCGGCGACCACCTGGAAGAGGACGAGCGCCAGGGCGAACCACCCGAACGGGCCGAAACCTTCGTCATGCTCCATCACGGTCCTGTCCTCCTCGGCTGCGGGTCTCCGGTGCGAATAGGCGATTCGGCGTCGCAGACAAGGGGGCCATTTGTCTCAGCCGATGTGTTAATCCTGCCACAGCCGGTGGGAATGGGCGGCCTCGGGTCGCTCGCCGCTAAACCAAACCTTTCCAGAGTGCCACTATGGGCTCGACCCTAGGCTCGTCCGCGAATTTGCTCGCACACACGATCGGAGAAACAACGATGCGCCTGAGAATCGGCTTTCTTATGGGCGCGGGCCTGTTCACCCTTTCGGCCTGCGCCGGAGGCCCGCAGTTCACCTCCCTTCCCGCGAATCTCGCGAAGTCGTTCGAGGCCGAGCGGACGGTCGCCGAGGCGCGCTCGGTACAGGCGCCGGCCGACCCCTACGGCGCCACCCTCTATGCCGAGTATCTCCGCTATGCGGAGTACGAATACGGCCCGATGATGGACAATCCGGACGCCATTTTCCACGCCCGTCGGGCGATCGCCGTCGCCAATGGCGAGACGGTGACGCCGCAGGCGGTGACCGACCGGCTGCTGCCGGCGGAGAAGGCCGATGTGTTGGCCGCCGCGCGTCGGCGTCTCGACGCCGTGCTCCAGGGCGGCGGTCCGCAGAAGGCGCCCGAGGCCACCGCCCGGGCGGTGGCGGCCTACGACTGCTGGCTGGAGCAGCAGGAAGAGAACATCCAGCCGGACGACATCGCGTCCTGCCGGCAGACCTTCCTCGAGAATCTCGAGGCCGCGGAAGCGGCGATCCAGCCGCCGATGCCGCCGACCATCACCCTCGCCGCCGACGTGCTGTTCGATTTCGACAAGGCGGTGATCAAGGACGCCTTCAAGCCCGAGCTCGACCGGATCGCCGAGCTGCTGCAGAAGAATCCCGACGTCCGGGTGTTCGTCGACGGTTACACCGACACCATGGGCCCGGCCGAATACAACATGGATCTGTCGAAGCGGCGGGCGCAGGCGGTCGCCGATTATCTCGTCGGTCGCGGCATCGCTCGCGATCGGATCACGGTCCGCGCCTTCGGCGAGACGGAGCTCGCCGTGCCGACGCCGGACGAGACGGCCGAACCGCGCAACCGGCGCGTCGAGATCCGCAAGCGCTGAGCGCTCCGGAACCGGTGAACGGGGAGACCGCGTGGCCCGGCCACGCGGTCTTCGCCTTTCACAGCCCGGGTCAGAGCCCCGAGAAGCGGGCGAGCAGGCTCGCGAGCCACAGCGCGACGGCGCAGACGAAGCTCGCTTCCGCGTAGCGGCGGAAGGTCGCCTGCAGCACCTCGGTGACGATCCGCTGGGCCTGTTCGGCGGGGAGGTCCGGCGGCGGCTCCAGGAGCAGCCACAGTTCGGTGCGCTTATAGGGCCGGTTCGGTGCCCGGTAGGCCTTGATCATCAGCACCGCCCACATGACGAGGGTGAGGACCGCGCCGCTGCGCAGGGCGAGGAGCGGATCGGCCGAAAGGCCGGCCATGGTCAGCAGGATCGCCAGGGCGCCGAAGCCCACGGCGCGACGAACGGAAAGATCGGCCGCCTGCTCGATACGGTTCACGATCCGGACGCGCTAGCCTCGTTAGCCGGTACCCGCCATCGATGCCGGCAGGACCGGCGCCAGTCCCATCCTGAACAATAGCACCCAGTAGGCCAGCCGCACCAGATAGAGCCAGAACACGGCCACGAGAGGCATCAGCGAATCGGGCACGAATCGGGGCGTGATCCAGCTCGTGGCCCGCAGGGCGGGGTCGGTGATCCGGCGGAAGAAGCGCCAGATGTAGTTGTCCCAGTCCGCGGGCACGAAGAAGCCCAGGACGAAGCGGCCGAGCATGGTGTAGATCACGGCCGCGATCAGATAGTTGGGGATGTGGAAATACCAGTACTGCAGGAAGTAGCCCATCGGTCGCCCATCTCGCTGCGGTCCGCACGGCAGCGGGGCGGAGCATGCGCCCCGCCCCGCCGGTCTTGGGCCCGTCGGCCGGAGTCTACTCGGCCTTGCGCGCGTCTTCCATCAGCACCTCACCGCGCGGGATGCGCAGAGCCTCGACGAACTCCTGCATTTCCCGCGAGGGTTCGGGGGTCAGCTTGCTGACCACCCAGGTGACCAGGAAGGCCGTCGGCATGCCGAACAGCGCCGCCGAAATGTTGTTGACGCCGAACCACTTCGGCATGCCGTAGAAGCGGGTGGCGACGATGTAGAACAGGGCCACGCCGAAGCCCGCGAGCATGCCGGCGATGGCTCCCTGGCTGTTGCAGCGCTTCCACAGGACCCCGAGCACGAGAGCCGGGAACAGACCGGACGCCGCCAGGGAGAAGGCCCAGGCGACGAAGGTGAGGATCCCGGCCGGGGCGGCGATCGCCAGATAGGCGCCCAGCAGGGCGACCGCGATCAGCAGCACCCGGGCCACGGTCAGCCGCCGCCGGGCGGAGGCCGTGTGGTCGATCATCTTGTAGTAGATGTCGTGGCTGAGGGCGTTGGCCATCGCCAGCAGCAGTCCGTCCGCCGTCGACAGGGCGGCGGCGAGACCACCGGCGGCGACGAGGCCGGCGATCACGTAGGGCAGGCCGGCGATTTCCGGCGTGGCGATGACGACGACATCCTTGTGGATCCCGAAGTTGGCGTAGTTCAGGGTCTCGACGCCGGCCGCCTGACAGGCCTTGAAGAGGGCGTCGGCCGAGGCCGCCGCCTCGCCGCAGACGGTCACCAGCCCGATCTTGCCGTAGAGGAACACCCATGCCGGGAGCTGCTGCACCGCTTCCAGGGTCGAGATGTCCTTGCCCAGCACGTTCTCGAAGATCTCGAGCTTGGCGAAGGCCGCATAGGCGGGAGCGGTGAAGTAGAGGATGAAGATGAACAGCAGCGCCCAGCCCACGGACTTGCGCGCTTCGCGCACCGAGGGGGTGGTGAAGAAGCGCATGATGACGTGGGGCAGGGACGCGGTGCCGATCATCAGCGACAGGATCAGGGCGAAGAAGTTGAGGGGATCGTAGTTGGTGAAGGGCGCGACATGGGCCTTCACCCCCTCGAGATAGCCGCCCGGCCCACCGAACTGCTGTTCGAGTTCGGTGATCCGCTGGAGCACCTGACCGTACATCAGCTCGGGGACCGGCACTCCGGTGACCTGCGCCGACAGGAGGATGACCGGGATCAGATAGGCGATGATGAGGACGATGTACTGGGCCACCTGGGTCCAGGTCACCGCCCGCATGCCGCCCAGCATGGAGCAGACCAGAATGCCCACCAGACCGACGAAGATGCCCGCTTCCTTGGGGATGTCGAGGAGCCGCGAGGCGATCACTCCGGTGCCGGTGAGCTGCCCCATCAGGTAGACCAGCGAGGTGGTGAAGAGGATGATCACGCCGATGAAGCGGGCGGTGTTGCCGCCGTAGCGGGCGGCCAGGAAGTCCGGCACCGTGTAGGCACCGAATTTCCGTAGGTAGGGTGCGATGAGCACCGCCACCAGCACGTAGCCGCCGGTCCAGCCGAGGACGAAGGCGAGACCGTCGTAGCCCAGCGCGTAGAGCGACCCGGCCATGCCGATGAAGGAGGCCGCCGACATCCAGTCGGCCGCGGTCGCCATGCCGTTGTAGAAGGCCGGCACCCGGCGTCCGGCGACGTAGTATTCGGAAACGACGGTGGTGCGCGACAGGATGCCGATACCGGCGTAGACACCGATCGTCAGGAAGACGAACAGGTAGCCGATCACGCGGTTGGGAACCCCGAGCTGCTCGAGGATCGCGAGGACGATCACGAAGCCCAGGAAGGCACCCGTGTAGATCCCGTAGATCCGCCCGAGGTTGGCGATGAAGGCGTCTTTCTGCTGCATGGTTCGCCCCCCCGATATCAGTCTTCGGCGACGCCGAATTCTTCGTCGATCTTGTTCTGGCGATGGGCGTACCAGAAGATGATGGCGACGAACGCGATCAGCGAGCCCTGCGCGGCCATGTAGAAGCCGAGCGGGAACCCGAGGAAGGTGATCTGGTTGAGGGCGACGACGAAGAAGTGGACGAAGAAACCGAAGAAGAACCAGAGCACCAGAACGGTGATCATCAGATTGCGTGATCGGGCCCAGTACTCGGCCATCTGACCAGGAGAAGGCATGTCGGGCAACTCCCCTTCGTTGGCGGATCCGTTCTACCGCCCGCCCGGGCTCGCCCCGGGCGGCCTCCCTTCGATGTGCCGAATGCCCGATCCTGGGTCAGGCATCGGCACTGTCGTCCTTATGCCATCCTGTGGTGCGACGGTCGTCCGTTCTGCGGCAATCTGTCATCCCGAAGCGGTCGGGATATGGTCGGTGACAAAACGTCGCATCATGTTCCCGTGGGGAAGCCGGCGGCTGTAGCGAGGGAGCACGATGTTCAGGAAGCTGTTCGCCTCCGTATTCCGTGGGCCGCGCCCCCGGGTCGCGTCGCTGGGGGGGCTCGCCGAGGTCATGGCCGCCCATACGGCCTTCGTTTCCCAGAAGGTGACCCTGGATTACTGTCGCGCCCGCGCCGCCATGCACTGGCAGAAGCTGCTCGCCGAAAAGCCGTTCCTGGATGCGCTCGAGTTCTGCCGCTGGGAGGCCTATGCGGCGGTGCTCGGTGATGTGGCGGAATTGATCCAGATCTATCTGCGGCGTGCCGGGGCGCCGGAGCCGCCGCTGCCCGAGGCACTCACCGACTGCGCCCGCGCCGCGCTGGTGCGCCATCCGGTGCCCGCCCATCGCGAGAGCTGGGAGGATGTGCTCGAAGGGCTGCTGCCGCGGCTGCAGCGGGCCAATCTGGCGGCTCCGCGGCCGGTCCATCTGGTGGGCACGGTCTCGGCCGGGCGGGTGTTCGAGGTGCTGCCGATCCACAGTTCGGTCCGCCGTCACGACCGCGAGGTGGTCAGCAACAACCTGCGGTTCCTCCTGGTGCGTTTCTACAGCGATCTCGAGCGGGAGGTCGATGCGGCGGCGATCGCCGCCGCCCTCGCCGAGGGAGCCGTAGCGCGCCCCGGCGGCTAGATGCCGGCTTCGGGTGCGGGTGCTCGCGGGACCGTGAATGGACAAGCCCCGGGGCCGGTCGAAGGTGAAGATGCGGATCTCGGCAGGGAGATGGCGGATGTTGCTGCGTGTGCGGCGGGGGTGGGAGATTCCCGAATCCGGGGTGACCCCCGAATCGGTCTTCTGGAACCGGCGTCGTCTGCTCGGCGCCATGGGCACGATGCCGGCGCTGGCCGCCTCCCCGGCGCTCGCCATGAGCGTGCGGCGCGCGGTTCCGGCGGCGACGGACGGGGATTTCGCAGCCGATCTCTATCCGGCGCCACGCAATCCCCGCTACGAGGTGAATCGCCCGCTCACCGACCCCGAGCTCGCCACCGGCTACAACAATTTCTACGAATTCGGTTCCTACAAGCAGATCGCGAAAGCCGCCCGGGCCCTCGAGCTCCGTCCCTGGACGGTGACCATCGACGGGCTGGTGGAACGGGAGCGGACCCTCGATGCCGAGGAGCTGATCCGCCGGATGCCGCTCGAGGAACGCGTCTACCGGCTGCGCTGCGTCGAGGCCTGGTCGATCGTGGTCCCCTGGACCGGCTTCCCGCTGCGGGAGCTGGTCGCCTTCGCCCGGCCGCTCTCCGCCGCCCGGTATCTGCGCATGGAGACCTTCCTCGATCCGGAGATGGCGCCCGGTCAGCGCGCCTCCTGGTATCCCTGGCCCTATGTCGAAGGGCTGACGATGGCCGAGGCCACCCACGAGCTCGCCTTCGTCGCCACCGGGATCTACGGTCGGCCGCTGCCGAAGCAGAACGGGGCGCCGTTGCGCCTCGCGGTACCTTGGAAGTACGGCTTCAAATCGATCAAATCGATCGTCCGCTTCACCTTCACCGCGGAGCGGCCGGAGACCTTCTGGTCGCTGATCGCGCCCCACGAGTACGGGTTCTGGGCCAATGTCAATCCCGAGGTGCCGCATCCGCGCTGGAGCCAGGCCGAGGAGCGGCCGCTCGGGGAGCCGGGCCGGATACCGACCCGGCTCTACAACGGTTATGCCGAGTTCGTTGCCGATCTCTATGCGGGGCTCGCGGACGAACCGCTGTTCATGTGATCGTCCTGCGGGCACGGGAAGCGCGAGAAATGGCCCATCATGCCCACGCAGCGGTTGCTTTAGCATTGCCTGACATGTTTCCCCCGTGATCACAGACGCTTGACGCGCGGGGACGTCCGGCTCAAACTCCCAGCCGCGAAAAAAGAGCCGGGTCCGAGGACCCGGCCAAGTAGATCAGGGAGGCTAAACGTCTGGGAGTGAGGCAGACCCGGCGGGTCTCCCTCGCCCCGGACCTTGCGTCCGGGGGATCGCCGGCCGAGCCGGCGACGGGCAGAACGGCCCAGAGCCACCGTCCTGCTGCACCGCAATAAATAGTACGAAACCCGATGGATGGCCAGAGGTATCGCCTAAACTTTTACGCATGCCTCGCATGCAGGAATGTCGCAGCTACCACACCGGCTGCTCGGCCACCTTCTCCAGCAGGAAATCCCGGAACACCGACACCCGCTTGCTGGCCCGCAGCTCCGAGGGATAGACGAAATAGGCGGTGAAACTCGGACCTTCCAGATCCGGCAGCAGGCGCCGCAGGCGGGCGCTGGAGCTCGCCAGATAGTCGGGCAGGGAGGCGAGGCCGACGCCGCGTTCGGCCGCCCGCAGCATGCCGTAGACGTTGTTGATCTTGACCGTCGCCCGGCGCGGCGGCAGCTCGTCGCGGCTGGCGCGTCCGGCCTGCAGGATCCAGTTGAGGCTGGCCACCGGCGGCTGCCATTCGTCACCGTAGGCGATCAACCGGTGATGGTCGAGATCCCTGGCGTCGCGTGGCTCGCCGTATTTCTCAAGATACTCGACGGCCCCGTAGATGTGGGTGTGGACGGTCATCAGCCGCCGCTGCACGAGATCCGGATGACGCGGGCGATGCAACCGGATGGCCACGTCCGCCTCGCGCATCACCAGATCGAGGTCGGTGTCGGTGACCACCAGGCTCAGGGTGATCTCCGGATAGCGCTCGCAGAATTCGGCGAGATGCGAGGCCAGCCAGACGGTGCCGAGACCGACCGTGGTGTTGACCCGCAGATGACCGACCGGCTTGTCCCGGCTCTCGCCGATGGCGGTCTCCACACCGGCCATGCGCCGGGCCACCTCGCGGGCGGTCTCCAGCAGCAGTTCCCCCTGCTCGGTCAGCACCAGGCCGCGGGCATGGCGATGGAAGAGGGTGACCCCGAGGTCCTCCTCGAGGGCGCCGATCTGGCGGCTGATGGCGGACTGGCTGAGACCCAGCCGTTCCGCCGCGCGGGTGAAGCTCCCGGCCTCGGCGACCGCCAGGAAAACGCGCACCCGATCCCAGTCCAGCATGAACGATCCCTTCGCCTCCCGTGATCGGGAGGAATCTAGCCGGGATGGTCGAGTCCGGCCAGATAGCGCTCCGCCTCGAGGGCCGCCATGCAGCCGGTGCCGGCGGCGGTCACCGCCTGGCGGAAGATCTTGTCCTGCACGTCACCGGCGGCGAACACGCCGGGGACGCTGGTCCGGGTGCTGTCGGGCGCGGTGACGATGTAGCCCTCGGCGTCCATCTCCAGTTGGCCGCGGAAGAGCCCGGTCGCCGGATCGTGGCCGATGGCGACGAACACGCCCTCGACCGCCAACTCCGACAATGTTCCGGTCTCGACGTTCCTGACCCGCAGCCCGGTCACCCGGAGCGGATCCTCCTCGCCGAGGATCTCGTCCACCACGTGATTCCACAGCACCCGCACCTTGGGCTGGGCGAAGAGCCGTTCCTGCAGGATCCGCTCGGCCCGCAGCCGGTCGCGGCGGTGGACGAGGGTCACGCTGCGGCACATGTTGGCGAGATAGAGGGCTTCCTCGACCGCGGTGTTGCCGCCGCCGATCACCGCCACGTCCTTGCCGCGGAAGAAGAAGCCGTCGCAGGTGGCGCAGGCCGAGACGCCGTGCCCCTGGAACTTGCGTTCGCTGTCGAGCCCCAGCCAGCGGGCCACCGCACCGGTGGCGATCACCAGGCTGTCGCAGGTGACGGCGAGGCCACCGTCGGTTTCGGCGAGCATCGGCCGCGCGACGAGATCCACCCGGGTGACGAGGTCGAACATCAGCTCGGCGCCGCAGTTTTCCGCCTGTTTCGCCATCTGTTCCATCAGCCACGGTCCCTGCACCGGTTCGGCGAAGCCCGGATAGTTCTCGACCTCGGTGGTGATGGTGAGCTGGCCGCCGGGCTGCAGGCCCTGGATCATCAGCGGCCCGAGACCGGCGCGGGCGGCGTAGATGGCCGCGGCGCAGCCGGCCGGGCCGGAGCCGATGATCAGCATCCTGACGTGGCGTGTCGTCGCCATGCTTTCCCGCTACCTCCCGGATGGTTGATGGGCGCCGCGTTTTCTCCCCGGGTCAGCCGTAGCGCACCGCGAGGATCTCGAAATAGCGCATCCCGCGCGGCGTGCTGACCTCGACGTGATCGCCGGCTTCCTTGCCGATCAGCGCCTTGGCCAGCGGCGAGCTGATCGACAGCAGCCCGTTCTGGATGTCGGCCTCCTCCGGGCCGACGATACGATAGACGAGCTCTTCCTCGGTCTCCTCGTCCACCAGCCGCACCTCGGCCCCGAACATGATCTTGCTGCCCGACAGGCTCTTGACGTCGATCACCTCGGCCCGCGACAGCTTGTCCTCGAGCTCCATCACCCGCCCCTCGATGAAACTCTGACGTTCCCGGGCGGCGTGATACTCGGCGTTCTCGGACAGGTCGCCGTGCTCGCGGGCGGTGGCGATGGCCTTGATCACCGCCGGCCGCTCCTCGTTCTTGAGGCGTTTGAGCTCGGCCGCGAGCCGCGCGTAACCTTCCGGAGTCATCGGGATCCTGTTCGCCATGACCGGCAATGTCCTAACGCTGCTGACGGAAAAGCCTTCGGGGGAGAAGCGGTCGGCGGGACGCGCCGCTCACGACTTTATCGTCTCCAAGTAGGATTGCAACGGCGCCACGTCGAGTTCGCCGGCCCGCAGCCGGCGCAGCGCGTGGACCACCGCCCGGGCGGCGGCGATCGTCGTGTAGTAGGGCACCCGCGACAGCAATGCCGTCCGCCGCAGGCTGTAGCTGTCCTTCACCGCCTGCTGCCCGTGGGTGGTGTTGATGACCAGCGCGATCTCGCCGTCCTTGATGAGATCGACGATGTGGGGGCGCCCCTCGTAGACTTTGTTGACCGGCGTCACCTCGAGGCCGGCGGTGGCGAGCGCCGCCGCGGTGCCCCGGGTGGCGACCAGCGCGTAGCCGAGGCCGGCGAGATCGCGGGCGATCGCCACCAGCGCCTCCTTGTCGGCATCCCGCACCGAGACGAAGACCCGCCCGGCGCGCGGCAGATCGTTGCCGGCGGCGATCTGCGATTTCAGGAAGGCGGTGCCGAAATCGCGGTCGAGTCCCATCACCTCGCCGGTCGATTTCATCTCCGGGCCGAGCAGCAGATCGACGCCGGGAAAGCGGGCGAAGGGGAAGACCGCTTCCTTGACCGCGACATGGCCGAGCTCCCGGGGCTGGAGGCCGAACCCGGCGAGCCGCTCGCCGGCCATCACCCGGGCGGCGATCTTGGCGATCGGGGCGCCGATCGCCTTGGCGACGAAGGGGACCGTGCGGCTCGCCCGCGGATTGACCTCGAGCACGTAGACGGTGCCGTCCTTGATCGCCATCTGCACGTTCATCAGGCCGCGCACCTCGAGCGCCCGGGCGAGGGCCTCGGCCTGGCGGCGGATCTCGGCGACGGTCGCGGGATCGAGGGAGTGCGGGGGAATCGCGCAGGCGCTGTCGCCGGAATGGATGCCGGCCTCCTCGATGTGTTCGAGGATTCCGGCGACGAACACCCGCTCGGGGTCGGCGACGACATCGACGTCCACCTCGACGGCGTCCTCGAGATAGCGGTCGAGCAGCACCGGTCCGAGTTCGGAAGCCCGCGAGGCCTCGGCGAAGAAGCCCTCGAGCTCGGCCCGCGAATAGGCGATGCGCATCGCCCGTCCGCCCAGCACGTAGGACGGACGGATCATCACCGGCAGGCCGATCCGGTCGACCTTGGCGAGTGCCTCATCGAGGCTTGTGCAGATGTCGTTTTCCGGCTGGCGGAGGTCGAGGCGGCGCAGCAGCTTCTGGAAACGGTCGCGATCCTCGGCGAGATCGATGGCATCGACCGCGGTCCCGAGGACCGGGACGCCGGCCCGTTCGAGATCGTGGGAGAGCTTGAGAGGGGTCTGGCCGCCGAGCTGGACGATGACCCCGAGAAGCTCGCCGCGACTGGCCTCCACCCGGCAGATCTCCAGCACGTCCTCGCTGGTCAGCGGCTCGAAATAGAGCCGGTCGGAGGTATCCGGATCGGTCGAGACGGTCTCCGGGTTGCAGTTCACCATGACGGTCTCGATGCCGGCGTCGCGCAACCCGAAGGCGGCGTGAACGCAGCAGTAGTCGAACTCGATACCCTGACCGATGCGGTTGGGACCGCCACCGAGGATGATCACCTTGCGGCGGTCGCTGGGGGCGCTTTCGTCTTCGGCGGGTTCGTCCGCCGCCGGCCGGGGTTCGTAGCTGCTGTACATGTAGGGCGTGCGGGCCTCGAACTCGGCGGCGCAGGTGTCGACCCGCTTGAATACCGGCTGTACCCCGAGTTGCCGCCGCAGGGCGCGCACCTCGCGCTCGTCGATACCGGCGAGGCGGGCGAGGCGGGCATCGGAAAAGCCGTCGCTCTTGAGCGCCAGCAGACTTTCGGCGTCGCGCGGCAGCCCGTGCCGGCGGACCGCCTCCTCGGTCTCGACCAGCTCACGGATCTGCCCGAGGAACCAGGGATCGAAGCGGCAGGCGCGGTGAACCTCCTCGAGGCCGAGGCCGAGACGGAAGGCCTGGGCCACGACCCGGATCCGGTCCGGGGTCGGCCGGGCGAGGGCGGCGAGGATCGCCTCCCGGTCCACCGTTCCTGCGCCACTTCCCGGGATCGCGATCTCGTCGAGCCCGGCGAGGCCCGTCTCCAGCGAGCGCAGGGCCTTCTGCAGCGCCTCCTTGAAGCTGCGGCCGATGGCCATCGCCTCGCCGACCGATTTCATCGAGGTGGTGAGGACGGGTTCGGTTTCCGGGAACTTCTCGAAGGCGAAGCGCGGCGCCTTGACCACCACGTAGTCGATGCTCGGCTCGAAGGAGGCCGGGGTCACCCCGGTGATGTCGTTCTGGATCTCGTCGAGGGTGTAGCCGACGGCGAGCCGGGCGGCGACCTTGGCGATGGGAAAGCCGGTCGCCTTCGAGGCCAGGGCCGAGGAGCGCGAGACCCGGGGGTTCATCTCGATGATCACCATCCGCCCGGACGCCGGGTCGAGGGCGAACTGGACGTTGGAGCCGCCGGTATCGACGCCGATCTCGCGCAGGACCGCGAGAGAGGCGTCCCGCATGCGCTGATATTCCTTGTCGGTCAGGGTCAGCGCCGGGGCGACGGTGACCGAATCGCCGGTGTGGATGCCCATCGGATCGAGGTTCTCGATGGAGCAGACGATGATGCAGTTGTCCGCCCGGTCGCGGACCACCTCCATCTCGTACTCCTTCCAGCCGAGGACCGATTCCTCGACCAGGATCTCACCGATCGGCGAGGCCTCCAGACCGGCCGTCGCCAGCCGTTCGAACTCCTCCCGGTTGTAGGCGATGCCGCCGCCGGTGCCACCTAGAGTGTAGGAGGGGCGGATGATCGCGGGCAGCCCGACGAGGGCGATGCCGTCGCGTGCCTCCGCGAGGCTGCGGGCGACCACGCTCTTCGGCATGTCGAGGCCGATGCGGCTCATCGCCGCCCGGAACTTCTCCCGGTCCTCGGCCTTCTCGATGGCCTCCAGGGAGGCCCCGATCAGCCGACAGCCGTACCGTTCGAGAACCCCGCCGGTAGCCAGCTCGCGGGCGACGTTGAGGGCGGTCTGACCGCCCATCGTCGGCAGCAGCGCGTCGGGCCGCTCGCGGGCGACGATCTTGGCCACCATCTCCGCGGTGATGGGCTCGATGTAGGTGGCATCGGCCACCTCCGGATCGGTCATGATGGTGGCGGGATTGGAGTTGACGAGCAGGACCCGGTAGCCCTCCGCCTTCAGCGCCTTGCAGGCCTGGGTTCCGGAATAGTCGAACTCGCAGGCCTGGCCGATGACGATCGGCCCGGCGCCGATCACCAGGATGGAACGGATGTCGGTGCGTCTGGGCATCGGTTTCAGGTCGCGGACTGGCGGACGGTGTCGAGGAAGCGGCGGAAGAGGTAGTGGCTGTCCATCGGTCCCGGCGAGGCTTCGGGATGGTACTGGACCGAGAACACCGGTCGTCCCCGCAGGCGCAGACCCTGGATGGTCCCGTCGAAGAGGGATCGGTGGGTGACCTCGATCTCCGGCGGCAGGCCTTCGTCGGCCACCGCGAAACCGTGGTTCTGACTGGTGATCTCGACCTTCCCGGTGGTCAGGTCCCGGACCGGATGATTGGCGCCGTGATGGCCGAAGGGCATCTTGATGGTGCGGGCGCCGAGGGCGATCCCCAGCATCTGATGCCCGAGGCAGATGCCGAACAGCGGCACGCCCGCCGCCACGAGCCGGCGGATCTCGGGCACCGCGTATTCCCCGGTCGCCGCCGGATCGCCCGGACCGTTGGACAGCACCACCCCGTCGGGGGCCAGATCCAGCACCTCCTCGGCGGTACTGGTGGCCGGCACCACCGTGACCCGGAAACCGGTCGCCACCAGCGACCGCAGGATGTTGCGCTTGACCCCGTAGTCGACGACCACGGCGTGCGGCCCCTCGCCGGCCACTTCCCGATAGCCCTCGGGCCATCGCCAGCGGCTCTCCCGCCACTCGTAGCGCTGGCGGCAGCTCACCTCGCGGGCCAGATCCATGCCCAGCAGTCCGGGCCAGGCGGCCGCTTCGGCGGCCAGGGCGGCGATGTCGGGCTCCCCGTCGGGGCGGTATTCGATGGCCGCGTTCTGCGCCCCGCGGTCGCGCAGGATGCGGGTCAGACGGCGGGTGTCGACGCCGGTGATGGCGGTCACCCCGTGGCGGTCGAGCCAGTCCTCGAGGGTCGTTCGGGCCCGCCAGTTGGAAGGTGAGGGCAGGGGCGCGCGGGTGACCATCCCCCGCGCCACCGGCTCCCCCGCCTCCACGTCCTCCGGGTTGGCGCCGACGATGCCGATGTGGGGAAAGGTGAAGGTGACGATCTGCCCGGCGTAGGAGGGATCGGTGAGGATTTCCTGATAGCCGGTCATCGCCGTGTTGAACACGAGCTCGCCCACCCGCCGGCCGACGGCTCCGGCACCGAAACCGCGGAAAACCGTGCCGTCCTGCAGCACGAGCGCGGCGTCGGGACGGCGCTTTCCGGGATGAGACATGACGGGATGTTTCCGATGGCGCAGCACGAAGATCGCGGCGGGGCCGCCCCCCGTCGTCGATCGGCGGGCTTTTACCATGCTCCCTTTCCGCGTCAAGGCGGAGGTCCGGCGCAGATGGCTCTTGCGCGGCGCGCCCCGAGAGACGATCTTGTGCGCCGATCGGCGGGCCGGAGGTCGGCGCCGCCGACGGATCGACATCAGCTCGAGGTGTGCCGTGCTGCGTGAACGGCTGCAGGCGGCTTTGAAGGAAGCCGGCGAAAAGGGGGACGGCCGCGCGGCGGCGACCCTGAGACTGGTCCTCGCGGCCCTCGACGAACGCGACCGCAGCGCCCGCGAGGAGGGCGGCCGGGAAGCCGTCGACGACGAGGCCATCGTCGCCATGCTGCGGGAGATGATCGAGCAGCGGCGGGCGGAGATCGCCCGCTGCGAGGCCTGCGCGCGGCTCGAGGAAGCCGAGCGGGAGGCCGAGGAAATCGCGGTGCTCGAGCGGTTCCTGCCGCCGCAGATGAGCGAGGAGGAGATCGCCCGCGCGGTCGAGGCGACGATCGACGAGCTCGACGCCCACTCGCTCAAGGATACCGGCAAGGTGATCGCCGCACTCAAATCACGGTTCGACGGCCACATGGATCTCGGGCGCGCCAAGCGGATGGTGTGCGAGCGGCTCGACTGCGGCTGCCGGCAGGCTTCCGCCGAGCGATCCTAGGCGGACGCGGCCCCGTTCCGGAGCGAGGAGGCGGCGTGGTCCAGAGAGGCGACGGATCCTTGGAGGACTTCAAGGCCCGTCTGCCGCTCGGAGAAATCGTCGCGCGCCACGTCCGGCTCACCCGCCGGGGGCGCGAGCTCGTGGGTCTCTGCCCGTTCCACCAGGAAAAGACGCCGTCGTTCACGGTGGTCGAGGACAAGGGCTTCTATCACTGTTTCGGCTGCGGTGCCCACGGCACCGCCGTCGATTTCGTGATGAATCTCGAGGGGGTGGGCTTTTCCGAGGCGATCTCGCGACTGGCGGAGATGACCGGCATCCCGCCGCCGGCGCGATCCGCGCCGTCCGAGCCGCCGCCCGATCCCGGCCTCATCGAGGCTTGTGCGGCGGCGCTGCGCTACTTCCGGCGGGCGCTCGCGGCCCCGGACGCGGCGCCGGCGCGGGCCTATCTCGAGAAGCGCGGCATCCGGCCGGAGACGGTCCGGCGGTTCGAGCTCGGTTACGCGCCGCCGGGGCGCGAGGGCCTCAAGCGGGCGCTGATCGCCGAGGGGTTCCGCGAGGCGCTGCTGCTCGAGGCGGGTCTGGTGGCGAGGCGCGGGGAAACCGGCGAGACCTTCGACCGTTTCCGTCATCGGCTCGTCTTTCCGATCCACGATGGCCGCGGCCGGGTCGTGGGGTTCGGCGGCCGGGCCCTGGGCGAGGCGCGGGCCAAGTACCTGAACAGCCCGGAAACGCCGGTTTTCCGCAAGGGGCGGCTGCTGTTCAATCTCCATCGGGCGGCGCCGGCGGCCCGCCGCAGCGGCGAGCTGTTCGTGGTCGAGGGTTACACCGACGTGCTGGCCCTGGCCCAGCTCGACGCCCTGCAGGCGGTGGCGCCACTGGGTACCGCCCTCACCCCCGATCAGCTCCGTCTCCTCTGGCGGCTGGTGGACGAGCCCGTGCTCTGCTTCGACGGGGACGCGGCCGGGCGGCGGGCGGCCTGGCGTGCGGCGTTGCGGGCGCTGCCGCTGCTGGCACCGGGGAAATCCCTCCAGTTCGCCCTCCTGCCGGCTGGCGAGGACCCGGACAGTCTCGCCCGCGGGAGGGGCGCGGCGGCGCTCGAGCTCCTGCGCCGCGATCCACGGCCGCTCGTCGATCTCCTCTGGCAGTGCGAGCTCGAGGCGAACCCGCCGACCACGCCCGAACGCCGGGCGGCGCTGGGCCGCCGCATCCGCGGGCTGCTGCGGGAAATCGCCGATCCGGCGGTCCGCGAGCCCTACGCCGAGGAGTGGTACGCCCGGCTCCGCGCCCTCGGTCCCTCCGGGCCCCCGCGTGCCGGCGGTCGGGCACCGACCGTCGCCCGGCCTCTCGACCGGCGGCGCATCGAGGAGGAGATGCGGGCCTTCGAGCGCGAACTGCAGATCCGCCTGCTGCTGCCGGTGCTGGAGACGCCGGCGCTGCTGGTCGAGCAGGAGGAGGCCTTCGCGGCGATCGAACTTTCGGATTCCGAATGCGAGCGTTTGCGCCAGGAAATCCTTTGCTGGTACGCCGATGCACAATCTCTTGACGCCGTCGATCTGCGGAACCACTTGTCGAAATACGGCTTCGACGGACTGATCGAGGAGATGGTCGCGGGCGACCCGCGTCCGCGGATCGCCGCTTCGGCGGACGAGGATCTGTTGGCGGACTGGCGGGCGGTCTTGGCGCGCCTCGTACGAATCGCCGCGCAACGGCGTGAGGCCAGAATGATCGACGAGACATTGCGCAGCCGGGAGGGAGAACTGACCGCCGCCCGGCTGGCCGGTCTCGATCGGTTGCTCAATCCCGTACCGGAGGATGATCCTGATCGGGGCGACAGGGGTCCGCTGCCACCGCGGAAATAGCCGTTGCGGCGCGCGGCGGATGCTCATGCCACGGATGTCAGCATCGTTCCGGCCGTGATCGCGCGGCCGGACGCGATCGAGGAGGATGACTGCATGGCCAAGACGAAGCAGGCCCGGTCCAACGCATCGGCGGCGAGCAAGCGGAAAATGGCGGCCGGAGCCGAGGACGATGGCGCGCGTCTGCTGACCGCGGCCCCTGCCCTGAAACGGGTCCTGGCCCGGGCCAAGGAGCAGGGATCGATCGGTTACGACGAGCTCAATGCGGCCCTGCCGGCCGATGTGTCGGCGGAGCAGATGGACGAGCTGATCATCGGTCTCGAGGCCCGGGGCATCACCGTCGTGCGGGCCGAGGCCGACGGCGCCGCCGCGGCCGCCGAGCCGGCGGCCGCCCGGACCGCCGCCGCCGGCGAGACCACCGAGGAGGAGGCCGAGGGCGAGGTCGGCCGGGCCATCGAGGAGGAGGATCTGGGGCGGACCGACGATCCGGTGCGCATGTATCTGCGCGAGATGGGCACCATCGAGCTCCTCTCCCGCGAGGGCGAGATCGAGATCGCCAAGCGCATCGAGGCCGGCCGCAACATGGTACTGGAGGCCCTCTGCGAGAGCCCGCTCACGATGCGGGCGGTGATCGGCTGGCGGGACGCGATCCGCGACGGGCGGGTGCTGTTGCGGGACATCGTCGATCTCGATGCGACCTACGATGCCGGCCCCGGTGCCGAGAGTGCCAAGCCGGACGGCGCCGCGGAGGCCGCCGAGGGCGAGGGCGAAAGCGAGGATTTCGACGAGGACACCATGTCCCTCTCGGCGCTCGAGGCCCGTCTGCGGGACGGCGTGCTCGAGACGTTCGACCGGATCGCCGAGGCCTACGAGCGGCTGCGCGAGCTCCAGGACGAGCGGCTCGCGCTGATCCAGAGCAATCTCGAGGTCCCGGCCGAGCTCGAGGAGCGCTATCAGCAGGCCAAGAAGACGGTGGTCGAGCTGATGAAGCAGGTCCAGCTCAACCAGAACCGCGTCGAGGCGCTGGTCGAGCAGCTCTTCGACATGAACAAGATGCTGCAGAGCCTCGAAGGGCGCCTGTTCCGGCTCGCCCAGGGCTGTCGGATCTCCCGGGAGAGCTTTCTCCAGCACTATCTCGGGCAGGAGCTGGACCCCTCCTGGATCGACCGGGTGGCCGGTCTCGAGGAGCGCGGCTGGGCCGAGTTCGTCGACCGGCATCGCGAGGAGATCGAGGAGCTCCGCCAGGAGATCGCCGCCATCGCCGAGGAGATCGGGCTGCGGATCGGCGAATTCCGGCGCATCGTGCAGGTGGTGCAGAAGGGCGAGCGCGAGGCCGGACGGGCCAAGAAGGAGATGGTCGAGGCCAACCTCCGGCTGGTGATCTCGATCGCCAAGAAATACACCAATCGCGGGTTGCAGTTCCTCGACCTCATCCAGGAGGGCAACATCGGCCTGATGAAGGCGGTGGACAAGTTCGAGTACCGCCGCGGCTACAAGTTCTCCACCTATGCCACCTGGTGGATCCGCCAGGCGATCACCCGCTCGATCGCCGACCAGGCGCGCACCATCCGCATTCCGGTCCACATGATCGAGACCATCAACAAGCTGGTCCGCGCCTCCCGTCAGATCCTCCACGAATGCGGTCGCGAGCCGACGCCCGAGGAGCTCGCGCGCAAGCTCAACATGCCCCTCGACAAGGTGCGCAAGGTCCTGAAGATCGCCAAGGAGCCGATCTCCCTCGAAACCCCCATCGGCGACGAGGAGGATTCGCATCTCGGCGATTTCATCGAGGACAAGAACGCGGTCCAGCCGCTGGAGGCCGCCACCCTTTCCAATCTGCGCGAAGCGACGACCCGGGTGCTGGCCACCCTGACGCCGCGCGAGGAGCGGGTGCTCAGGATGCGCTTCGGCATCGGCATGAACACCGACCACACCCTTGAGGAGGTGGGCCAGCAGTTCAGCGTCACCCGCGAGCGGATCCGCCAGATCGAGGCCAAGGCGCTGCGCAAGCTCAAGCATCCTTCACGCTCGCGCAAGCTCCGCAGTTTTCTCGACACCTGAGCGAGCCGGCGGTGCGGCGCCGGACCCGGGCCCCTTGAGACCTCTCGGACGGCGACCTATAGCATCCGCGGGCCCGTAGCTCAGCGGTTAGAGCCGGCCGCTCATAACGGTCTGGTCGCAGGTTCGAATCCTGCCGGGCCCACCACCCGGGACGTTTTCTCCCGGGGAACGGACAGGTCTCTCAGGCGACGAACTCGAGCACGAGGCCGCGTCCGGCCGCCGGCGGCAGGGCGAAACCGTCGGCGATCCGCCGTACCGGAAACCCCCGCTCGCGCAGGAAGGACGCGGTCCGTTCGGGATCGGCGACCTCGAGCGAGGCCGCCACCAGCCGCGGATCGCCCGGCGGTGGGGCGTCGCCGAGCGTGGGATGGAGCAGGAGCGCATCCTCCGGCGGGGCGATCAGGATCGGTGCGCCGCCGGTCTGGAAGGTCGTGACCTGATCGGTCTCGCTGCGGGCGGCCCGGCCCAGCAGCCGTGTCAGCGCGCCGACCAGCGGTTCGGGGTCGGCGGCGAGGACGGTGCAGCTCCGCAGGGCTCTGGCACCGTTGGCATGCCGCAACCATTCGGGCCGGCGCAGGAGATGCGGTGTCAGGTGATGGCAGGCGAACAGGAGGAAACCGCCGAGCTCGCGGGAATCGGGCACGACGTTGCGAAAGCGCAGGGTGATCCCTTCCCCTTCCTCCAGCAGACGCGACAGATCGAGCGGTCCCTCGACGGCGATGCCGCTGGCCCGCCAGGCGGCGGCGGTGGCCTCCGGATCCCCGGTCGCGAGGGCGATCCCGAGCCCGCCTTCGCCCCGTTCGAGGCATGCGTCGAGGCGATGCCGCCCGGCGCCCGCCGCGACCCGCCCGAGAAGCTCGAGATAGCCGTCCTCGAACATCACGCAGTGATTGCCGGTGGGCCAGCCGTGATGGCGTCCCCGCGGCGTCACCGCGAATCCGAGCCGGCGGTAGTCGGCGGCCGCGGCCCCGAGATCGGCCACCGCCACCAGCAGGTGGTCGATGCCGCGAAGATGCCGGTCGAGTGCCATCGCGCCTCCTCTCCGTCGCCTCTCGTTCCCGCCGCCGCACCCTGCTAGGGTGGGGCCGGCCGAGCCTTCCGGCAAGTCTCGCGAGTGGGAGCCCGTCCATGCCCGTCGGCATCATCTGCGCGATCCCCCAGGAGCTCGCCGAGCTCGAAGCGGCGCTCGACGCCGAAACCATCGACCGGCGGGCCGGTCTCGATTTTCTCCAGGGCCGCCTCGAGGGGCGCGAGGTGGTGCTGGTGGGGGCCGGCATCGGCAAGGTCAACACGGCGATGGTGACGAGCCTGCTGATCGACCGGTTCGGCTGCGATCCGGTGATCTTCAGCGGTGTCGCCGGCGGTCTCGATCCCGCACTCGGCATCGGCGACGTGGTGATCGCCGACCGCACCCTCCAGCACGACGCCGGGGTGATCGAGGGAGAGCGGCTGACCACCTATCAGGCCGGCCACGTGCCCTTTTTCAACCCGACCGAGCGTCTCGGTCATCCGGTACCGGAGCCGCTGCTGCGGCGGGTACGGGAGGCTCTCGAAGGCTTCGTCCTGCCGCCGCTCTCGACCCGTGCCGGCGGCGCCGGCCGCCGGCCGCGGATCGTCTTCGGCACCATCCTCTCGGGCGATCAGTACATCCACTGCGAGGCCACCCGCGAGCGGCTGCACCGCGAGCTGGGCGGCCAGGCGGTGGAGATGGAGGGCGGGGCCCTCGGTCAGGTCTGCGAGGCCTTCGGCGTCGGCTGGCTCGACATCCGCGCCCTTTCCGATCTCGCCGGCGGCACCTCGCGCTTCGATTTCGCCGCCTTCGTCGAGGAGGTGGCGGCGAGCTCGGCGGCGATTCTGCGCCATCTGCTGCCGCGCCTCTGAGACGCGACTCACCGACGGCCGCGGCGGTCGCACCCGGAGGAGCCGCCCGGACCGCGAGGGGTCGCCGTCGGCGGGCGGCACCGGGGGTATGCCCGGCCGATGCTTTGCCGCTTGATAGTGCGACGCAGGAGAGTCATGCTGCGCTGCAGAAGAGCCGCCGCCTCCGCGGCCGGCGGTTCCGGGCGGTCCGGAGGAGTGTTGGATGTCGCAGCACGGCTATTTCATCGAGGATCTGGAGATCGGCATGTCCGCGGTGTTCGGCAAGACGATCACCGATGCGGACATTCTGATGTTCGCCGGGGTCTCGGGCGATACCAATCCGGTCCATCTCAACGAGGAATTCGCCGGCGAGACCCCCTTCAAGGGACGCATCGCCCACGGGCTGCTCACCGCCAGCCTGATCTCCACCGCGATCGGCACCAAGCTGCCGGGGCCGGGCTGCATCTATCTCAGCCAGTCGATGCGCTTCCGCGCTCCCGTACGAGCCGGGGACACGGTGACGGCCAAGGTGACGATCACCGAACTCGATCCGGAGCGCCGGCGCGTCCGCCTCGAAACCGTCTGTCTGGTGGGCGGAGAATCGGTTCTCGAGGGCGAGGCCCTGGTGATGGTGCCGCGCCGTCCCCGGAGCTGAGGCGCCCTCCGGAGGCGGCCGGTCGATGACGCTTTACAGAGCCGCGGCCGCGTGAAACAAACGCCGCCATGCGCATCCTTCGAGGCTTCGAATCGGTGCCCGGGGAGCTCGGGGGCGCCTGTGTGGCGATCGGCAATTTCGACGGCGTTCACCGGGGCCACCGGACGGTGATCGCGGCGGCGGCGGAGATGGCCCGCGACCGCGGCCGCCCGCTCGGCGTCGTCACCTTCGAGCCGCATCCCCGCGAGGTGCTCGATCCGGCACGGGCGCCGGCACGGCTCGGCGGTTTCGCCCGCAAGGCCGAGCTGCTGCGCGATCTCGGGGTGGAGGTGCTGTTCGTGCTCCGGTTCCGGCCCGAACTGATGCGGCTGTCCGCGGCGGCGTTCGTCGATCTCGTCCTGGTTCGCGCCTTCGCCGTGGCCGGGGTGGCGTGTGGCGAGGACTTTCGGTTCGGTCACCGCCGCAGCGGCGACGCCGCTCTCCTGCGCGAACTCGGGGAATCACGGGGCTTCGCCGTACGCGCGGTGCCGAAACTGCACCTCGACGGCGGGGTCTGCTCCTCCACCCGGATCCGCACGGCGCTGGCCGAGGGCGCCGTGCGCGAGGCGGCCCGCCTGCTGGGCTACGCCTACGAGGTCCGGGGCGGTGTCGTGAGGGGCGACGGTCGCGGCCGCGAACTCGGCTATCCGACGGCCAACCTGAGGCCGGTCGGGCGTCGCCCCCTGCTGCCCGGCGACGGCATTTACGTGGTGCGGGCGGCGGTCCGCGAGGCGCCGGGCTGGCGCTGGCATCCGGCGGTGGCCAGTCTCGGCGTCCGTCCCACCTTCGGCGGTGGTGCGCGCCTGCTCGAGATCCATCTTCTCGACGGCGACCGGGATCTCTACGATCGCCGTCTGCGCGTCGCCTTTCTGGAACGGCTGCGCGAGGAGCGCCGCTTCGCCAGCATCGAGGCGCTGCGGCGGGAAATGGCACGCGACTGCGCCCGCGCCCGCGAGGTCCATGCTTTGACGACCGTCTCCTGAACAACGAAAATCGGGCCATGGCCAAGGATTACCGCAACACCGTCTTTCTGCCGAAGACCGACTTTCCGATGCGGGCCAAGCTGCCGGAGCGCGAGCCGGCGATGGTCGAACGCTGGGACCGTCTGGGCCTCTTCGCCCGGATGCGCGAGGTGGCCCGGGGGCGGGAGAAGTTCATCCTCCACGACGGGCCGCCCTACGCCAACGGCCATCTCCACATGGGCACCGCCCTCAACAAGATCCTCAAGGACGTGATCAACCGCAGCCAGCAGATGCTGGGGCGCGATGCGGTCTACGTGCCGGGGTGGGACTGCCACGGCCTGCCCATCGAGTGGCAGATCGAGCAGCGGTACCGGCGACGCGGCAAGGACAAGGACGCCGTGCCGATCGTCGAGTTCCGCAGGGAATGCCGGGCCTTCGCCGCCGAATGGATCGAGGTCCAGAAGCGCGAGTTCAAGCGGCTCGGGGTGATCGGCGACTGGGACGAGCCCTACACCACCATGGCCTACGACGCCGAGGCGGTGATCTATCGCGAGCTCGGCCGGTTCCTGCTTTCGGGCCAGCTCTATCGCGGCAAGAAATCGGTGATGTGGTCGGTGGTCGAGAAGACCGCCCTGGCCGAGGCCGAGGTCGAGTATCAGGAGGTCACCTCCACCACCATCTGGGTGCGGTTCCCGCTCGCCAGGGTGTCGCGCGGGGAGCTCGAAGGGGCGTCGGCGATCATCTGGACCACCACCCCCTGGACCATCCCCGCCAACCGCGCCATCGCCTACGGCGAGGACATCGACTATGCGCTGGTCGAGGTGGGCGAGGTCGCCGCCGGCAGTCTCGCCCGTCCCGGCGAGCGCATCCTGGTCGCCGAGACCCTCCTCGAGGAGGTCGCCGCCGCGGCCGGGATCACCGCCCGCCGGATCGTCGCCCGGATGAAGGGACGCGAGCTCGCCGGCTCGATCGCCGCCCATCCCCTGGCCGGTTTCGCGGATTCCTACCGCTTCGAGATTCCCCTGCTGGCGGCCGATTTCGTTTCCGCCGAGGAGGGTACCGGCCTCGTCCACATCGCTCCCTCGCACGGTGCCGAGGATTTCGCCCTCGGCCAGCGGCACGGGCTCGAGGTGCCGGACACGGTGGCCGAGGACGGGCGCTACACCGACGAGGTGCCGGGCTTCGTCGGCATCCACGTCTTCGAAGCCGCGGAGCCGGTACTGGAGGCGCTGGCGGAGCGCGGGAATCTCCTCGCCCGCGGCCGGCTCACCCACAGCTATCCCCACAGCTGGCGTTCCAAGGCGCCGCTCATCTTCCGCGCCACCGCCCAGTGGTTCATTCCCATGGACGGTCCCGACGGGCTGCGGGCCAAGGCGCTGCGGGCCATCGACGAGACCCGCTGGGTGCCGCCCCAGGGGCGCAACCGCATCCGGGCGATGGTCGAAACACGGCCCGACTGGTGCGTGTCGCGACAGCGGGCATGGGGTGTGCCCATCGCCGTCTTCGTCCACAAGCGGACCGGCGAGGTCCTGCGCGACCCGGAGGTGGTGGAGCGGATCGCCGGGGCTTTCGAGGAGGAAGGGGCCGAAGCTTGGTGGAACCGCGACCCGCAGGAATTCCTGGGCGATCGCTACCGGGCGGAGGACTACGAGAAGGTCGAGGACATTCTCGACGTCTGGTTCGATTCCGGTTCGACCCACGCCATCGTCCTGGAACGCCGGGCCGACATGACATGGCCGGCTTCCCTCTATCTCGAGGGCTCCGACCAGCATCGCGGCTGGTTCCAGAGCTCGCTGCTGGAAAGCTGCGGCACCCGCGGGCGGGCGCCCTACGAGGCGGTCCTCACCCACGGTTTCGTGGTCGATGCCGAGGGACGCAAGATGTCGAAGTCCCTGGGCAACGTGATCTCACCCCTCGATCTCATGAAGACCCACGGCGCCGACATCCTGCGCCTCTGGGTGGTGAGCGCCGACTACACCGAGGACATCCGTATCGGCCCCGAAATCCTGCAGGGCCAGGCCGACGCCTACCGTCGGCTCAGGAACACCCTCCGTTACATCCTCGGCAACCTCCGCGATTTCGCCGAACGGGAGCGGCTCGATCCCTCGGAGATGCCGGAGCTCGATCGCTGGGTGCTCCACCGGCTGTGGGAGTTCGGCCGGATGGTGCCGCGCTGCAACGAGGATTTCGATTTCTCGACCCTCTATTCGGCCCTCCACAACTTCTGCGCCAACGATCTCTCGGCCTTCTATTTCGACGTCCGCAAGGATGCGCTCTACTGCGATCCGCCGGACAGCATCCGCCGGCGGGCGGCGCGCACCGTCCTCGACCATCTGTTCCACTGTCTGGTGCGCTGGCTCGCCCCGGTTCTCTGCTTCACCGCCGAGGAAGCCTGGCTCGCCCGCTTCCCCTCCGAGGAGGGCAGCGTCCATCTCGAGCTGTTCCCGGAAATCCCCGAGGACTGGCGGGCGCCCGGGCTCGCCGAACGCTGGGAGAGGATCCGTCGGGTCCGGCGGGTGATCACCGGCGCCCTCGAGCGGGAGCGCAAGGAAAAGCGCATCGGCTCCAGCCTGCAGGCGGCGCCGGTGGTCCATCTCGCGCCCGAGCTCGCGACCCTCCTCGAGGATGTCGATCTCGCCGAACTGGCGATCACGAGCGGTATCCGGATCGAGCCTGGCGAGGGACCCGAGGATGCGTTCCGCCTTCCCGAGGTGCCCGGGGTGGCGGTGGTGCCCGAGCGCGCCCGCGGCCGCAAATGCGCCCGCTGCTGGCGGATCCTGGAGACGGTGGACGCCGCCGACGAGCTCTGTCCGCGCTGCCGCGAGGCGGTGGCGCTCTTGGCGGCGTGAAGAGCGTGAAGGGAACGGCACCGGTGCGCTTCCGCTGGCCGATCGGGCTTCTGATCGTGGCCGCGGTGCTGGCGGTCGATCAGGGATCGAAATGGCTCGTCCTGGAGACTTTCTATCCCGGTCGGACGGTGCCGGTGCTGCCGTTCTTCAACCTCGTGCTGGTGTTCAACCCGGGAATCAGCTTCGGTCTCTTCGCCGGCAACCCGTTCGCCACCGCCCGGGTGCTTTCCGGTCTCGCCCTCCTGATCGTCGCCGGCCTGCTCTACTGGCTGCGGCAGGAGCGGCGCCCCCTCGCCCGCTTCGCCATCTGGCTGGTGATCGGCGGGGCGCTCGGCAACGTGATCGACCGCCTGCGTTACGGAATGGTGGTGGACTTTCTCGACTTCTACATCAAATCCTACCATTGGCCGGCCTTCAATCTGGCCGATGTGGCCGTGGTCGGCGGGGCTTCGGTGCTGATCTGGGAGAGCTTCGTCGAAAGCCGCTCGCAGCCGGGAAAGACCGGGGAGAAGACGCGATGAGATGGAAAACGGGGCGTTCGGTTCTGGCCATCGGCGGGCTGGCGCTGCTCGCCGCCTGCAGCGGGACGGTGCAGCAGAAACTGGGCCTCGAGCGGCGGGTTCCCGACGAATTCCAGGTGGTGCGACGGGCGCCCCTGACCCTGCCGCCCGACTTCACCCTGCGGCCGCCCACTCCGGGGCGGCCGGCGGCCCGCAACGACACCTCGCTCGCCGCCCGCGAGATCCTGGTGGGTCGTGCCGCCGTGCCGCCGGCGGCGGCGAGCCCGGGTGAAAAGGCGCTGCTGGCGGCGGTCGAGGTGGAGGCGGACCCCGACATCCGCCGCAAGCTGGTCGAGGACTACGGCGATCTGGTCGATCTCGACGAGGACAACTTCCTCTTCATCCTCGATTTCCAGCGCGACCAGTTCGAACCCGAGGGGACGGTGATCGATCCCGCCGAGGAGGCGGAGAAGCTGCGTGCCGAGGGGCGTGCCCGGCGGGTGGTCACGAACCGCGTCGAAAGCCGTCCCCTGTTCCGGGAGAATCCTTCGTGAAGACGGGAATCTGGTCCGTGGTCGCCGTTCTCGCCGCCACCGCACCGGCCGCCGGCGCGGCCGGGCTTTTCAATCCCACCACCTTCACCCTCGACAACGGGATGCAGGTGGTGGTGGTGGAGAACCGCCGGGCGCCGGTGGTCGCCCATTGGGTCTGGTACAAGGTGGGGACCGCCGACAGCCCGGTCGGCAAGTCCGGGCTGCCCCATTACGTCGAACATCTGATGTTCAAGGGCACCGAGAAGATCCCGCCGGGCGAGTTCTCCAAGATCGTGGCGCGTCTGGGCGGCAACGACAACGCCATGACCAGCTACGATTTCACCGCCTATTTCCAGATGATCGCCCGCGACCGTCTCGAGACGGTGATGGAGATGGAGGCGGACCGGATGGTCAATCTCCGTCTCGCCGAGGAGGACAGCGTCACCGAGCGGGACGTGATCCTCGAGGAGCGCCGTTCGCGGGTCGACAACGAACCCGCCTCGCTGCTCGGCGAACGCCTCGCCGCCGTGCAGTATCTCAACCACCCCTACCGCCTGCCGGTGATCGGCTGGCTCCACGAGATCGAGAGCTTCACCCGCGAGGACGCGCTCGCCTTCTACCGGACGTGGTACGCGCCCAACAACGCGATCCTGGTGGTGGTCGGTGACATCACCGCCGAAGAACTCCGGCCGCTCGCCGAGCGGACCTACGGCCGGATCCCGGCCCGTCCGGTGCCGCCGCGCAACCGGCTGAAGGAGCCGCCGCAGGCCTCCGAGCGGGTGGTGGAGCTGCGCCACGAGCGGGTCCGCCAGCCGAGCCTCAGCATTTCCTATCTGGCGCCCAGCTACAATACCGAAGGCGGCGACCGCGCCTACGCCCTCGAGGTTCTGGCCGAGCTGTTCGGCTCGGGCACCACCAGCCGTCTCTACCGGGCGCTCGTCGTCGATCGCGGTCTCGCCGCCGGTGCCGGCGCCTTCTACCGGGGCTCGAGCCTGGACCAGACGACCTTCAGGATCTACGCGACGCCGCGGCCGGGGGTGACGCTGGAGGAGCTGGAAGCGGCCCTCGACGAGGAAATCGCGAAGCTGATCGCCGGGGAGATCACCGAAGAAGAGGTGGCCCGGGTCAAGAAGCGGATGCTGGCCGAAGCCACCTATGCGCGCGATTCCCTGAGCGGCGTCGCCCGGATCTTCGGCGTCGCCCTGACCACCGGCCAGACGGTGGCCGATGTGGAAGCCTGGCCCGAGCGGATCGAGGCCGTCACCCTCGAGGAGGTGAAGGCGGCGGCGCGCGAAGTGCTGAACCCCGAACAGTCGGTTCGCGGCCGCCTGTTGCCGCCGCTCCGCGAGGCCCGCAAATGACGGCGAAACGCGGTCTGCGGGCCCTGCTCCTCTCCCTCGCTCTCGGAGGTCTGCTCGTGAACATGCCCGACCGGCCGGCCCGCGCGGCGATGGTCGAGGAAGTCGTCACGCCGCTCGGCATTCGCGCCTATCTGCTGCGCGAGCCGGCGATTCCCTTCATTTCGCTCGCCTTCTATTTCGAGGGAGGCGCGGCCCAGGATCCCGAGGGACGCGAGGGGCTTTCCAACATGGCGGCCGGGCTGCTCGACGAGGGGGCGGGGCCGTACGACAGCAAGGCCTTCCGTTCGGCCCTCGAGGACAACGCCATCCGTCTGTCCTTCGACGCCGATCGCGACGGATTCTCGGGCGAACTCAAGACCCTGAACACCAGCCGGGCCTTCGCCTTCGAGCTGCTCCGTCTCGCCCTCACCGAGCCCCGCTTTGACGAGGAGCCGGTGGAACGGATCCGCGGCCAGATCCTGGCCGATCTGCGCCGGCGGGAAACCGATCCCGACTATCGGGCGGCGCGGGCCTGGTTCGCCCGGGCCTTCCCGGACCATCCTTACGGGCGGCCGACCCGGGGCACGCCGGAGACCGTCGCGGCCATCACCCGCGAGGATCTCCGGGGCTTCGTCGCCGATCGGCTGGCCCGTGGCAATCTCCACATCGGGGTGGCCGGCGACATCACCGCCGAGGAGCTGGCGCCGCTCCTCGATGCGACCTTCGGCGCCCTGCCGGAAGAGCCGCGACTCGCCGAGATTCCGGCGGTCGAGCCGGCGACCCGCGGGCTGGTGATCGAGCGGATGCAGATTCCCCAGAGCGTGGTCGTCTTCGGTCATCCCGGGATTCCGCGTGCGGATCCCGACTATTATGCCGCCTACGTCGCCAACTACATTCTCGGCGGCGGCGGCTTCAGCTCCCGGCTCACCGAAGAGATCCGCGAAAAGCGGGGGCTCGTCTATTCGGTCTATTCCTATCTCTACGATGCGCGCCACGCGCCGCTGTGGCTCGGCAGTCTCGCCACCCGCAACGAAACGGTGGCCGAGGCCATCGATCTGGTGCGGGCGGAGATGGCGCGCATCGCCCGGGGCGAGATCGACGAGCAGGATGTCGCCGACGCCAAGACCTATCTCACCGGCTCCTTTCCCCTGCGGCTGACCAGCAACGATCGCATCGCCCGGACCCTGGTCGCCATGTCCTATCAGGGGCTGGGGCGGGACTATCTCGAAAGGCGCAACGCCTACATCGAGGCGGTGAGCCGCGAGGAGGTGCGGCGGGTGGCGGCCCGGCTGTTCGACCGCGAGACCCTGTTCAGCATCGTCGGCGACCCGGAAGATCTGGAGCCGCGGAAGGAATAGATGGCGCGGATCCGCCGGCTCCCCGATCATCTGGTCGACCGGATCGCCGCCGGCGAGGTGGTCGAGCGGCCGGCCTCGGTGGTCAAGGAACTGGTGGAGAACGCCCTCGACGCCGGTGCCGGCCGGATCGGCGTGACCATGGAGGACGGAGGACGCCGGCTGATCCTGGTGGAGGACGACGGCCACGGCATGGAGCCGGCGGAGCTGCCGCTGGCCCTCGAGCGCCACGCCACCTCCAAGCTCGCCGACGAGCGTCTGGTGGTCATCGACACCCTGGGCTTTCGCGGCGAGGCGCTGCCCTCCATCGCCGCCGTCGCCCGGCTCCGGCTCACCAGCCGTCCCCCGGCCGCGGAGAGCGCTTGGCGCCTGGAGGTCGAAGCCGGGCGCCCGGGGCGGCTCGAACCCGCCGCCGGCGGCCCCGGGACCCGGGTCGAGGTTCGCGACCTGTTCTTCAACCTGCCGGCGCGGCTCAAATTCCTGAAGAGTGAGCGCAGCGAGAACGCAGCGGCGCTGGAGGTGGTCCGGCGCCTGGCGATGGCGGCCCCCGCGGTGTCCTTCCGGCTGCTCCAGGACGGCCGTCGGACTCTCGATCTGGAGGCCGTCGGCGACGGTGCGGAAGAGGCCGTTCTCGCCCGGATCGGGCCGCTGATGGGCCGCGATTTCACCACCCATTCCTTCCGCGTCGAGGCCGAGCGCGAGGGCATCCGCCTCGTCGGCTACGCCGGCCTGCCGACCCTGTCGCGCAACCACACCCGCCAGCAGTATCTGTTCGTCAACGGCCGGCCGGTCCAGGACCGCCTGCTCCGGGCCTGCCTGCGGGCCGCCTACAGCGATCTCCTGTTCCGCGATCGCCATCCGGTGGCCGCCCTGTTCCTGCGCCTGCCCTCGGAACGGGTCGATGTCAACGTCCACCCGCAGAAGAGCGAGGTGCGCTTCCGTGAGCCCGAGTTGGTACGCGGCCTCGTGATCGGGGCCCTCAAGCGGGCGCTGGCCGAGCACGGGCACCGGAGTGCGGTCACCCTGACGGCGACTCCTCTCGCGACGGTCGGATCGCCGCCACCCGCTTCGCACGGCACAGGCTTCGCACCACCTCCGCGCCAGCGAGCGTTCACCGGCCTCGCCGAGGCACCGTCGGGCTACGCCGCGGTGGCGGAGACGGTGGCGGCGCAGGCGCCCGCCGCGCCCGTCGACGGTGGCCCGGCCGCCGGTCCCCTCGGTCGGGTCCGCGCCCAGATTCTCGACAGCTACATTCTCGCCGAGACCGCCGACGGGCTGGTCATCGTGGATCAACACGCCGCTCACGAGCGGATCGTCTACGAGGGGCTCAAGACCCAGCTCCGTGAGGGCGGGGTGGCCCGCCAGCTCCTCCTGGTACCGGAAGTGGTGGAGCTCGAGGAAAGCGAACGGGCGATCCTGCTCGAGCATGCCCCGGCCCTGGCCGAGCTCGGGATCGTCGTGGAGGCGTTCGGCGGCGGCGCGGTGATCGTGCGCGAGGTGCCGGCCCTGCTCGGGAGGGCGGGCGATCTCGCCGATCTGCTGCGGGACGTGGCGCAGGAGCTCGAAAGCTGCGGCGAGGCCCTGAGCCTGCGGGAAAACCTCGATCGGGTGCTGGCCACGGTCGCCTGTCACGGCAGCATCCGGGCCGGCCGGCGACTCAGCGTCGCGGAAATGGACGCCCTGTTGCGGCAGATCGAGCGGACGCCATATTCGGCGCAGTGCAATCACGGACGGCCGACCTACGTCACACTCGACAGGCGGGGGCTGGAGCGTCTATTCGCGCGGCGCTAGCGGGGATCGGCCGTCGATCCCGGTGCAACCGGACGAAACGGAGCGGAGCGAAGCATGACCTACGTGGTCACCGAGGCGTGCATCAAGTGCAAGTACATGGACTGTGTCGAGGTCTGTCCGGTCGACTGCTTCTACGAGGGTGAGGTGATGCTGGTCATCAATCCGGACGAATGCATCGACTGCGGCGTCTGCGAACCCGAATGCCCGGCCGAAGCCATCCTTCCCGATACCGAGGAAGAGGCGGAGAAGTGGCTGGAGCTCAACCGGGAATATTCGACGGGTCCATGGCCCAACATCACCCGCAAGGGCACCCCGCCGCCCGACGCCGACGAATGGAAAGGCGTTCCGGGCAAGTTCGAGAAGTTCTTCTCCCCGGAGCCGGGCGAGGGAAGCTGATTCGCGAGACTCTTCGCCCCCCGGTCGCGCCGGCACCCGAGGGTGACGGCGGATGCGGCGGACTGGAAATGCATCACATTTTATGATAAATGGTTTCCATCGAGAGGTGAGGTGGACAAGGAGCCGCCCACTCTCGGGCGTATGTTTCAAGCTCGCAAGGAAGGAACTGGGGTGCGGGTCTCGCTGTGAGGCCGGTACCTTGGGGTACTGTGCCGCTCGCTCTCAGAAACGGCATGCGCAGGCCGGGGGTGGGACCTCAAGTTACGGATCGTCAGGAGAACGAACAACATGTCGAACAGGCTCGCCTTCGCTGCCGGTGACTACGTCGTCTATCCGTCGCACGGGGTCGGCAAGGTCGTCGGTATCGAAAAGCAGACCATCGCCGGTATCGAACTCGAGATGTACGTGGTCAAATTCGACAGCGAGCGGCTCATTCTGCGGGTCCCGATCGACAAGGCGCCGCGTTCGGGCATGCGCAAGTTGAGTTCACGGGAAAAGATCCAGTCGGCCCTCGACACCCTGAAGACGCGCATCCGGCCACGCCGCAACGTGATGTGGAGCCGTCGCGCCCAGGAGTACGAGGCGAAGATCAATTCCGGCGACCCGGTGGCCATCGCCGAGGTGGTGCGCGAGCTCCACCGCAAGGACGATTCCGAGCAGTCCTACAGCGAACGGCAGATGTACCGGGCGGCATTGGAGCGGCTGGCCCGCGAGGTGGCGGCCATCGAGCGGGTCGACGAGACCGAGGCCACCCGGAAGCTCGAAAGCGTTCTGCTCGAAGCCGCCTGAGGGACGCTCCGAAGACGACGCACCAGGGGGGGGCGCCGCCCCCCTTCCTTTTTCGCCCCCTGCGGGTCAGGCGGCGGCCGTTCCCGAGCGCTCGCTGCGCTTCGCTTCGATCACGTCCCAGATCCGGGCCTCCAGCGACACCCCGTCGAAGCGGTCGATCTCCTGCAGGCCGGTGGGAGAGGTGACGTTGATCTCGGTGAGCCAGCCGCCGATCACATCGATGCCGACGAAGATCAGGCCGCGGGCCTTGAGGACCGGACCGATGGCCTCGCAGATCTCGCGATCGCGGGCATCCAGCGTCGCCTTCACCGCCCTGCCGCCGATGTGCAGGTTGGCGCGGGCGTCGTCGGGCGGTGGAATCCGGTTGATGGCCCCGGCCGCTTCGCCGTCGATCAGCACGATCCGCTTGTCGCCCTGGCGCACCTCCGGCAGGTAGCGCTGCACCATCAGCGGCTCGTCGAGAACCCCGCGGAAGAACTCGACCAGGCTGTTGAGGTTCGTGTCCTCGGGCCGCAGGTGGAAGACGCCGTTACCGCCGTTGCCGTAGAGCGGTTTGACGACGATGTCGCCCTGCTCGCGGCGGAAGGCCTTGATCTCCTCCAGATCGTAGGTGATCAGGGTCGGCGGCATGAGCTCCGCGAACTGGGTGACGAACAGCTTTTCCGGAGCGTTCCTGACCGAGGTGGGATCGTTGACGACCAGGGTCCCGGGATGGATCCGATCGAGGAGATGGGTGGCCGAGATGTAGGCCAGGTTGAAGGGCGGATCCTGGCGCATCAGCACCACGTCCATGGCCGCCAGATCGATGGTTTCCGCCGCCCCGGCGGTGAAATGGTTGCCGTGCTCGCGCCGCAGCACGAACGGGCGCGCCCGGGCGAGAATACGGCCGTGCCGGTAGCTCAGCTCGTAGGGCGTATAGTGATAGAGGGCATGGCCGCGCTGCTGAGCCTCGAGGGCGAGGACGAAGCTGCTGTCGGTGTCGATATCGATCGACTCGAGGGGATCCATCTGGACGGCGACGGCGAGCGACATGCTGCGTTTCCGAATGCGGGGCGGGCCCCGGGCCTGCCCAGAGATAGGGGGGCGAGCGCCCGCTTGACAAGTCCGGTGCCGGTCCGCTTGCTGGCGTCCCGGCAGGCGAGCGAGGAGGAACCCGAGATGGCCTACGACGACGACAACGTGTTCGCCCGCATCCTCCGCGGCGAGATTCCCTGCAACAAGGTCTACGAGGACGAGTACGCGCTGGCCTTCCACGACATCAATCCGCTGGCCCCTGTCCATGTGCTGGTGATCCCCAAGGGGCGCTGGGTGTCGATGGTCGATTTCCACGCCAATGCGAGCGACGCCGAGATCGCCGGTCTGTTCCGGGCCGTCGGCCGGGTGGCGGAAAAGCTCGGCCTGAACGAAAGCGGCTACCGCATCCTCGCCAACAACGGTCGCGACGCCAGCCAGGAGGTGCCGCATCTGCACATCCACATCTTCGGCGGCGCGCCGCTCGGGCGGATGCTCAAGAAGATCGGGGGCTGATCCCGGATCGCTCGGAAGAACGCATGGCGACGGCCAGGATCAGGCTGGCGAGCAGCCAGCCGGCCAAGGTACCGCCGCCGTTGGCCAGGAGATCCGCGTAGTCGAACCGCCGATAGGGGAAGAAGCTCTGGCCGAACTCGAGGACGGCGCTGAGGAGGAAGGTGGCGAGGGCGACGAGCGCCAGCCCCCCGTGCGACCGGGAGAAGCTGAAGGCGGCGCCGCTCATCAGGAAATAGACGAGGAAATGCACCGTCTTGTCCGACATGCCGCCGGGAAGGCTCGCGGGGCTCCAGGAAAGCCAGGCGAGGACCGCCCAGGCACCGAGCCAGCCGCCCAGCAGCAGACGTCTCGTGAATATGCGCAAACCCGGTTCCCGAATGCTTCGCGGTCCGTCCGCACGGCATCGGCCATGCGGAAGGAGCTTATGCCGTCCGCCGCGTGCGCGTCAAACGGGATCCGTCCGGATGCTCAGTCGAGGCGGCGGATCCGGCCCTCCACCTCGGGGGCGATCCGGCCTCCGAGACGCGCCACATGCTCCATCACGGTGGTGGCCATCAGGGTCGCGGCGGAGGCGTCGATCCGCACCTCGCCCTTGGCGAGCATGGCGTAGCCGTTGCCGCCGCCGAGCAGGTAGTCGTTGGTGGCGAGCTGGTAGACGCGGGCCGGATCGAGCGGCTCGCCGCCCACCTCCACCTCGACGATCCGCTCTCCGGCGGGCCTGTCGGGGTCGAAGACGAAGCGCATGCCCGAGACCTGGGGGAAGCGGCCGGCCTTCTTTTCCACCTGGCCGACGCCATTCTCGAGAGCGGCCAGCAGATCGGCACCGGAAAGGGCGACGAGCACGGTGACATTGCCGAAGGGAAGCTCGGCGAGGACGTCCTTCCTGGTGATCACCGTTCCCGGCGCGTAGGTGCGATCGCCGCGGATGCCGCCGCCGTTGGTCAGGGCGACCTCGGCACCGGTGGAAAGACGCATCGCATCGGCCACCAGATTGCCGAAATTGCTCTCCCGCGTCCGCACGGTCTCGCGGCGGGTGTCCAGTTCCACCGCCGCGGTGCCGATGGCCACGCCCAGCTCCGCGTCGAGCTTTTCGTTCCAGCGGGCGACGATCGCCGCCACCTCGGGATCCGGCGCGATCCCCGAATTGTCGCGATAGCGCCATTCGGCGCGCCACAGCACGATCGGCTCGCCCCGCTTCTCGGCCCGGCGGAGGGTGACGTCCACCACCGGCAGGTAGCGGGCGTCGTAACCCGCCTTGATGAGCAGCTTGCCGCCTTCGTAGAAGGTGATCGGGTCGTGCTCGTGCCCGCCGAGGATGATGTCGAGGCCTCGCACTTCGCGCAGCAGGGCACGATCGGTTTCGACCTCCAGATGGGTGAGGGCGACCACCAGATCGGCACCTTCGCCGCGCAGCTTTTCGGTCATCGCCCGTGCCGTCTCGAGGACCGGCGCGAAGCGGATGTTCGGTCCGGGCGAGGAGAGGAACGAGGTCTCCGGGATGACGAGGCCGAAGAAGCCGATCCTGAAGCCTTCGACCTCGATCATCGCGGTCGCCCGGGTTCCCAGCGCCGGTGCGCCGTCGGCTCCGAGCATGTTGGAACCGAGCCAGGTGAAGTTCGAGGCGGCGAAACGGGCCCCGGCGATTTCCGGTCCGAAGTCGAACTCGTGGTTGCCGGGCACCGCCAGCGAGAAGCCGAGAGCGTTGAAGATCTCGATCATCTGCTCGCCCTCGGTCAGGCCCGACAGGACCGAAG
>Ga0256839_1000716_pt1 | contig 42593 bp, 37 predicted proteins | sample 354166metaG_FD_185968 | JGI IMG/M metagenome (GOLD analysis project Ga0256839, IMG submission 185968) | Hydrothermal vent microbial communities from Mid Atlantic Ridge, Atlantic Ocean - 354-166 | ecosystem: Environmental > Aquatic > Marine > Hydrothermal vents | place: Atlantic Ocean: Mid...
GCTGACTGGTTCCAGAACTTCCACCTGAAAACCTTCTTTAGTATGCGTAACTCGATGTAACTCCTGAGATCTCGAACCTCCTACTGGAATAATCATCACTCCCCCTGGCGCAAGTTGTTCCAATAATGTTTCAGGAATTTCCTCAGGAGCAGCCGCGACTAAAATACCATCATAGGGAGCATGATCGGGCCAGCCCCAACCGCCATCGCTATGCAAAAAATCAACTTTTCTTAAACGTAAGTCATAAAGGTGTTGCTTAGCCTTTTTTTGTAACGGCATTATCCTTTCAACCGAATAAACATAACCAACCAGTTGTGCAAGAATGGCCGTTTGATAACCGCAGCCGGTACCAATTTCCAGCACTTTTTCCATATCCGGTTTTGTTTCCATTAACAACTCAGTCATTCTGGCAACAATGTAAGGCTGGGAAATTGTTTGATTGTATCCAATCGGTAAGGCTGTATCTTCATAAGCCCTGCTGGCCAGAGCATCATCCACAAATATATGTCTGGGGGTTTGACGCATGGCATCCAGAATCTTTCTATCTTGTATGCCTTGTGCCCGTAACCGGTCAATCATCCTTTCCCTGGTTCGGCGTGAAGTCATGCCGATACCCTGTATTCTCGGGTTTTCTATCATCGTATTTAAGGTAACCATTTTGCTATTTTATCCAGACTTTGATAACGCGTTAAATCCAGTTGTAAAGGGGTAACAGAAACATAATTTTCTCTAATTGCACAAAAATCTGTGCCTGGCCCGGCATCTTGTTCCGGTCCGGCTGGGCCAACCCAGTAAATAGGCCGGCCACGAGGGTCTTCAGTTTTAATCACAGACTCGGCCTTATGCCGCTGACCCAAGCGTGTAGCCTGAAAGCCTTTAATATCCTCATAAGGTAAATCAGGTACATTAACATTTAATAGAGTATCTTTCGGTAAGGGATTATCCAATAATTGCTTCAATAACTGAACAGCAACCTGACCCGCTGAAGCAAAATGTTTTGCTTCATTACCCGCCAGAGAAATTGCAACGGCCGGTAATCCCAAAAAACGGCCTTCGGTAGCCGCAGCTACAGTGCCTGAATACAACACATCATCGCCCATGTTAGCACCATGATTAATGCCCGCAAAAATCATATCCGGCTCTTGTTCCAGCAAGCCAGTAATCGCCAGATGCACACAGTCTGTTGGCGTGCCATCAACACGAATAAAACCGTTTTCTGCTTTGCCCGCTCTGAGCGGCATTTCGAGCGTCAACGAATTACTGGCAGCACTACGGTTTCTGTCAGGTGCAACCACCGTTATTTCAGCATGCGCAGCCAATGCTTCGGCCAAGGCATTAAGTCCTTCCGACAAATAGCCATCATCATTGCTTAAAAGTATATGCATATTTTCTCTTATATCTTCAAAAATGCATTAAAATTGAGATTATCTTTATTGATTTGCATTCAGGCATAATTATGAGTTATTACTTTTTTCAATATAAATCCTTAAAAACCAATCAACTCTATATTCTTTTTCTTTTCATACATTAAGATTGTCGTACATAATACCAAAAATACTGGCCAGATAGACAATTGACGTGACAAAAAAAAGCCCAGATGCAGATGATATTGAACTGTTCCGGAAAGCAGTTGGAAAAGTTACCCCGGTCAAAAATGACCGGGTGGAAATCATTAGCAAACCAAAACCCAAACCAACCCCCCAAACTAAGCCTATTGATTTCAAAGAAAACTTTCGGCAAGACAGTTTTCATGAAACAGAACAATTGAGTAATGAAGACCGGATGTCTTTTATCAGTCCCGGGCTGCAAAAAAATATTCTGAAAAAACTCAAAAAAGGTCATTTCGGTATGGACAGCGAACTTGATCTGCATGGTTTGACCAGCGCCGCCAGCAAACAGCAGTTACTCAAGTTTTTATTTTTCTGCGTGGAAGATGGCGCCCGTTGTGTGCGCATCATCCATGGCAAAGGATATCGTTCATCTGACAACTTTCCAGTATTAAAAAATAATCTTAATCTGTGGCTGAGGCAACATCAGGACGTATTGGCTTTCTGTTCCGCGCCAGCTCACGAAGGCGGTACCGGCGCAGTTTATGTCTTGCTTCGCCTAGCTCCAAAATACCGCGAACAGGAAGACGCCGAGCAATAGTCGATACCAAACAAATGGAATCATGCCTAATTTTTCCAGCAGTCTTAAAAACCAGCCAATCGTCAAATAGGCGACGACCCCAGAAACCAACGCGCCAATCGCCATTAACCCCCATTGCACGGGTTCGTTAGATTTTATTAAATCCACTGTCACCAACATGCCAGCCAAGGCAATCGTTGGAATAGAGAGCAAAAACGAGAATCGGGCGGCTTGCTCACGTTTTAAACCCGTTAATAAACCTGCAGTAATAGTAATACCAGAACGTGATGTGCCGGGAATCAAGGCTAACGCCTGAAATATCCCTACCAAAAAAGCATCACGTAAAATAACCTCTGTACGTTTTTCTTTGGCTGTTTTTTCTGACCACCAAAGTAATAACGCAAATATTATCGTTGCCGCTGCTATAACCAATGGAGAACGAAGCATTTCTTTAACTCCATCAGGTAACGAAATGCCTACAAGACCAACCGGAATAGTACCTAAAATAACATACCAGGCTAATTTCGAATTAACTGTTGCAGGTTTCCCGAAAAGTGAAGCGAACCAATCACTGAGGATAGCAACTAGATCCTTACGATAATAGAGTACAACTGCTGTCAAGGTTCCGACATGCACCGCGACATCAAAAGCCAGCCCCTGATCTTTCCAGCTTGTCAGAACCGGTACAAGAATTAAATGTGCAGAACTGGAAATCGGTAAAAATTCTGTCAGCCCTTGCAACAAGGCAAGCGCAACCGCCTGTATAATATCCATTAATTATCCTTTTTTATAGTTTAAACATTCACGTAAAACTGCAGTTGCATAACTTCCCGCAGGTAAAAAAAATTTTAATTTGATCGTTCTTTCATCTTCAAAATTCCAGACTAAAGAATCGGCATTAACACGTAACGCCCTTCTTTGCTGCTTTAATCCCATTTTTTCTAGTCCATTTACTAATTCACTAAATCGGTCGATGATGGCCTTTTCAATAGCTAAAGCTTGCCCACAAAGTTCTGATTGTCCCTCACCCCATAAAGCGCCTGTAGCATGAATCTTACCTGAGACGCAACGCTGCCTCAGTTCCTCGTCCAGATTTTCTGCTTTAAAATAACTGCCTGATTGATTCAACATCATTAAATCACCGGAAATAGCCTGATTCCAGTTTCCACTGTTTACCCGATGCGCTAAAATCTGGTTAAAAACTAAGGATCGTGCTGCAGACAGATAAATACTCCGCTGATTTTTTTTAAATTTGGCGCCTCGAAATAATTGCAATGCTTTTGCAACATTTTGACCTGAGCGGCCAAATCGTTGCTCGCCAAAATAATTTGGCACCCCTTGTTGTTTTATGATTTCGAGTCGTTTGATAATTTCCGTTTTATCTCCCTGCCACTCTCTAATTGTGATAACAAATTGATTACCCGTTAAAACGCCTCGTTTCAGCTTGCGGAGGTGCCTTTCAATCTTTCTTATTTTTATAGAATCAGTTTCAAAATGTTGCCAATCTGGTTCATGCTTGCCTGGCAACCAAACACTAAACCATTGCGTTGTCACAGCATGCCTGTCTTTTAACCCTGCAAAACCAATATCCCGTCTTTTGACATTTGCAATACGCGCTAATTGCCCTGCAACATAATCGGTATTTTCACCGCGCTTTTCAATTTCCAGGAAAATATGCTCACCTTGACCTTCAGGTACAAAACCAAGCCGCTCATGAACAATAAAGTCCTCTGTTTTTTGCCGAATGAGACCCTGGTTCGAAGGCTTATCATACGCATAAGGCAAGTCTTCCACATCATCCATGATTCTTCAGGAGATTATTTTTCAATCAAAACTACAGCCTGAACAGCAATACCTTCTTTTCGCCCTTCAAAACCCAGTTTTTCAGTTGTCGTCGCTTTGACATTGACCTGATCAATCTCCACGCTTAAATCAGCCGCAATATTCTGGCACATTGCAACAATATGCGGTGCCATTTTAGGCGCTTGGGCAATAATGGTAATATCGGCATTCACCAAACTATAACCTTTTTTCTGAACAATATCATAAACGTACCGCAACAGCACCTGACTGTCTGCACCTTTAAACTCAGGGTCAGTGTCAGGAAAATGTTTACCAATATCGCCTAAAGCCGCCGCACCCAACAAGGCATCACAAAGCGCATGGAGCACTACATCTCCGTCAGAATGCGCTTCAAGACCTTGTTCATAGTCTATTTTAACGCCCCCCAAAATAACATCGCCGTCCGGCTTGAAACGATGCACGTCATAACCTTGCCCTATTCTAATCATTGTTGCTCCATGTAAAATTCTGCCAATGCCAAATCTTCCGGTCTGGTAATCTTGATGTTATCCGGCCTGCCAGAAATAATTTCAGGATGAAAACCCTGAAGTTCAATTGCACTGGATTCATCAGTCACTACTGCTTGTTTTTCAGCGGCATCCAGCAAAGCGTTTTTGAGTAAGGAATAACGAAACATTTGTGGCGTCAATGCACGCCAAATGCGATTTCTGTCAATAGTTTCGGTTATTTTATTTGTTTCAACATTTTTCAAGGTATCGTGGGACGGTAATGCCAGAATACCGCCTATTTCAACAGCTTGTAATGTCTTTACCAGCAAATTGATATCTTCACTGGTAATACACGGCCTGGCAGCATCATGAACCAAAACCCAATCATCTTCTGCTGCATGGCCTTCAAGAAATTTTAATCCTGATAATACCGAATCCGCCCTTTCCTTGCCGCCCTTTGTAGTCAGTATTTTGGGATGCTTGGAAATATCCAGTTCCGGCCAATACGGATCTTCTGGAGAAATAGCAACTGCTATTGCTTCAAAAACATCGCTGTCAAGCAATCGGTTTAAGGTATGTTCTATGACGGTTTTGCCGGCCAAAGGCAAATATTGTTTTGGTCTGTCAGCCAACATCCGCTTACCCACACCGGCTGCCGGAACAATACCCCAGAATTTAACTGATGAATTCATTTTTATTTTTGAATACTAACGAAAAACCTTCCATAATCGCAATGAGACAATCAATTGTTTTCACGCGCCTGCTTTGCTATACGCCAATGAATCCAAAAAACGAATGATGCGACCAGCAGAATAATAATATATTTAATAACGTCGGCAACGGACTCTTTTTTCATTCGTTCAACTTCCATTTTCCGAAATTGTTTGGTTTTTTCCAGATTTTCAAGTGGATCGGGAGGAGTAGGAATTGTGACACCAGTATTTGTTCCGCTTTGTTGAAATTCGACAAGGGGTGGTGGATAAAAAACAGGTGGTGGCGCAATGATTGAAGGAAAGGTAATCTTAACCAGTGTATATATCAACAAGCCACTGACGATACTCAAACAACCGACTGTTACAAAACAAACAGCCAACGCATAAATTTCCTGCAACCGTGTGCTCATAATAACTTCCTGATTAAGTCATTCAATTACCTGAAAAAAAGACTCATTTTTCTTGATCATTCCCAAATCATATCGAGCCCTTTCTTCAATTGCTTCCTGACCCTTTCTTAAGTCTAGTACTTCAGCATATAGCTCATCATTACGTTCGCGTTTTTGTTCTGCCTGTTTTTTCAGCGCAGCTAAACGTTGTTGATATTGTAAAACTTGCTCCACGCTGCCATCTCCAAACCATAAGCGATACTGGAGATGCAAGGTCAACAAAATAATAATGCCAATAAGCAGTTTGATTTTGTAATCCTCTTGGTTTTTGTCGCAAGTCAGACAAGTAATCACAAGAAATATTACTCGTCCAACCTGCTTTTGAAATTAATTTACAACATCTTGAAAGCACTACGACCTGCGTACTCAACCTGTTCGCCTAATTCTTCCTCAATTCTCATCAATCGATTATACTTGGCAATACGATCAGAACGGCTTAAGGAGCCGGTTTTGATTTGCCCGGTTGCAGTAGCAACGACCAAATCAGCAATCGTGGTATCTTCGGTTTCTCCGGAACGATGTGATACGACTGCGGAATACGATGCATCATGCGCCATATCAATTGCCGCTCGGGTTTCTGTCAAAGTACCGATTTGATTAACTTTAATCAGGATGGAATTAGCAATATGCTTTTCAATACCTTGTTTAAGGATAGCAGGATTTGTGACAAACAAGTCGTCTCCTACCAATTGAATTTTGTCACCCAGTTTTTCTGTTAATAATTTCCAGCCATCCCAGTCATTTTCGTCCATACCATCTTCAATGCTGATAATAGGATATTTGTTCACCCAATCAACAAAAAATTCAGCCATCTGCTCTGAATTAAATTGTTTGTTTTCGGATGCCAGATTATAAACACCATCATGGTAATATTCAGAACTTGCTGCATCCAGCCCCAAATAGATATCTTCTCCGGGTCTGTAACCAGCATTTTCAATCGCCTGCAATATCACACTAATGGCAGCTTCATTGGAAGGCAGATTTGGGGCAAAACCACCCTCATCACCGACTGTGGTAGTCATTCCTTGATCAGTCAATACCTTTTTTAAATGATGAAAAACTTCAGCCCCATAGCGTATTGCTTCACGAAAAGTTGGCGCACCAACCGGTAAAATCATAAATTCCTGTAAATCAACACTGTTATCGGCATGGGAACCGCCATTGATAATATTCATCATCGGAACCGGCATGCTGAAAGCACCAGTGCTATTCAAATACCTGTATAAAGGAATACCCCCATCTTTTGCCGCCGCATGTGCAGCCGCCATAGAAACTCCCAAAATAGCATTCGCGCCAAGACGCGCCTTATTGTCAGTACCATCCAGCTCAATCATTTTATTATCAATTGCTGTCTGATCTGCCGCATCCATCCCAATCAATGCTTCACGAATTTCGGTTTTGATATTTTCAACCGCTTTTAACACGCCTTTTCCTAAATAACGGGATTTGTCCCCATCGCGTAACTCGATAGCTTCACGCTCGCCTGTTGATGCGCCAGAAGGCACCATGGCGCTACCAACAATTCCTGATGCCAGAATGACATCGGCTTCTACCGTTGGATTTCCCCGGGAATCAAGTATTTCTCTTGCTTTAATATCTACTATTTCAGCCATTTATTTTCCTATAAAGTTGTTTCTATCAAAGGTTTGGATTTTACTGTTTGATCGATGGAAACCAAAATTTCCAACAATTCTTTCATTCGATGTAACGGCCAGGAGTTTGGACCGTCACTTTTCGCCTGCTCGGGATTTGGATGAGATTCCATAAAAATTCCTGCAATGCCTACCGCCATCGCTGCTCGCGCTAAAACCGGAACAAATTCACGCTGGCCGCCTGAGCATGTACCCTGTCCTCCTGGCAACTGAACTGAGTGGGTCGCATCAAAAACTACTGGACAATCGGTATCTCTCATGACGGCAAGAGAACGCATATCTGAAACCAGATTATTATAGCCAAATGAAACGCCCCGTTCACACGCCATAATTTGCTGATTACCAGTCGCTTTTGCTTTTTTTACTACTTGAATCATGTCCCAAGGCGCCAAAAACTGGCCTTTTTTAATATTGACAGGTATGCCCTGCTTAGCAACATTCTGGATAAAATTGGTCTGGCGACACAAAAACGCTGGGGTTTGCATCACATCGACAACGCTGGCTACTTCTGCCAGCGGTGTGTCTTCATGAACATCGGTCAATACCGGAACACCAATCTGTTTTTTCACTAGTTCCAGAATTTTCAAACCCTGCTCAACACCCAAACCACGAAAACTCTCGTGTGAAGAACGATTTGCTTTATCAAAAGACGATTTATAAATGAAAGGAATATTCAAACTTGCGGTTATTTCTTTCAAAGCGCCTGCGGTATCTAATGCCAGTTGTTCACTTTCAATGACACAGGGCCCTGCAATCAAAAAAAAAGGCTGATCCAGTCCAGCCGAAAAATTACATAACTTCATGCTTTTGCTCCTGTGTTTGCGCATGCTCTGATGCGGCTTTTACAAAGCCAGTAAATAATGGATGTCCTTTCCGCGGGGTTGAGGTAAATTCAGGATGGAACTGGCAAGCCAGAAACCAGGGATGATCCGGTATTTCTATAACTTCTACCAGACGACCATCCAGCGATTTCCCCGAAAAACTCATTCCTGCCTGCTCTAGCTGTTCAAGGTACTGGTTATTAAACTCATAACGATGCCGATGTCTTTCTTTAATCACATCTTTCTGATAAAGATCATGAACCAAAGTATTTTCCAATATCCGACATTTTTGAGCGCCCAGCCTCATAGTCCCGCCCAAATCAGAATCTGTACTCCGAACTTCTAATTGACCATCTTCATCCATCCACTCTGTAATCAAGCCAATGACTGGATGGGGAGTGGTCTGCAAAAATTCGGTACTGTGCGCTCCTTCCAGCCCTGCCGCATCTCTGGCAAATTCTATAACCGCCAACTGCATTCCTAAACAAATACCTAAATATGGAATTTTGTTTTCCCGTGCGTATTTGATTGTGGCAATTTTACCTTCTGTTCCTCTCTCTCCAAATCCCCCCGGAACCAGAATCGCATCAGCCTCCTGAAGACGTCCAACTCCTTCTTCTTCAATAATCTCTGAATCGATATATGCAATTCTAACCTTGCATCGAGTTTTAAACCCGGCATGAATCAATGCTTCATTCAACGATTTATAAGCATCCAGATGATCGACATATTTTCCAACAATAGCAATTTTAACTTCGTTCTCAGGATGCATGGCAGCCTCAACCACTTCATGCCATTCACTTAAATCTGCCGGCGGCACATCCAAACGAAAATGATCAACCACCAGATCATCCAGTTTCTGTTCGTGAAGCAAAATCGGAATACGGTAAATGGTGTCGGCATCCACTGCAGAAATAACTGCTTTTTCTGAAACATTGGTAAACATGGCAATTTTTCTGCGTTCACTAGCAGGAATAGGACGCTCGGATCGGCAGATCAAAATATCCGGCTGAATACCAATAGTACGAAGTTCCTTGACAGAATGCTGGGTCGGCTTGGTTTTAATTTCACCGGCAGAGGCAATATAAGGAACCAGCGTTAAATGAATAAACAAAGCACGATCATGTCCCAGTTCAATCTGCATTTGCCGAATGGCTTCCAGGAAAGGTAAAGACTCAATATCGCCTACCGTACCGCCAACCTCAATGATGGCCACATCCTTGCCTTCTGCGCTTTCATGAATGCGCCGTATAATTTCATCAGTAATATGAGGGATAACTTGAACCGTTGCCCCTAAAAATTCCCCCTTGCGTTCCTTGCGTAACACATTTTCATAAACCTGACCCGTTGTAAAATTATTTTTTTGGGTCATGGTGGTTCTTAAAAACCTTTCATAATGTCCTAAATCAAGATCAGTTTCTGCGCCATCATCAGTAACAAAAACCTCGCCATGTTGAAAAGGACTCATGGTGCCAGGATCAACATTGATGTATGGATCCAGTTTGGTCAGGGTGATATTTAACCCCCTTGCTTCAAGAATTGCGGCAAGTGATGAGGCTGCAATTCCTTTGCCCAATGATGACACTACCCCACCGGTGATAAAAATATATTTTGTCATGAAGTTGAAAAAGTTTGATGCATGGTAAGAGTGAGAGAGAATCCGCAATAAAACCCTCTATTGTAATCGACATTTATTTTTTCTTCATGACTTTCATGAAAAATTGCTAATGTTGGTTTCTTGAAATTAAATCCATCCACTCAGCGAAGCCATGCTAATTTGCAGCAATCTCCTTGTTCTCCATAAAATTCAGCTGCCACCCAATTTTCCCCAACGGCAACCAAGCGCCCATCAAAATACAAAAAAGGAATCCTTGCTCTTTCCCATGGCGGAACACCCGCTTCTTGAAATAAATTCTTGAGTTTATGACGTCCTTTTCTGCCGGGCAAATTAAGCTTTTCGCCACCTTGCCGATACCCCACTTCAATTATTTTTGCTTGGCGCCAATATCTAGCCTCAATACCCGAACCAGAACTAACAATTCTCAAAACTCCATTATTTTGAAGATTTAATTCAGCTTGATTTTTTGACCAGCCAAGTTTTTTTGTCGTATCAATCCCGGGCTGCTTAGGCAAGGCGTAAATTTTGTCTTGAAAACGCCTAACTGATAAATTCTGAAATCGTAATTCGGGACATCTATCGTCACGAGCATTTATAACTTCGTCAAAGACTTGCTTGATGAATTGTTCAGAAGGCATTTTTTTCGTTATCTGATACAACCATTTCCTGATTGCGAATGGCTGTTCATTTTTTTCTAACTTTACAAGTTCCTGAATTAATAAAATATTAGCATTTTCATTAATTATTGCGGAATAACGCTGCTCGGTTAACTCACCGAGCAATTGCTCTGCCCCGGCACAATGCCTCGCCGAACGACTGATTGTCTTGTCAACAGACGGCCAGCGCTTCTTGATTAATGGAACAATCTCGTTCCGCAAATAATTTCGATCAAAATCATTCAGCACATTGGTTGGGTCTTCAATCCAGTGCAATTTATGCTGTGCCGCATAATCTTTAATCTGCTGCTTGGAAACATCGATAAAAGGCCTTAACAAAATCCCCTTTCCAAAATCCATCTTTTCAGGCATTCCAGAAAGGCCTGCCAATCCAGCTCCGCGAAACAACTGTAAAAGAACAGTTTCCATCTGATCTTCCCGGTGCTGGGCAAGCAATAACACATCATTTTCTGCCAATAACGATTGCAATGCCTGATAGCGCTCATTTCTGGCTGTCTCTTCAGGGCTTTCACGTCTTTTTTGCCGGGCATCTACAGATAGTTCCCGAAAACCAATGCCGAGCAAACTTGCAATTTGAGCACAATGCGCCGCCCAACTATTCGCCTGCTCTTGCAAACCGTGGTTTACATAAACAGCAGTAATTTTATCCTTAAGACTTGAAGCGGCGCTTAAATGCAATAAAACATGAGAATCCACCCCCCCACTATATGCAACAAAAATCTGTTTGGCAGCCTCGCAAGCAGACTGAATTTCGGTTTTTTTGTTATCAAAAACCTGTTCAAGATTGCTATGATTCACGGCCAATTATGAACCAATTACTGATAGGGACTCAAAAAATTTTGAATGAACTTTAACTGCGACATTCAGAGCTTGAGAAAATAATACCTACCTTCATTATTTAACTGCTTCCTCAGCATAAGAACCAAATGTCATAATGCGGTGGTAGCGTTTAGTCAATAAATCATCAATACTGTCTTTTTTCAAAACGTCCAGATGGCGAATCAGGGCTTCACGTAAATTTAAAGCAGTTTTTTGAAAATCCCGATGGCCTCCACCCAATGGCTCTCTAACCACCTCATCTACGAAACCCTGCTCACGAATTCTATCTGAGGTGATTCCCATTGCTTCGGCAGCCAACTTTGCTTTATCAGCGCTCTTCCAAAGAATTGACGCACAACCTTCTGGAGAAATAACTGAATAGGTACTGTATTCCAGCATAATCAGGCGATCCCCCACACCGATTGCCAAAGCGCCGCCAGAACCGCCTTCCCCAATTACCGTACAAATAATAGGTGTTCTGAGCCTGGCCATTTCAAACAGGTTTCTGGCAATCGCTTCGCTTTGCCCCCGTTCTTCGGCACCAATTCCAGGATAAGCTCCCGGTGTGTCGATCAAACAAATAATTGGCAAACTAAATCGTTCGGCCATTTTCATCATCCGTAGCGCTTTTCTATACCCTTCAGGACGCGGCATGCCAAAATTCCGATAAATTTTCTCCTTGGTATCCCGGCCTTTTTGATGACCTATCACCATCACTGACTGACCTTCCAAACGAGCCAATCCACAAACAATGGCAGGATCATCCGCATAGGCTCGATCGCCATGCAGCTCATGAAAATCAGTAAACATCAAGTCAAGATAATCCAGCGTGTAAGGCCTTCCTGGATGCCTGGAAATCTGGGAAATCTGCCAATCTGATAAATCAGAAAAGATGCTCTCGGTCAAAGTTTGACACTTATCTTCCAATTGCCTTAAAGCGTCAGAGATATTAATGTCATTATCAAATTCTACATTCCTTAGTTCTTCAATTTTTGCTTCCAGCTCTACAATAGGTTGTTCAAAATCCAGAAATTTTAGATCCATAGTTCACTTTTAAAATTCTTGTATGGTCAACAATTTACGGTTAAATTCCGTTTGAAAAAAATATTTGCCGAGCCAACACTGTTTTAATTAGGGTTATTTTTTACCGGCTATTTTATCCAATTCCCGTAAATGTTTTAATTTTTCTGCAATTTTTAATTCCAGGCCTCTGGAAACCGGATAATAATATTCTGAACCTTCTAAAGACTCAGGAAAATAATTTTCTCCTGCCGCATAAGCTTCCGGCTCATTGTGGGCATAACGATACTCCTTGCCATAATCGAGAGATTTCATAAGTTTTGTTGGCGCATTTCTTAAATGGGCCGGGACCTCCAAACTACCACTGTTTTTGGCATCTCGCATCGCCGCTTTAAAAGCCATATAGACAGCATTGCTTTTGGGTGCGCAGGCCAGATAAACCACTGCCTGAGCAAGCGCCAACTCACCTTCCGGACTTCCTAAACGTTCCTGGGTTTCCCAGGCATTCATGGCTATTTGCAAACCTCTTGGATCGGCATTGCCGATGTCTTCAGAAGCCATACGAACAATACGCCGAGCCAAATAAAGTGGATCACAACCTGCTTCAATCATTCTGCAAAACCAATACAATGCGGCATCAGGCGCACTGCCACGGACTGATTTATGCAATGCCGAGATTTGGTTATAAAACTCCTCACCCTGATTATCAAAACGCCTGACTCCTCCACTGAGCACTTCCCGACTAATTTCATCAGTGATAACCTGATCATTCCCTGCAAGCGCAAGTTCTGCAGCTATTTCCAATAAATTGAGCAATCTTCTGGCATCGCCATCGGCGGCAACGGCAAACTGTTCTTTAAGCGAATCCGATAATCGTAATTTCAAACTGCCTAGCCCGCGTTGTTCGTCTGTCAACGCTGCCTCCAATACTTCCTGCAAATCATCAACAGTTAAAGAATTTAATACATAAACACGGGCACGCGAAAGCAAGGCATTATTTAAAGCAAAAGAAGGGTTTTCTGTGGTTGCACCAATAAAATAGACAGTTCCATCTTCAACATGAGGCAAAAAGGCATCTTGCTGTGATTTATTAAACCGATGCACCTCATCGACAAATAAAATACTCCTTTTTCCTTGCTGATCCTGAATAGTTTTGGCCGCTGCGACAGCTGCCCTGATTTCTTTTACGCCTGCCAACACTGCGGAAACTGACATAAATTCAGCATCGGAATAAGCCGCTATCATTCGTGCCAGCGTGGTTTTTCCTGTTCCTGGCGGCCCCCAAAAAATCATCGAATGCAATCGCCCCTGAGCAACAGCCTCATACAACGGCTTGCCAGGCTTTAGCAAGTGTGGCTGACCAGCAAAATCCTCAAGACTTTTTGGCCGCATCCGATCGGCTAATGGCGTGGTTAAGCAATCAGTCACTTTTGGTCAGTAAACACATCCACACCTTCCGGTACTTTAAATGCAAATACTTCCGGATTAATAGGGGTGTTAATTTTTAAATTGGAAAAATAGATCCGTGTTAATTGGCCAAAATTATCACTTAATTCCATACCCGCCAATTTCGCACCATCCATACCAATCAAGATATATTTAAAGCCACTGGCTTCATCTTTTGGGATTAGTTTAATCCATTGCATGGCCTCATCCTGACCTTGGTTTTTAATATCAAAATTTTGCTCCAACGCCACCTCGCCACTCAATAACAACGCCGGAGTTGAACCCAATGATTGATCGGTTTTTTTTACTGTCACCTGTTCCAAATCAGCATCATAAAACCATACCTTGCCGGAACTGGAAACGATTTGTTGAACAAATGGTTTTTTGTAATCCCATCGAAATTTACCCGGACGCTGCAAATAAAAAGTACCATAGCTAGTTTTTGCAGGTTTGCCATATTCATCAATAGAAACCTGTTTGACATCCGCAATCAAAGTATTGGCCTTTGCTATAAATGCCTTGAATTGCTGTACAGGTTGTTCGGCTGCAAAACCTGCGTAAGCCGTAAAAAGTAATTGTAAAAAAATAAAATGTCTGATTTGTATCATTCTGTCTACCAAAATTTATCTTCCAGCAATCGATCAAACCATTGTTTAGCTCGGTTAACTGGCGTTTCAACACAAGGGGAATAATCTACTGGCTCTGAACCAGCAATAAATGGAAAAAGTTCTGCACCAGGGCAATTCTCATTTGCCAACAAATCATATTCAGAATCAATCCAGATCATTTCAACATTCTCTGGCGCAATTAAATCAACAGGCTGTTTCGCAATTTTGCGCATTAATGAAATCCACACCTGCAAAGCGCCACTGGCTCCAGTTAAGCCAGTTGGCTTGTTATCATCCCTGCCAAGCCAGATTGTCGTTAAATAATCGCCGCTAAACCCTGAAAACCAACTGTCTCTTAGAGAATTGGTGGTGCCTGTTTTACCGGCCAGATTCAAATCTCTTGGCATATACAAATAAGCTGAACGCCCCGTTCCTTCTCGTATCACCTCCTGCAAAATGGTATTGGTGATGTAGGTGGCCGCTGGGTCAACCACCTGCCTGATAACAAAAGGATAACGCTGCATCACGTCACCTTCGGAGGAAACAACCGCACGTATCGCCCGTAATGGCGCAGAAAATCCATCACCCGCAAGGGTCTGATAAAGCTGTGTTACATTCATTGGCGACAAGGGCAATGCTCCCAATAATAATGAAGGATATAAATTGATCTCCTGGGATACTCCTAAACTACGCAATGTTTTTGCAATCCGCGCAATTCCAATATCCATACCAACCCTGACAGTCGCCAGATTGTATGAATGGGCCAATGCAGTATGCAAAGGGACATCGCCATGTTCTTGGCGATCATAATTTCTCGGCGCCCAAACTTTGCCATTTTTAGCTTTTAATTGCAGCCTTCGGTCACTTATTCGGGTAATCACTGTATATTTTTCGGGATATTCCAGTGCCGTTAAATAAATAACCGGTTTGATCAACGAACCAATCGGTCGCAGTGCATCCAAGGCTCGATTGAAACCGGCATTTTTTTTGTTTCTGCCGCCAGCAAAAGCTGCAATTTCACCATTTTCTCTTCTTGTGACAACTGCTGCCGCTTCCAGCTTGTCTGTTTTCGGACGTTTTTCAAGCTGTTTGAGCTTAACATCCAGCGTTTGTTCCAAGACATTTTGTATTCGGATATCCAACGTAGTAAAAATTCGCAACCCTTCTGATGTTAAATCTTCCTCATGGTATTGCTCGCGCAACTGGCGCTTAACCAAATCAATAAAACTAGGATATCGGTTGACTGCACGATGGGTATAGGCGATTACGCCCAATTTCTGCCGTTTCGCATCGGCCGCTTGTTTCAAAGTAATGTAACCCTGGTTATGCATTTCATCCAAAACCAGATTTCGCCGAGCAATCGCTCTTTTTTTATATCGTCTTGGATCATAATAGGATGGACCTCTGACCAACGCAACCAGAGCTGCTACCTGATGCAAAGGCAAATTTTGCAATGGCCGGCCAAAATAAAACTCGCTTGCCAAGCCAAATCCGTGTACCGCACTGGCGCCATCCTGTCCTAAATAAACCTCATTAAGATAGGCTTCTAAAATTTCGTCCTTGCTGTAGCGAAAATCAAGAATAATCGCCATTAATGCTTCATTAATTTTGCGCCACCAACTCCTTTCTGAAGTCAGGTAGAAATTTTTTACCAACTGCTGGGTGATGGTACTGCCACCCTGAACAATCGTACCTGCCCTAATATTGGCAAGCATTGCTCTGGCAATTGCTCTGAATGAAATACCAAAGTGATGATAAAAATCCCGATCTTCTGTGGCCAGCAAACCCTGAATCAAAGCATCAGGCGCTTGTTTCAGCTTGATAAGCACCCGATCTTCCTTTCGGGTTGGATAAAAACTGGCAATCTGAACTGGGTCCATGCGTACAATAGCCGCTTGCTTGCCGTTACTCAGATTAATGATTCGCTTAATACGATCCAATCCAAAATTGATTCTGAACTTTTGTGAATCCTGCCGGCCATCCCAAAAAGTGAAAGCACGGGTTTTAACTGTAATCTGTGAGGCTTTTTTGAAATAGGTTCCTTCTGAAGATAATTGATAATCCAGGCGATAATGCAAAGTTTGCAGCAATTTTTCAAAATTGCTTGCTGAAATATCATAACCCGAATATATCTCTGTTGGGCTTGCATACACTTTGGCAGGAATAGCCCAGCGCCGACCTTCAAACTGTTCTCTCAGGGTGTAATCAAGATAACCCAGGTAACTCAGAAAAACAAAAGTCAGAATACCAAAAACAATAAAAAACAGCTTTTTCAACCATGTACCAAATGTCTTTTTCTGCCCCCTTTTGTGTTTTTTTGTCTTGACTGTTTTCTTGGTATTTTTTTTTCTGCTGGATGCCACAAAAATTAATTAATGATTATTGGTGGAAAAACTATCCGAGTCGTTAAAAATAGATAAATCGCGAGTAAAAATAGATTCATCCTTCATAATCATGGTTTGAGGTCGACCGAATAAATGCCCTTGCGCAAAATCAATTCCCAGCCTTTTGGCAATATTCAGTGATTCAAGTGACTCGATAAATTCTGCAATGGTTTGCAAACCCAGTTTTTTGGCAATATCGCACATTGCCTTGACCAAAACCTGGTCAGTTTCATCATTGCTAATATTACGAATAAATTGCCCGTCAATTTTCAGATAGTCAATCGAGAATGATTTTAGATAGTTAAAAGAACAGAACCCTGTTCCAAAATCATCTAAGGCAAAACAACAACCTAACGATTTGATTTCCAGAATCATTTTTTGCGCTTTTTCAAAATTTTCGATGATTGCAGTTTCTGTTATTTCAAAAGTAATCCGGTTTGGGCTTATCCACGTTGATTCCAGAAGTTGCTTGATTGCCGGTAATAATGACTCATCCTGGATCGCTTGACTCGATAGATTAATTGCTAATGATACATGGTTCATTTCCGGCGGTAAATCGTCAAGAAATCCAATCGCATGTTCCACAACCCATAAATCGATACCGTGAATCAGTCCTGTTCTCTCAGCTACGGAAATAAATTCATCCGGATGGATAACCCCATTTTGCCCGGCCATCCTGAGCAAAACCTCATAATGAGAAATTTTTCCAGTGTGTAAATTGATGACAGGCTGATATTCAAGAAAGAATCGATCATCTTGCAGCGCCGTCCTTATTATTGGCACCCATTGGATATCGTTATTTTTTTTCTGGATTTGCGGATCTCTTTCATTATATTCCCATACCTGATGTTGCCCTAAATCCTTGGCAAGGTGACTGGCTTGTCTGGCTCGCGAAATTAATTCTTCAGGATGACTAATCATTTTATCTGATAAAACCATTGCCATTCCAGCGCTGACCGTCAGGTTATAGCAAGTTGACCCTGAAATAAAACGAAAATCAATCAGTGACGAAACGATTCTTTGGGCAACTTTTTTTGCTGCACTGGCAGAAATATCATCAAGATAAACACAATATTCATCATAACCCAGACGTGCAAATAAATGATCTGATCGGACAGTCCTTCTGACAAGCTGTACCACCTCAACAATCAGCCGATCACCTTCTCCAAAGCCCTCCAGTTCATTAACCAGGCCAAATCGGGCCAAGTCAAGAAATAACAGCGCACCATTTCGGTTAATATTATTATTTCGTTGCAGAATGATTCTCAATTTGTAATCCAGGCTACTCCTGGTTAATAGCCCGGTCAGCTCATCATGGGTAGATAAATAGGTGATTTTGGCATTGAGCAATTTGCGCTCTGCCAATTCATTAATCAAACGCTCTTCCTGTTTTAAACGAAAACACCGCTCATTTTTGATCGTTAAAAAAAGATTAACAAGCGTTGCCAGTTCTTCGTTTCGGAAGGTGTCGGGTAAATTACTCACTAAACAACCACTTTTCAAACCATGTTTTTGTTGCCAATCTGAAGTATCTTCACCAACAACAATGATTGGAATATCCTGATCCTGTCCATTACAGGAAAAAATTTTGCATAGCTCATCAACCTGGCAGCCTGGAAGCGACTGATGAATAATCATAACTCCCATTTTATCTGGAGTTCTGGCCATTGAACGAAGTGTTTCAAAGACCTTTTTCCCATTTGCCGCTAAAACCAGATTTTCAAATCCTTTTGCACTCAGTATGTGTTGTATGTTTTCTCTGAAACTCGGTTCACTTCCGGCGATGACTATACATTGATAAAAAAAAGCGAAATTGGAAACCATATTGAAATACCCTGAATTATTTATTATTTTTGATTCACCATTTAATAATGATGAGATTTTTTCACCTTCTCGAAACTAAGGTTCTAAAAAAGGCAGGAGTATTTAGAATTGACAGGAGAAAGCGAGACTTCTCCGCACACGTTATAACAAAACCTTTGAAGAATCAAGGTTGATTCAATAGGCAGAATAAAAATATCATCCGAAAAATATTTCCTTATTAAGAAAATACTAAACTACGTGCACAGAATAAGTTGGGCGACTGCGTAGTATTCATACAACGAAGAAGAAGATGGATAAATAGACAAGCCAGTTGTTCAAGTTATTTCATGCGCTTTCCTAATCATAACCGAATAAAAATGCCTAAAATTTGACAATTATAGTTGCGCCACTGATGATACATACTAAACTAAAATTTATATGTACATTTCCATCACTGCTGAAATACCCGTCAAAACTGGATAACTGAAGCTTGCCTGATGAAATGTAATGATTTGAAAATAAGCATAATGCTTGCATAGAAACAGCATCATGACAAAAACCAAACACAGTGAAATTACAATATCCGATCTTTTACGAGGCGACATTCAGTTAGCCTCTCCTCCAACACTTTTTTTTGAATTAAAAAAAGTCACTGAAGATCCGACCAAAACTCTTAATGATGCAGGAGAAATTATTGAGAAAGACCCTGGTTTGACAGCAAGATTACTGAAAATTGTCAATAGTGCTTTTTATGGATTTCCTGCCCAGATTTCTACAATTTCCCACGCCATCACCCTAATTGGCATTAAAGAAGTAGAAACACTGGTATTAGCTACACTGGTTATTGATAAATTTTCTTCCTTACCTGGCGGCATGATGTCCATGCGGGATTTTTGGAGCATGAGCCTAAGATGCGCATTAAATGCCAAAGAACTTTGCAATTCTCACTGTCAACCCGAATCGCTTGATGCGATCTTTGTCTGTGGCTTGTTACACGATATTGGCAGACTTATTTTTTATCGTCGAATTCCCGCACTAGCAAGGGAAATCGGCTTACAAAAAGCTGCTGGTGACAAAGACGAATTACAAATTGAACATAACCTGCTCGGCTTCGATCATTTTCAAACCGGCGCTGAACTGGCAAAGTTATGGAATCTGCCCGCTATCATAGAAACCACCATTCGCCACCATTGCAAACCGGAACTTGCAGGCCAGTTTCAAACAGAAGCCAATATCGTCAAGCTCGCCTATAGACTCAGCCAACAAAAAATCTTTGATCCAGATAACTTTATGATTGATAGTAATTTTTCTGCTTTTACCATTTCCGAACTAGAAGCGGTCACAGAAAAGGCCAACACCAAATTTGACGAAATCTTCAGTATTTTTTATCCATCCCATTGATTTTTGTAATCTTGATACGAGTATTTCTTCAGACCAATCGCTTCGTTGTTGCTGATTGCATAAATATCTGGAAAATTATGGCCATTGAAACGACTGGCTTTTACCAGACTATAAGCGCCAACATTCTTGAAAAAAACAGAATCTCCGATAGCCAAGACTTTAGAAAAACGATATTCACCAAAGATATCGCCAGACAAGCAAGTATTCCCTACCAAATCATAACAATAATGGCCCTTGTCATCGTGATTAACTAATTCTGGTTTTATCTGGTATTCAAAGACTTCCGGATTATGATTAATCGAGGTATCCAAAACCGCAATTCTTTTTCCGTCACTATCAAACAAATCAATAACTGAAGCAACTATAAACCCTGCTTGACCAACTACAGCATTGCCCGGTTCAAGAAAAACCTGTATCTGATATTGCTCCTGTAACCTACGGATCAAATCAATCAATGTTGCCAAATCTTCAATTTCATCCAATAAATATCCACCGCCCAAATTTAACCATTCGATTGAATACAGTTGTTTTTGAAAATCCCGCTCAAGTAATGCAAGCACTTTTTCAAGCGGTCTAATATCCTTTCCAGCAAAATGGGTATGCACATGCAACCCCCGGATTTGCTGCTGAATTGACTTTTCATGCAGATACTGTAAAGGCGCACCCAATTTTGAATGAGTTCGGCACGGGTCATATCGGATATCATCAACACTGGAAAGCCCCGGATTCAATCTCAAACCAATATTGCAATTTTGCGAACCTAAGCCAGCAAATCTATTCAATTGACTGACTGAATTAAAACTGATGAATTGACAAATATGGACTAATTCCTTAATTTCCCTGGAATTAATCCCGGGTGTAGTCAAATGAATGCTGCCTGTACCCGACAAAACTTCAGCGGCCAATTTTGCCTCAAATAATGAACTCACTGAAAAACCATCAACATAAGGTTTAAGCCACTGCAACACCGTTGTTAACGGCAATGACTTTATTGAATAAAGAACCTTGCATCCCGTTTGCTGCTGCAAATACTGAAGTTTTTCCGCAGATCGAACAATTTTATCCTTATCCAATAAAAAAGCAGGGGATGTTGGTATGCGGATGTTTTGAATATTCAACTCATCTCCCTTTTCCCTTGTAGACCATGTTCTCAGTGATCACATAATCCATAAATACATCATGATCCTGCATTTCGACTTCTGGCAATATCTGTGATTCAAAACAAACGCCAGTCAACACCGTATCTGATTTAATGCTACTTAACAGACGATCATAATAGCCCGCACCATTTCCGAGCCGACCACCCGAATGATCAAAAGCAACGCCAGGAACCATAATTAAATCAAGTTGGCGTGGATCAACTCGTTTCGCCTTTTCATCCCAACGAGATTTTGGCGGTTCAAGTATCCCCCAGGTTCCGGGTATTAATTCCTGCAAACTTTCAAGCCACCAAAGCCCCAGTTGCCGCTCTCCTTTTTGATCATGCGTACAATAAGGGATTACAATTTTTTTCTGCTGAGCGGATAATGCCTGAATCAATGCTGGAAGCGTTCTGACTTCTGACCGGCAATGGACATACCACATTACCCATTCAGCTTGAATATAAGCTGATTGCGACATAAATACCTGACAAATCACCTGACTTAAGCGATCCTTGTTTTTTTGCTTATCACGTGCCTCATAACCCTGGTTACGTTGTAAAACTTTCAGATTATTTTCCATTCGTTATTGTCTTTTTTGGATCCAATTGAGTAAAAAAAACCTTAAACCTCATCATGCCAGATTTTTTCCAATCTTTTAGCCGAAACCGGATAAGCGGTTTTCAATTGTTGAGCGAACAATGACACCCTGAATTCTTCAAGCATCCAGCGAAAACGGCTGTGTTCTGGTTGAATTTGCTCATTTTTGGCCAGTTTTTTTTGCTTGTCCCAGAACCAGTTTTGAAAACGCCTGACCTCCTGCATTTTTTGCTGGTCTTTTTGGGGTTCCTGAAACATTTTTTCAATTCGATATTCAATGGCTTTTAAATAACGCGGATAAGCTGTTAAATTTTCATAATTGACGGTTTTGAGAAATCCCTGATAAACCAGACAATCAAGTTGCTGAATAATATCCTGCGTTGCCGCTTCCTGCTGCGGCAATTTCTGTAATTGTTTTTTTAATTCAATATATTGCTGCATTAAATCTTTGATGCGGGTTCCTGCCTCATTAGCAAATGCAATCAATTGAGATTTTTTTTCTGCCAGGCATTGTTCAAAATCCTGTTGTTTGCGTATCGAAGCCTGGCTGACAAATACTTCTGAAAAAGCCAGAAACAAGATATCATCCTTGAAATTGGCCAGATGATTTGACATTGGCACTATCGGATGTTTTCCCAGGCGTTGATAAACCAATTCAGCTTCCGGCGCATACGGGAGGTTTTTCAGAATATACTTGCTGTCCTTGCGTAACCGCAACAAAAACAGACGCACCAACCCCGCCCGATGTAATTGTTCCGCCTTTTTTTGGGTTTCTATAATTCTGACACCAACTGAATCAGCTTCATCAATAATGGCCGGATAACCGACAAAAGCCTGGCCGTTCAGCGTGAATTGCCTGGTTTCCGGAAGATCGCCAAACGTCCAGTCTACACAATCTGTGTAATTTAATTCATCTACCGCCAATTGATCGAAACTCTGCTCTGCCTTGACTGCGTGCTGTTGCTGTAATGCTTTGAGATTTCGGCCAAAATCCAGTAATTTATCATTTTCGTCAATCACCCGAAAGTTCATCCGCAAATGATCTGGTAATTCATCCGGATTCCAGGCGGTGTTTGGAATAGCTTCGCCCGTCAATTTGCGCAACCTTGTTCCTAACCATTCATAAAGTGAACCTTTGGCATCCGGTTCAATTTCCAGACATCTTTCAACGGTTTGTGGAACCGGCACAAAGTATTTTCTGATATTTTTTGGCAATGACTTGACCAAGGCCACCAGTTTTTCCTTGAGCAAACCTGGCACCAGCCATTCAAAGGGAGCCTCAGTCAATTGATTTAACTGGTGAACCGGAACAATGGCAGTTACCCCGTCTTCCTCATGCCCAGGTTCAAAGCGATATTGTAAAGCTATTTTCAATTCCCCAATTTTGATCTGGTCTGGAAAATCCCATTCATTGACTTGATGATCCTGCTCTCGGGTTAAATCTTCCTTGGTCAAAAAAAGAACTTTCGGATTTTGTTTTTCTGCCTGCTTACGCCATTTATCCAAGGTAATGCCGCTGACAACTTGTTCAGGAAGCTTTCGATCATAAAAGCGATATAACCACTCTTCATCTTCAATCAAATCAACCCTGCGGCCTTTATGCTGAATATAACCCACCTCTTCCAGTAATTTTTGATTGGCTTTAAAAAATGGCGCATTCGTGTGATATTCGTGATTCACCAATGCTGAACGTATAAAAATCTCCCGCGCTGCAATCGGGTCAATCCGCTCAAAAGGCACCTTGCGTTTCGCCTGCAACGTCAACCCATACAAGGTAGTTCGCTCATAAACTGCACTACGACCAGCTTTCTTTTCCCAATGGGGATCAAAGTAACTGTGCCTTAACAGATGCTTTCCAGCCTGCTCAATCCATTCCGGTTCTATTTTTGCCACGCACCTTGCATAAACCTTACTGGTTTCAACCTGTTCTGCCGCCATAATCCATTTGGGGCGCACTTTATGCAAACCCGATCCAGGAAAAATAAAAAACTTGAGATTTCTGGCGCCAAGATATTCATATTGTTCATGTTTAAAACCAATATTGGATAACAGGCCGGTTAACAGCGCCCGATGAATTTCCTCATAACTGGCATCAATCTGATTGGCTTTATGCTTTAACTCGCCTTTAATAACCTGCATGATCTGGGTATGAATATCATGCCATTCCCGCATGCGCAGATAGGAAAGAAAATTGTCGCGGCAATATTTGCGTAATTTATTGTTCGACAAATGTTTTTTCTTTTCTTCAAAAATATTCCAGATGTTGAGAAAAGTTAAAAAATCCGAATTTTCCACCCGAAAAGCAGCGTGCTTGGCATCTGCTTGCTGCATTTTATCCGCCGGTTTTTCTCTGGGATCCTGAACACTCAAACCGGAAACAATGATCGCCACTTCAGTCAAACAGTGTTGTTTATTTGCCTCCAATAACATCCGTGCCAGCTCCGGATCAATCGGCAATTTTGCTAGCCGCCTTCCGGTTTCAGTCAATTTACCGGTTTTATCCAGTGCATTAACTTCCTGCAACGATGTTTTACCATCCCGGATCATTTTACTTTCCGGCGGTTCGACAAATGGGAATTTTTCAATATCACCCAGCTTCAAACTAGCCATTTGTAAAATCACCGATGACAGGTTGGTGCGTAAAATTTCCGGCGTTGTAAATTCAGGTCTGGCCAAATAATCTTCTTCAGAATATAAGCGAATACAGATTCCCTCAGCGACACGTCCGCACCGTCCCGCACGCTGATTGGCGCTGGCCTGGGAGATTTTTTCTATCGGTAAACGCTGAACCTTGCTGCGATGACTGTAACGACTGATCCGGGCATGGCCGGTATCAATGACTGAGCGAATTCCCGGCACGGTCAATGAGGTTTCGGCAACATTGGTTGCCAACACAATCCGTCTTTGTCCTTTGGGTTTGAATACACGCTCCTGTTCACTCACGCTTAATTTGGCGTAAAGCGGTAAAATTTCGCAATGTTTCAGATTGTGTTTGCGTAGGGTTTCGGCAGTCTCTCTGATTTCATGTTCGCCACTGAGAAAAATCAGAATATCACCTGATATATCCCGCTGTAATTCATCCACCGCATTAGCAATCGATTGTTGCAAATCCGGCGTGGTTTCATCGTCTTCTTCGATTTGCTCAACTGGACGATAACGAATTTCTACCGGATAAGTTCTGCCCGACACTTCAATAATCGGGGCATTATTAAAATGCTTGGAAAACCGTTCAGGATCAATGGTTGCCGAAGTGATAATCAGCTTTAAATCCGGCCTCCGTGGTAATAACCATTTCAGATAGCCGAGTAAAAAATCAATATTCAGGCTGCGCTCGTGAGCTTCATCAATGATAATGGTATCGTATTGATTCAGATAGGGATCATTTTGCGACTCGGCTAATAATATACCATCGGTCATCAATTTGATAAGCGATTGATCCCGGGTTTTATCATGAAAACGGACTTTATACCCAACCGTTTTTCCAACTGTCTCCGCTAATTCTTCGGCTATTCGGTCGGCAACAGTACGGGCGGCAATTCGGCGGGGTTGAGTGTGGCCAATAAATCCTGCACAGCCTCTTCCAATCGCTAAACAAATTTTAGGCAACTGTGTGGTTTTACCGGAGCCGGTTTCGCCGCAAACAATTACCACCTGATTTTGTTTGATCAGTTTGGCAATTTCATCTTTCTTAGCAGTAACCGGCAAATCTGGATATTCAAGAACCGGGATACTGGCAGCTCGCTTTTTTCGGGCATTAATTGAGTTTTGAATTCGTCTGGAAATGTCAGAGAGCGGAACTGACAATTGCTTGCCTCTATTATGCTCACTACGCAGCCTGTCTAATTGTCGCTTGATCTGAAATCTGTCCTTATTCAGACATTTCGGTAGCTGGCGAATTAATTGCTGAATTTGTTCGGGGATACTGCTCATCAATGGGAAAACAAAATATTTTATTATACGTGATCCAGTTCAAGGCAGAATTTTCAGATTCTGCTATTTTTAGCTTTATCACAATATCATTATAGTCTGGCTATGCTTGCTGCCATTTCAAGTCCGTTACCAACCGTTTTTCCCGCCTTGCAAGGAGAACAGGCTGTACCTGTAGAACAAGACAAAAATTCTACTGAAAAGCTGCCAGAATTATCTGAACAATCACTACAGCAAGAATTATCTCAAGAAGACCAACAGAAACTGGAATATCTAAAATCCCGAGACCGCGAGGTAAAAACCCATGAGCAAGCTCATCTCAGCGCTGCTGGCGGTTTGGCGATGGGCGGCGCCAGTTTCAGCTATGAAAAAGGACCCGATGGAACCAGTTATGCCATCGGCGGTGAAGTGAATATTGATACATCGGACGTTGCCGGCGATCCAATTGCGACTTTGAAAAAAGCCGAAACAATTCGTAGAGCTGCACTGGCGCCTGCCAATCCATCAGCTCAAGATAAAGCAGTTGCCAGTCAGGCCTCGGCCATGGCAAATAAGGCTAGAGCGGAGATTTTTCAAAATAATCAGACTAATTCTGGCATTGCTCATAATGAATCCAATTTCAATAAAATTGATTTATCAGTCTGACCTAAACTTCAGGAATAGTTGACCAATTCCGTTTTAAACAGATTTCATTTTTCTCTTTACCTGAGACTCATTCTTTTTCCACCATGGATTAGCCGATCCTGAAGCCAGATGACCAATAGCTACGTGCTTAATCTTTTTGCCATTAACTTGTGTGTCAATAAATTGAGGCAATTTCATTGACTTATCAAAAGTCTTGAGTATTTCGCCCACTGAAATTGCCACTTCTCTTCCATGAGATATAATCAATTCAGGCTTTACAAACAAAATTTCATCCTTGAGAAATTGCCCAGCAACATTTGATCGAATTTTTTTCCATTTATTTTTTCCAATTTCTTCAATTTTGTTTGCTTTTCCTTTTGGTGCAAAATGACATAGATCTGTTATATAAAACTGCAAGAAAAATTTATCCCAATCTTCTATAGAATTAATTGGCGCACTTGTTAGTTCTATTAACCTTTTCCACAGCTTCCATGAATTACCGACATTCAAGCACCCTCCTGCGCAATTTCCATTTTTTACGTGGATATCATAATTTTTTGCGATGGTATCAATATCATATGTTTTTTGGAAATTACGTTTCTCAATATGTGGTTCTAACCCAATGACCATATATTTTCTCGGTCCAAATTTTCCTGTATAACCAGGAAAATCAAATGCCCAAGTGAATTTTTTTATTATTTCATCTTCGATAATTTTTTTATTTGCGGCCGTATTAAGTTTAATAAGAATTTCCTGGCTTTCCTCTTTCTTAAGAGTTAGCGCATCAACTTCGTAATCTGATTGATCCTGATCGTATAAAATTGTAACTATTTTTTCTCCAAATTTTCTTTCTAAAAAATTTTTCATATATTTCTCCATTCAAAAAAACTCTTCAAATCTCAACCATCTTATTCACATCAAAACTTTCAACCATTTTTCTACCAAAGTAACCTCTGGGATTGGACAAAATTCTGGCGCCTGAAATTCGATAATCCGCCGGCGAATGGATATGTCCATGAAACCAGGCTGCAATATCATATTCATGAAACAAAGATTTCAAATCATTGCAATAGGCCAGTTTTTTTAATGCCTTGGGTGAATCATTCCAGCTCCAGGCGGTTGGCGCATGATGAGTCACTACGATGGTTTTTCCGGCAAAGGGCTTGGCCAATTCTTCCTCTAGCCAGTTTTTTGAGCGCTGGTGTAGCCAACTGAAGTGATCCGGGTCAAAAGCATCATCCAGAAATGTTATCCGTTTAAAATCATTTAATGACCTATTCAGCTTACCTGCTTTTTTTTCACCCTCAATATAAAGATCTGCCCAAAGCGTACAACCCAGAATGCGCACACCGTAGAGTGTTATATGCTGGTTTTCCAGAAAATGAATATTGCTGTTTTTACATTGGCTGGCAATATCCCTTAATATTTCAGCGTGCTCATTTCCATAGAACTCATGATTGCCAGCAACATAAATAACTGGTTTGTTAAAAGTTTTTAACCAATCAACGCCTTGCCGCGAAACGCCAATATCACCTGCGGCAATAATAATATCAGCATCAGAATTTGGCATTTCAAGCTCGCCAAACTCCAAATGAATGTCAGAAAAGTAATTAATCTTCACCAGTTTTCAGAACATGGTTATTTTATAGAAAACATATCTCATTAAGTTTAGTTGATGATTCTTGACCTGCTGAGACCATTTTCAAAAAATTTATATTGCCTAACATTTACCTGTAAAATATCGATCATATATTTTTAACGGCTTAGGAACGAGCATTTAAAATCCGCAGAATTGTTAATTTGAGTTTATAAATTATGTCCATCAGTCCGAGAAAAAATACCCAGCAAGTTTTGATTGGCGACGTCAAAGTGGGGGGCGGCGCACCTATCGTAGTCCAGTCGATGACCAATACCGACACTGCGGATATTGACGCGACTGTAAAACAGATTATGGAGTTGGCAACGGCTGGCTCTGAATTGGTTCGTGTAACCGTCAATAGTGAAGCTGCGGCCAGATCCGTAGCTGAAATTCGCAACAAACTTGATCAAAAAGGGTTTTCTGTTCCCATTATTGGTGATTTCCATTTTAATGGTCACAAATTACTGGATAAATATCCCGATTGTGCTGCAGCACTAGCGAAATTTCGAATAAACCCCGGTAATGTTGGACGCGGTAAAAGCCGTGACCCACAATTTGCCCAAATGATTGAATTTGCTTGTCGCTATAACAAACCCGTCAGAATTGGTGTTAATGGCGGAAGCCTGGATCAGGCGGTTTTAACCCGCCTAATTGATGAAAACCGGCAAAAAGCGACACCGGATGATTTATCTGTAGTAATGCGCGAAGCCATCATTGTTTCTGCATTGGAAAGCGCAGCCACGGCACATGAACTAGGCCTGCCCAGAGATAAAATAATTTTGTCTTGTAAAATCAGCAATGTACAAGATTTAATCAGCATTTACCAGGATTTATCCAACCGCAGTGATTATGCCTTGCATTTAGGATTAACTGAAGCTGGCATGGGTTCAAAAGGTATTGTTTCTTCCGCTGCGGCTCTTTCGGTGCTTATGCAGCAAGGCATTGGCGACACTATTCGAATTTCTTTAACACCAGAGCCGGGAGGCGCAAGAACCAAAGAAGTCGTCGTCGCCCAGGAAATTTTACAAACCATGGGCTTTCGTTCTTTTGTACCAATGGTAATCGCTTGCCCAGGCTGCGGTCGCACCACTAGCGATTATTTCCAGAAACTGGCGATGGATATTCAAGGCTACCTGCGCGACCAAATGCCAATTTGGCGTGAGAAATATCAAGGCGTCGAAGAAATGGAAGTCGCGGTAATGGGATGTGTTGTTAATGGCCCGGGTGAAAGCAAAAATGCCAATATTGGTATCAGCCTACCTGGCACGGGTGAATCGCCAGTCGCCCCCGTCTATGAAGACGGCCAAAAAACAGTGACCTTAAAAGGCGACAATATTGCTGGTGAATTTCAGCAAATTGTTGAACGTTATATTGAATCGCATTATGGGTAAATCTGTCTTTTGCGTTTGAGGATATCTCGTTTAGAAAGTACCTCCCTTTTTTTAAGGACTAAGTGTAAAAACGCAGCAATAGCGGACTTTTTTTCTATCCCTGAGAATCCTCAAGGCTAGCTTAATCGTAACTACTTATTCCAGAAGACGTCGTAAATACGTCCATGTAGGCTTGATTGTGTCATCCATGACACATACACTTCTTCCATAAGTTACTGCTTTTGAGAAATTTTAGATATATCAAATATGCTGAATGGTTACGCTTAATCATTACTATTTCGTCAAGGAAGCATTTCCAATGGCAATGCATAAACAGCGTCACCATCAATTGCCTCACCATCAAGGCTGACCCATAAATCGACATTATCATGGATCTTTTGGTAATAATTGATTTTATCTTGTAAGCGTTTTAAAAACTCACCCTGCCGTGTTGCAGACCAGGTTTGCCAATCTTCTAATGAGACATTCATGATTTCCCCAGTATAGGGTAAATCCTCGATATACTCTCTCATAAAGCCCATTTCAGCTAAATTCCGTGGCTGTCCAGAGGTTGTACTGGTGGTTGTTCCTAGTTGCTTGGGATCTCGCATCAAAGTTGCCGCTAGACTTTTCAACTCATCAAGAAATTGTTTTGGGGACACTTGCCCTTGTCTCGCAGTTTCCAGCACTTTCTTTAAAACATCATGTAAATCAGATAATTGATCACGAGTTAACAACGCCCGAACTTCCAAAGCTGGCTTTTCCGGATGTTTAAAATCTTTATCCAACACCCAGGCACTGAATACATCAGGAATTTTCCCCTGCCCGGTTTTTTGAAGGTATTGTAATTCCAGAGCATGACCGAGTTTCGCTACTTTCCGTTGCAACTCAATTAGTCGTGGGTTGTGCTGTTCTGGTTCAAACGGAACTTTTTTCCCGCCGTTTATTGTTGACACTTGGTAAGTGATTTGTTTAGCCAACTGTTCTATTACACTGCCAAACTCTTCCAAACTGGTTGTTGGAACGCCATAATAAAAGCTACCAATACCTGGATAATGCGAAACTGTACGATACTGTCTTTCCGCCAGCTTGTGATCTGCCTGGGGATCAGGTGTTAAAATATGCATGACAAATATCGCCGCATTATTTTCTTGCGCCAATCGTTTCAACCGGCTTGCAGTTAAACCTGTTGAGGCCAGCGGGTCGCCAGCTTCTCTAGCCCCTGCATCAGTAATCAAAATAATATAGCGCGCCGCAAATGGCGACCAGTCGAGATCTTTCAATGCTTTTGAAATACCCGCATAACTATCTTCTATAAAGCCTCTGCTGGAAATTTCAGCGGCTTTTAAACCATTAACAGCCGCCATAAAGGTTTGTGGGTTTTCACCCTGCTTTAAACTGACATATTGCCGGGTTAAATATTCAATTCCTGGAACGACATCAGTATTATCCCTGAAAGCAATTAACCCAAAGTTAACCTGACCGATTAAATCTGCTTTTTCCAAAGTCCCATAAATTTTTGCTACCGCTTCCCGGGTTCGATCAATAAAAGGCTGCATCGAAAATGTAGAATCTATGACGAAGGTTATACCAGCCTTGTAACTATTGCTTGGAACACTAATAGCCTCATGGTTGCTAATATTTGAATCGCCCACATTTTTTGCAATTTTCTTAATTGGTTTTTCTTTGCGCGCAACGCTGGAAACTTTTAATAAACGGGCTACTTCATTATTCAGATAAATTTGTTCATGATCCTGAATTGGCAACAGATAAAAATTCCTATTAAAATCTATGTGTTTGTCAGGTTGAATTGCAACGACAGGTGAATCTTTGCCAACTTTCCCTTGTGTTGCCTCTTTATGGAGTTTTTTATAAGTTTCAATATCATAATTTTCTGCGAGTTTAATTAAAGATGATTTATCTTTAAACAACATCACCCTGTCTTGTTTTCCAGGGTCTTTAAAACTAAGCGTTAGACCTTGGTTCCAATCTTGTACACTATCCGTGGTTATCCATCCAGCCAAATTACCTTTGCGCCCAAGCCCAACCTGAACCCATTCGCGTCCAGAATCATCTTTTAGTCTCAAATAAACATAATAAACAGAAAAAGCGGGGAGTGGGATAGCATCAAATGACGTAACCTTAGGTTGCTGATAAAGTATGGCCCCTGGCTGGGTAAGTACTTTTTGGAACAAACTTTTTTTGCCCGGCATCAACAAGGGCTTTAATGGTCCGGATGACTGACTTGGGTTACTTGCCTCCTCAAAGGAAAGCACAGCTTGATCTGACTGTTCAATTGCTTTTGCCTGGGGTAGCGATTCATTAGTATTAGCCATCAAATCTTTTTTGCTGGCTTTTTCCAGAATATTATCTGCTGGACTGAATAAAAACATAATAAACAGCAACAACATAATGACACCAAACCCCCAGAAATAACCGCTTGCTGTCACATAATCGGGTTTGGTTTCTTGCTCGGCTGTCTCTTCATTCTGGGCATTCTGCTTGTCGTATGTTAATCGATGGTAGAACTTTTCAATGGTGGTAGCAGAGCCTAATTCATCTATTCCAGCTTCATCGGTTTTTTTTAATGAAATCCTTTCCAAAACAGGAGCATCCTTAATGACTTTTTCTACAATCTTTTTGGTCACTACCGGTTTTTTTTCTCCTGCTAGTTTTTTTAATGACAAAGAGCAAAGTATATTAATTAATGCCGGAATACCTTTAGAATGACTAACTATTTTTTCTATGGCTTCAGGTTTAAACTGGCTTTCAATTTTTTGTCCGATTGTTTGGAGCCGCTTATCGATGTAATACCTAACTTCTTGTTCAGATAATTTTTGTAATTGATACGAACTAATTTTTAACTCTGCATCGGCAGGCAACTGTATTTTCAAAACTCGCGACTTTAAGTTTGATTCTCCAGTCAGAATAATCTGTAACGAACCACGGTCGGGTAATGGAGCAACTGAAAGCATCAACAGTTTTTTTAAAATTTCATCTGATAATTGATCTGCATCATCAATCACCAGCGCCACTCTTGTATGAATATTTCCTGGCTGATTCAAATAGCGATCTAAAGCCAGTATGTTTTCGAAGAAATCCATATCCTCGGTATCAATCTCCAAAAAATGGCAAAGCTGATTTACAATTTCTGAAAAGCTTTTATGTATAACATCATTATTCCCAAGCGAATAAAATTTCACTTTTTTATCCAGATTGTGCAGCAGGGATTTCAGAAAAAAGCTCTTCCCCATACCGGGTTCACCGCTAATCAAAACAGCACCTTCACCGCAACTGACATCAGCAAACACTTGTTGACAAACAGAGTCCAAACTTGCAGAAATATAAAAATAATCAAGTTCCAGTTCCGGACCGAAGGGATCTTGAATACGATCTGATTGTGATGAAGACATTCTAAAAAATTACCTTATTACTAAAAAAATTGTAAAGCTTTAATCAATTGCACAAACAAAAAGTTTATAATAGAGTGGTTTTATGCGGACATATTTTCAACCAACTATATTGCAATCCATCCCATCCTTTTAAAATGGCCCGGGTATTATAACCTACTAAATTCGTTCATTTTTCAAAACCTGAAATCTTGGCTACTTTACCCTTTGTATTTGATCTTTTTGCTCAATAAACAACCAAACAACCTATTTCTTTTAACAGCATGAAAACGCATTCCAACGGTCAACCATTGCTTCTTTACAAGCTCTTTAAAGTCAGCCGAAGCAGGGGGTTAGAAAACGCAAGGTTTAATATGGTCATCCACAATCTCCGCATTCATCAAGGCGATAAAATTGCATTTATTGGCGAAAGTGGCTGTGGCAAATCAACATTGCTTGATATGCTGGCATTTATTGCCCAACCCAGTTACTCTGAAATTTTTAATTTTTATTTACAACACCAAAGCTCGATTAATATTGCTGTTGAATGGCAAAGAAAACACCTGGATCCATTAAGCCAGCTCAGGAAACGCTATATTGGATATGTAATGCAAACTGGTGGGTTGTTACCCTATCTTACAGTCAAGGAAAATATTTTATTGTCGCGAGAAATTCTCGATTTACCGCTTGAAGACGAAATTGTTTTTCAATTAATCAATGATTTGAAGCTGGAAAGACATCTGAAAAAATCGCCTGCGGTTCTTTCGATTGGCGAGCGTCAACGCGTTGCTATAGCCCGCGCACTTTCTCATAAACCCAAAATTGTCATTGCGGACGAACCAACTGCTTCGTTAGACCCCTACTCAGCCAAAGTTGTCATGGAGCTTTTTATTAATCTGGCAGAACAATTCAATATCACATTAATCATTGCCAGCCATGATTGGCAACCCCTTAAAAGTTTTGGCTTACACCGTTATTATCTCCATACCAGCTATTCTGAAAACCTAACTGAAACCAGCATTATTTAAGCTTTCTGTATGTTTAAAATCTTTAAACTTGCCGCTCGAGACTATTTTTACGAATGGCAAATATCAATCTGTCATGTTTTAGCATTAGCATCAATCCTCGCTCCCTTGATGATCTTATTTGGCTTAAAATTTGGTATTATTGGCAAAATGGTAAGTCGACTTGTTGAAGAACCACTCAACCGGGAATTACGACCTGTTAGTAGTAAACATATTGAACCTGATTGGTTTAAAGAAATTAAAAGTCGTTCTGATGTATCTTTTATCATACCTTTAAAGAGGAACCTGGCGGCCAATATTCAGTTGAAGAGCAAAACTGCTAACAAAATATTAAATGTCGAGCTGATCCCAACCGCGGAAAATGATCCTTTACTTCCTGAAATAAATCGTGCGCCCAAACAAATTGACGAAATCATTTTATCGAAAAGCGCAGCTAATAAATTATCAGTAAAAGCGGGCGATCGTATAGATGGCAGCATATCAAGAAAGTACCATAATAAAACCCAAAGAGTTCATATCCCACTACGGGTACTCGCTGTTGCTGAAAGTCAATCATTTAACCGGGATGGTGCTTTTTGTTCTCTAACCTTAGTTGAAGCTTTAGAAAATTTTCGTGATGGTCATGCTGTACCAGAACTTGGTTGGTCAGGAAAACCAAATAAATTACAAAACTACTACACAGGATTCAGATTATTTGCTAAAACAATCAACGATGTTGAGCCTCTAAAACAATGGTTAAACGAACAGGGAATTGATGTTAGAACCCGAGCTCATGAAATTGCTGTCGTCAACAGACTGGATCAAAATTTGACTACAGTTTACTGGGTCGTGGCATTCACCAGCATCATTGGCTATATTCTATCCCTTGGCGCCAATCTTTGGGCCAATGTTGACCGCAAATACAAAGAACTCTGTATATTACGTTTGACTGGCTTTCGAACCAGCGAAATTATTTGCTTTCCAATTATTCAGGCAATGATTACCGCTGGTCTTGGCTGGTTTTTAGCCATTGTAATCTTCCAGTTTGTAGCATTCACAATGACCCACTTTATTTCTGAATTTACAGATACTACTGACATTTGCCGTTTGTTACCAAGTCACTACTTTCTGGCATTGACCATCACCACTTTAGCAGCATTTTGTGCCGCATTATTAGCTGGATTTAGAACCATTAAAGGTGAACCAACTGATGGGCTTAGGGAATTGTAAAAAAGGAGAATACCGGGTTAGCGGGGTCATCAAAAAGCAAGTGGCATTAGCCAACGAAAAAGACTGAACAAAGAAGTCGATTTCCCATTGTCGCAATAGTATCTTCTTAACCCGACAGTCTCCTTGCATCGAAAAAATTACGGCCTGTCAACAAGGCAATATGTCCAACCATCTCCCGGCTATTACTGAATTCAACAGGCTTCATCCTTGAAACCCGCTCTATCAAATAAACTTAAAGCTTGTGATAAATATCCGCGCCTTCTTCAAGAAATTCTTTGGATTTTTCTTCCATTCCAGCTTTTAATGCCTCCTGCTCATCTATGCCTTTTTGAGCCGCATAATCTCGCACATCCTGACTGATTTTCATAGAACAGAAATGCGGCCCACACATTGAACAAAAATGCGCAACTTTGGCAGAATCCTTAGGTAATGTTTCGTCATGAAAAGATCGGGCTTTCTCAGGATCCAGCCCAAGGTTAAATTGATCCTCCCAACGAAATTCAAAACGTGCCTTGGACATGGCATTGTCTCGAGCTTGTGCACCTGGATGACCTTTTGCCAAATCAGCAGCATGAGCAGCAATTTTATAAGTCACAATTCCTTCACGCACATCCTGTCGATTAGGCAAACCTAAATGTTCTTTTTGGGTTACATAGCAAAGCATTGCGCAGCCATACCAACCAATATTGGCCGCTCCGATCGCTGAAGTGATATGGTCATATCCAGGTGCAATATCGGTAGTCAATGGGCCTAAAGTATAAAACGGCGCCTCGTAACAATCTTCCAATTGCTTTTCCATATTGATTTTGACCATATGCAAAGGCACATGCCCAGGCCCTTCAATCATGGTTTGAACATCATGTTGCCAGGCTATCTTGGTTAATTCTCCCAAGGTTTCCAGCTCCGCAAACTGGGCTTCGTCATTCGCATCCGCAATTGAACCGGGCCTTAGACCATCACCCAATGAAAATGAAACATCATAAGCTTTCATAATTTCACAGATTTCTTCAAAATGAGTATAAAGAAAGCTTTCGGTATGATGGGCTAAACACCATTTCGCCATAATAGAACCACCACGTGACACGATACCCGTTAATCGTTTGGCAGTTAAAGGTACATGATGCAACCGTACGCCGGCATGAATGGTAAAATAATCAACACCTTGCTCAGCTTGTTCAATTAAGGTGTCCCGATAAATTTCCCAGGTTAGCTCCTCAGCCTTGCCATCCACTTTTTCCAATGCCTGATAAATAGGCACGGTTCCAATCGGAACCGGGGAATTCCTCAACATCCATTCCCGTGTTTCGTGGATATTTTTGCCGGTAGAAAGATCCATAATGGTATCGCCGCCCCAACGAATACCCCAAAGCATTTTTTCTACTTCTTCTTCGATGGATGAAGTCACTGCAGAATTGCCCAGGTTGCCGTTGATTTTTACCAGAAAATTACGGCCAATGATCATTGGTTCCAACTCTGGGTGATTAATGTTTGCGGGAATAATTGCCCGCCCTCTGGCCACTTCGTCGCGTACAAATTCAGGGGTAATCCGCTCTGGGATGGAGGCGCCAAAAGACTGACCAGGATGCTGATTTCTATATAAATCACGCATTTCATCCAGGTTTTGATTTTCACGAATAGCAATAAATTCCATTTCCGGCGTAACAATCCCTTTTCGGGCATAATGCATCTGACTAACATTCATTCCCGACTTGGCTCGTCTGGGTAAACGAATATGTTCAAAACGCAAATGAGCAGTCGATTCATCCGTCAGTCGCTCTTGCCCATATTTGGAACTGGGTCCTGATAAAAGCTCCGTATCGCCCCGCTCTTCAATCCAGGTGTTACGAATTGCGGCAAGCCCTTTTTGCAAATCTACTTTAACGTCAGGGTCTGTATAAACACCGGAAGTATCATAGACATAAACCGGACCGTTTTTTTCTGCGCCAAACGATGCAGGTGTATCAGATAAACTGATTTTCCTCATGGGCACACGAATATCAGATCGACTGCCTTGAATATAGACTTTTTCAGATGCAGGATAAGAATCTATTTTGACACTTGCCTCTGAATTTGATGGGATTTCTTTGCGGATAGCGCTCATGCTTATCTCCTAAAATACAATAACATAGCGCAGAAAAAGCGGGCTTTCCTACGCCGGGATTAACCGGAATCAGGTTCGAAGGGTTTGTCTCAGCTTTTGAGGAAGATATTGTTTCTAGTCATCTTCACCAAAGCACCCCTAGCCTTTTGGGATTGGTTAAAATAAAGGATAACTGGCAGTAATGCAAGCCTCAAATCATTTTATGGTTAAAATTTATCCACATTTTTATTGCGCCTTACAAATTCAAAAACATGGTTTTCTATCATTGAACAATGCTTTTTTTTATCAGCAATGTTAAAATTTGCATCAATAAACCGTGTAACATCAATCCCAACAATTACGGATGTCTTCAAATCCACATAACGCTACGTCACAACGACCAGTGCTGGAACTTAAAAGCAGTTCTTTTACTGTACCTTTACTTGTTCTGAACAAATATGATCTTCATCTCATATCAGACCAACTCGCGTTTAAAGTACAACAAGCACCGGAGTTTTTTAAGAACTCGCCGCTGATCATTGATCTGAATATCTTGGTTAAAACCACTACAGATCTTGATTTGAAGGCCTTATTCGACATTGTTAGAAAACACAAATTCATTCCTGTTGGTATTCGTGGCGGCAAACCGGAACACAATACTGCAGCAAATGAATTAGGCATTCCCGTTCAATCAACCACCCAAACTAACAGGCCGGCGCCAAAACCACAAAAAATTGAAACGACTCCTGTTGCTGAACAACAATCGGACAACGAAAAAAACCAAACTAAGATTATTACTCATCCCATCCGTTCTGGACAAAGAGTTTACGCGCATGGTGATTTGATTGTACTTAGCCAAGTGAGTGCTGGAAGTGAAATAATGGCTGAGGGCAATATACATGTATACGGAACATTAAGAGGACGGGCTTTAGCTGGTGTACAAGGCAACAGCGGCAGCCGCATTTTCTGTTCCAATCTTCAGGCTGAACTGGTCTCAATTGACGGCATATATAAAATAAATGATGACCTGAATGACATATCACCAGGCAAGCCTGTACAATTATTTCTAAAAGAACAAAATTTAGTAATTGAATACCTATAATTTAAAGGGGGAAAAATCCATTGGCTAGAATTATCGTCGTAACATCCGGAAAAGGCGGCGTCGGAAAAACCACGACGAGCGCAGCTATTGCCATGGGCCTGGCAAAAAGAGGCCATAAAACCGCTGTCATTGATTTTGATGTTGGTTTACGAAATCTCGACTTAATTATGGGGTGTGAACGGCGTGTGGTTTATGACTTCATCAATGTCATCAACGAAGAGGCCTCACTCAATCAGGCATTAATCAAAGATAAGCGTTGTAATCAACTATACATATTACCTGCCTCACAAACGCGAGATAAAGACGCCCTAACTCTCGAAGGTGTGGGAAAAGTTTTGGACGAACTTAGTAAAACTTTTAAATATATCGTTTGCGATTCTCCTGCGGGGATCGAAAAAGGCGCACACTTGGCCATGTATTATGCTGATGACGCATTTGTCGTTACCAATCCCGAAGTCGCCTCAGTACGAGACTCTGATAGAATGCTGGGGATTCTCTCAAGTAAATCCAGGCGCGCAGAACAGGGTAAAGACCCGATCAAGGAATATCTGCTACTTTCCCGCTACTCCCCGAAAAGGGTTAATTTAGGTGAAATGCTTAGTGTCGATGATGTGCAGGAAATTTTATCATTGCATTTATTGGGCGTTATTCCGGAATCTCAATCCGTTCTAAATGCTTCTAATTCTGGAACCCCTGTTATTTTGGATGAGCAAAGTGATGCTGGCAAAGCCTATAATGATATTGTTGCACGTTATTTAGGCGAAGACGTACCCCACCGCTTTATTAATGAAGAAAAAAAGGGGCTTTTCAGCAAGCTGTTCGGGAGCAAATAAATGAGCTTATTGGATTACTTTAAAAAATCTAAACCCAAATCAGCATCAATCGCTAAAGAACGACTCCAAATTTTGGTCGCCCATGAAAGGGCGTCACAACATCAGCCGTCTTATTTGCCGCGATTACAACAAGAGCTGCTTGAAGTTGTGCGCAAATATGTTCATGTTGATCAAGAAGATATTTCAGTTATTTTTGAGCAGGACGATGAACAGGAAACTTTGGAGTTAAATATCGTACTCCCAGACGCCCAGCAAAAAGAATCTCACGCATCAAGAAATTAACAGGAGAACTTTATGAGCTTAACCACATCAATCGGCAATACCGCCGGAAAAGTATGGAAATTCCTGGATACCAATGGCGCGTCTAGCGTTAATAAAATAGCAAATGGCACAGGTCTTAGCAAAAATGATATTCAACGCGCTATTGGCTGGCTGGCCCGCGAAGAAAAAATTTCAATCGAACAACAGGGCCGAACTGAAATGCTATCACTTATCGAATAAAAACTATGCCCATTATCTAAACTGGTTGCTTGCTGCACCTGGTAAAAAACAGCCCAATTCAGCAGTACTTTCCCGCTGAATTGGGAAATCTGCTACATAAGAAAGGCTGTTGCTAATCCTAAAAAGGCCATAAATCCTACAACATCAGTTACTGTTGTTAATAGCACCCCACCCGCAAGCGCTGGATCAATCCCGACTTTATGTAAAATAAGCGGAATTGCCGTTCCGGCTAATGACGCACAAATTAAATTAATAACCAATGCCGCACCTAACAACAGCCCAATGCTGCCACTTTGAAACCACAACCCACCTACGATTGCAACAATAACAGCCCACGCGACACCATTAATCGCTCCAATGGAAAGTTCTTTTATAATCAGATTTAAGGCATTTGCTTGACCAATCTGTCGAAGCGCTAACCCACGGACCACTAATGTTAGAGTTTGACTGCCCGCAATACCCCCCATACTTGCTACAATCGGCATCAATACTGCCAATGCAACAATTTGATCTAATGTAGCTTCATATAAATCAATCACCCACGAAGCAAAAAATGCTGTCAACAAATTAATCCCTAACCAAACCGCCCTACGTTTTGCACTATCAACAACTGGCGCAAACATATCTTGCTCTTCGTCAAGACCAGCCATACTCATGAAAGAGTGGTCAGCCTGATCTCTAATCACATCGACCACATCATCAATAGTGACTATTCCCAACAACCGATTATTTTCCGCTACCACGGGTGCTGAAATCAGATCGCGTTGCTCAAAAACCATTGCAACATCGGCAGCAGGCATATTATATGGAATCAGCACGACATTTTTATCCATCCAATCTGATACCAATGATTCAGGTGGCTTGGTCAACAATACCGTAATCGGCAATGCCCCTTGCACAATATTATCTCTATCGGTAACAATCAGGCTCGATGTTGCATTTGGTACCTCGCCGCGCCTTCGTAAAAGACGTAGTACAGCATCCAAAGAAACATCTTTCCTTGTAGTTAAGACCTCGAGCTGCATTAACCCGCCAGCGGTATTTTCCTCGTAAGAAAGCACTGACTCTAATTTCGCTCCTTGCTCCTTGCCTAGTTTTTTTAGAATTTTGGCGACCACTTGTTCTGGCACAACCTGGAGTAAATCAACCAAGTCATCAGAATCCAGACTATTCGCAGCTTGTATTAAATCAGTATTGCTGGTGATTTCAATAAGACCTTTCGCGACTTCTTCATGCAACCCAACAAGAATTTTACCCATGATCTCCGGCGGAATAAGAGACCATATCCTTTTTCTATCTTCAACGGGCAAACTTTCCAAAACCATTGCGATTTCAGCTGGATGCAGAGTATGAAGATACAGCCTTACATCATTCAAATTCCCTTCTTTCAGTAACGTTGAGACCTTTTGCAAATACTCTTTTCTTTGATCAATTTTTTGGGTTTCAGGCATATTTTTACTTTTTATTTAGATCGGTTGAACTTCAAATAATGTATCATTAAATTTAACTGTAACATAAAATCCTCATTGAAATTCCTTCTTCAAATACTCGCACAGACAGTTTAAGACAAAAAAATAAAGTCTTTAGTTTCTATTTTAAACACGGCCATTTAATTTAGTTCTCTATGATGAACGATGGTTTTCATTTTGCTCTGCTCTAATTTCATTGCTAACTTTTCGGCCAAATAAACTGATCGATGCTGCCCCCCTGTACAGCCAATTGCAACAGTCAGATAGCTACGATTTTCTTCCTTAAAAAAAGGTATCCAATGCTCTAGAAAATCACACATGGTTTTAAAATATTCCTGAACAATATCCTCGGCAGTTAAAAAATCAATGACCAACTGATCCCTACCTGTTAATCCTCGTAGCTCCGGCAGCCAATACGGATTGGGTAAAATTCTTACATCAAAGACATAGTCGGCATTCAATGGCATACCATGTTTGTAACCAAATGACTGAATTTGAATTAATAACTGCTGGGCATCATCTGCTTCAATATGGCTTTTAATTAGTTTGCGTAACTGATGAAATTGTGTCTTACTGGTATCAATAACCAAATCAGCATGCTTTAAAATATTTTTTAGAATATCTTTTTCAGCTTGTATAGCCTCCAGTAATGTCAGATTATACTCGGTCAAAGGATGTCGACGCCGCGTCTCGCTATATCTTTTAAGAAGCGTTGCATCATCAGCCTGCATATAAAAGACTTTACAATCAATGCCCTTACTGCGAATAAATTCCATGTTTTCGCCAAATGCAGCCAAATATTCATTCTGGTTTCTGGCGTCTATTCCTATCGCTGTCTTGCCATACAAGCTCTCGTCCTGCAACATAATTTTGCTGACAAAACCTGGTAACAAGGTAATTGGCAGGTTATCAATACAATAATAACCGCAGTCTTCAAAGGTATGTAAGGCTACGCTTTTACCTGACCCCGAAAGCCCACTGACTATAATAAGCTTCATAATTTTTTTTGCTCCAAAAAAAAGGGCATCTAAAATGCCCTTTTTCGGCCTTTATTATCTGTGTTTCGTTATCTTTTCTTTATGCTTTATTAGCTGGCGATCTAACTTATCAACCAAATTATCGATGGCTGCATACATATCCTCCTGATGATCTTCAGCAAACAATGTTGCCCCACTGATATGGACAGTTGCCTCAGCTTTTTTATTCAACTTTTCAACCCCCAAAATAACATGAACATCGGTTACATGATCAAAATGACGCTCCAATTTTTGAAATTTCGTTTCAACATAGGCTCGTAATGAGTCAGTCACTTCCAAATGGTGGCCCGTTATACTTATCTGCATAAAAATTAACTCCTCTGTAAAAAACTTGTGACCTTTATTCTAATTTCGCATTTATAGTACACAATTATTGCAATTTCAGATAATGCAAAATTGAGTTCTTAGCTATCCTTTGGCCATTGATAAAAAACGCATGTTCGTTAGAGAACATCATAAAAACAACAATATATTATTACTTTTTCGGCAATTTTACTCAACAAACTCCCAAAAAATTTTCGGTAAAATATCATTCCACTCAGATTTTTTCATTTTAAATAATCGACTTTCTCTGACTTGAAGAAGGAATCGACAAAGCCTCACGATATTTGGCCACGGTGCGCCGAGCAACATTGATACCTTTTTCTTTTAATAAATCAGCAATCTTGCTGTCACTTAAAGGTTTTGCCGGGTTTTCTCCTGAAACCAGTTCTTTGATAAAGGCTTTGATGGCGGTTGCCGAACACTCCCCTCCCGCTGCTGTTGAAACATGACTGGAAAAGAAGTATTTGAATTCAATAATGCCATTGGGTGTGTGCAT
>Ga0256839_1000717_pt1 | contig 42542 bp, 48 predicted proteins | sample 354166metaG_FD_185968 | JGI IMG/M metagenome (GOLD analysis project Ga0256839, IMG submission 185968) | Hydrothermal vent microbial communities from Mid Atlantic Ridge, Atlantic Ocean - 354-166 | ecosystem: Environmental > Aquatic > Marine > Hydrothermal vents | place: Atlantic Ocean: Mid...
GGCCACGGTTGCGGCCGCGCTTGACGGGTATCACCCGGCCCGGCAGCAAGCGCGGATCGTCGCCGCCGAGACGGTCGAGACGATCATCGAGCTTGAACCGATCACCACCGGCACCCTGAACCTTGCGGTGCTCGACGCGCAGACCGGCGCCCCCCTGCCCGGTGCCGCGGTGCGCCTGGGCGAGCGCGAGGCAAAGGCCGATGCCACCGGCCGCGCGATCTTTGCCGATGTGCCGGCCGGAACGCATCTTGCCCGGGCGGCACTGGCCGATTATGCCGATGGATCGCTCAGCATCGACATCCCCCGCGCGGCCGAGGTTTCGGCCGAACTGCGCCTTGAGCCGATCCTGACCGGGACGGTGACCGGCCGGGTGATCAGCGCCGCCGATGGCACGCCGGTCGAGGGCGCCGAGATCACCGCGGCGGATGCACGGGCCCTTTCCGATGCACGGGGCGCCTTTGCCTTCGAAGGGCTGATCGCCGGCCCGATCCGGTTGAACGCCACCGCGCCGCTGTTCGAGCCGGCGCGCGCCGCGGTCGAACTGGCGCGCAACCGCACCGCCGAGGTCACCATCGAAATGCAGCCGATCACCCATGGCGACGTGGTGGGCAGGGTGATCGATGCCGCGACCGGCAAACCGCTGCCCGGCGCGCGCGTCAGCATCGGCGAACAGGACATCCTTGCCGATGCCGCCGGGGCCTTCGCCTTCCGGCGGATCGAGGCCGGCGATCTGCTGCTTCGCGCGCAGGCGAAACGCTACGAACCCGGCTCGCTCAGCGCGCGGCTCGAGCCGGCGGGGCAACTGGAGCTGACCATCGAGCTGACCCCGCTCACCCATGGCGACGTGACCGGCCGGGTGGTCGATGCCCGGACCGGCAAGCCCCTGCCCGGCGCGCGCGTCAGCATCGGGCAGCAGGAGACGCTTGCCGATGCGTCGGGAACCTTCGCATTGCAGCAGGTCAGGGCCGGCGATCTGCGGGTGGCGGCCCGGGCCGAAGGCTACGATCCGGGGTCCGCCGCCGCGCAGCTGGAGCCGGGGGACAGGCTCGACCTGACGCTGGAACTGGAACCGATCCGCCTTGGCTCCCTGTCCGGGCGGATCGTGGACAGCCAGACCGGAGAGCCGATCGCGGGCGCCCTGGTGACGCTTGACGGCCAGACGGCGGAAACCGATGCCAACGGCGTCTACAGGTTCACCGGCCTGAAACCGGGCCCGGCGAATCTGCAGGTGCAATATCCGGGCTACCGGACCGGAAGCGACGCCGGCCAGGTGCGCGGGGGCGACGACGGAAAGCTCGACATCGCGCTGTCGGTGCGCGAGGAAACGCCGGACGAGATCGCCCAGGCCCTGGGCAGCGATGGCGCGATCGACCTTTACGGCATCTATTTCGACGTCAACCAGGACCGGTTCAAGCCGCAATCCCTGCCGACCCTGCGCGCGCTCAAGGCGTTTCTCGCCGCCAACGCCGGCAAGACCTTCATCATCGAGGGCCATACCGACTCGGACGGTTCGGACGCCTACAACCAGGACCTTTCCGAGCGCCGCGCCGCCAGCGTGCTGAAATGGCTTGCCGAAAACGGCATCGATATCGACAATATCCGGGCCGTCGGAATGGGCGAGACGGCGCCGGTGGCCAGCAACGCCACCCGGGCGGGCAAGGCGCTGAACCGGCGTGTGGTGCTCAGACGGGCGGAGGCGCCATGAACGGGTGAGGCCGCAGCCTGCCGCTGCCGGGCGCCGGCGGCTCGCCGACCGCCCGGGCTCGCCGTCTCACAGGTGCACGGCCAGCCGGTATGCCTCCAGGATGGCGGCATGGATCGAGCGCGAGGCGACCGCATCCCCCAGCCGGTGCAGGCAGTAGCCCGGCCCCTCGGGCTGTGGTTGCGCCGCCCAGCGGGCCATGGCGTCCACGTCGGTGATGCCCCTGTTGGCCGCCCCCTCGCGCAGGTCGAAGAACAGCTCGGCCAGCGGGTCCGTGCCGGCCTCCAGCACCACCTGACCTGCGGTGATTTCCTGCGCCTGACCCGTCAGTTCGTGGGTCAGGGTCGCCACCTGCCGGTTGCCCTCCCGGCGCAGCGCGGCGAGCCGCAGATAGGGCAGCGTGACAACCCCCTGCGCCGCCAGCCGCTTGTGAAAGACGATCCGGTCGGGATAGCCCGTCTCGGCGGCAGAATGCGCGTCGATCGTGGCCAGAGTCACGCGATGGCCCCGCGCCGACAGCAGATCGGCAATCACCGATGCCTCGTAACGGCCGGTGTGGTCGCAGACCAGAACGTCGCCTTCCGCCTGCACGTCGCCCGAGAGGATGTCCCAGCTGGTCACCGCCAGATCGGCCCCCGGCAGGCCGGTCTCGGCCGGCAGGACGCCGGTGGCGACAAAGACGTGATCGGGGTTCTCGGCCAGCACATCGGCCGCCTCGGCATAGACATTGCAGCGCAGATCGACGCCGAGCCGTTCCAGCTCGCCCTCGCGCCAGTCGATGATCTGGATCAGATCGCCGCGCCAGGCGGACTTCGCCGCCAGTCGGACCTGCCCGCCGGGCCTGGCCGCCGCCTCGAACAGCACCACCTCGTGCCCGCGCTCGGCGGCCACCCGCGCGGCCTCGAGCCCGGCCGGCCCGGCGCCCACGACCACCACCTTCCTGCCCGGCGCGGGGCTGGGGGAAACCTGCATCGGCAACAGCGTCTCGCGCCCCGAGGCCGGGTTGTGGATGCAGTGCACCTTCTTGTGGATGCAGTGCGAGGCGCCGATGCAGGGGCGGATGCGGTCCTCTTCCCCGGCGATGATCCTGCGGACGATCCCGGGGTCGGCGATATGGGCGCGCGTCATCGCCACCATGTCCATGAGCCCCTCGCGGATGGCGTGGCGCGCATTGGCCACATCCGTCACCCGGGCCGCGTGAAAGACCGGCAGGCCGATCTCGCGCCGAAACGCCCCGACGGTTTCGAGCCAGGGCGCCAGCGGGCGGCTCATGCCGGGCATGTTTTCCTCGACCAGGGTGATCTCGGTATCCATCCGCCCGACCATGCAGTTGAAGAAATCGACCGCGCCCTCGCGCTTGAGGATTTCGGCAATCCGCAGCACCTCGTCCAGGCGCAGCCCGCCCGGGCCTTCGTCGAGCGTGAGCCGGATGCCGACCACGAAATCGTCGCCCGCCCGGCGGCGGATTTCCTCATGCACCATCAGGGCGAAGCGGGTGCGGTTCTCGATGCTGCCGCCGAAGCCGTCGCTGCGCAGATTGGTCCGGGGCGAGAGGAACTGCCCGATCAGATGGCCGCCGGCCAGCGTTTCCAGCCCGTCGAGCCCGCCGTCGCGGCAGCGCCGTGCTGCCTGTCCGAAGGCCTTCACCACGCGGTCGATGTCGTGGCGCTCCATCTCGCGCGGGAAATTGCGGTGCAGGTCCTCGCGCACGGGAGATGGCGCGATGGTCGGCAGCCATTCCCCGGCCTGGGCATCGCCGCGCCGGCCCAGATGGGTGATCTGGCACATCAGCGCCGCGCCGTGACGGTGGATGCGCTCGGAAAATTCCTGGAAATACGGGATGATCCGGTCGGTGCCGACATCGAGCTGGTTGAACACCGAAGGCGAATCCGGTGCCACGTTGGAGCTGCCCCCGAACATGGTCAGCGCCAGCCCGCCTTTGGCCTTTTCCTCGTGGTAGCGCTGGTAACGCAGGGCGGGCATGCCCTCGTCATCCATGGCCGAGGCATGAGCGGTGCTCATTATCCGATTCCTGAGCGTCAACCCGCGGATGGTCAGGGGCTGGAGCAGCGGGTCCTTGCTCGTGACTGGCTGATCCATCGTTTCTCCGTGCAGGAGTTTCAGGCAGAATGTTCGGCAAAGGGGAGGAATCGCCACCTTCATGGAAAGGACCATGCGCACACGCCCGGGAAAACATTGGAAATTCTCATGGAACATATAACCTGAAGTCATGTCTCTGCGAAGCAAGCTGCCTTCGGCCCAGTCGCTCTTTGCCTTTGAAGCGGCGGCGCGCTGCCTGAACTTCACCGAAGCCGGCAGGCTGTTGAACGTGACCCAGCCGGCCGTCAGCAAGAGCATCGCCGCGCTGGAGGCGCATCTGGGAGTGCGCCTGTTCCTGCGCGGGAAAACCGGATTGGCATTGACCCCGGACGGAGAGATCCTGCATCGCGCGATCCGGCTTTCCTTTGCCGCGCTGGAGGATGCGATCGACCGGATTTCCCGCCACGCGCCGCGGGAAAACCAGCTTACGTTGTCGCTCTCCACATCCTTTGCCGCCCATTGGCTGATCCCGCAGATGCAGGCGTTCCGGGCGGCTTTTCCCGATGTGACGCTGAATTTCCAGCTCACCGGCGGCGAGGCGACCGGCGCGCTTGGGTCCTGCGACCTGGGCCTGCGCCTTGACAGCATGGTGGCACCGGGGGACCGTGCCGAACCCTTTGCCCCCGAGTGGCTGGTGGCGGTGGCTTCGCCGGAATATATCGCCAGGAACGGCACGCTTGATGCGCCCGCTGCCGGTGGCGCGCATGCGCTGGTCAAGCTCGACACCCCGCGGATATCCTGGCGGCAGTTCCTTGATGCCACCGGTCAGTCGATCCGGCCGGACCTGCCGGAAATCCGGGTGCCGGACTATTCCGTCGTGTTGCAGAGCGCGTTGAACGGGCGCGGCGTGGCGCTCGGCTACATGTCGTCGTGCAGCTATCTGTTGCGCGAAGGGCTGCTGGTGCCCGCGCTTGCCCATACGCTCAGGACAGGCAGAACCTATTGCCTGATCACGAACGCCGGTTCACCCGCCCTGCCGCTTGCCGAGACGGTGGGCGCGTGGATCTGCGCCCGCTCGGCGCAGATATTGCGGGAGATCGCGCCGCAATTCGCCGGTTCCGCTGTCCCCGCTCCGGCCGGAGGGGGAGCTGCGAACATGCCGGCATGAAAGGGGCGCCGCGCGCATGGCGTGCCGCAGGCCGGGCGCCAAGGCATGTCGCGCAGGGCGGTCCCCCGGGGATGCGGAAACGGGAAGACGGCCCGCCCCAGGCGAGCAGCTTGCACGCAAGCGGCGATGAACGCGGCAGGTTCCAGAACCTGCCACGCAGATCACGCCTGCTGCGCCCGGGTCGTGCAACGTGCGAGCGCCCCGCCATGCGCCCGCCCGTTCGCCCTGCCGCAGGCACGCTTCCGGCGCGACGGCCGGGCATATCCGCGCCCGATCAGGCAGCCGCCTGCCCTGTCCCGAGCAGGGTCGAATCCGGTCAGGCGCAGCATGCCCCCGTGCAGCATGCCCTAGCCGGCTCCGTCCTCGTGCGCGGCACGAAAGCCGGTGGCGACCACGTATCTTTCCGCGCTGTCGGACCGGCTCGCCGGCGGTTTGACATTCGCCACCTTGCGGAAGCGCTGCTTCAGGCGCTTCTGAAGTGTTCCCTCGGCGCCGCCGGCCAGCACCTTGGCCAGGAAGGTTCCGCCCTCTTCCAGCACCTCGAAGGCGAGCTCGGCAGCCGCCTCGCACAGCGCGATGATGCGCAGGTGGTCGGTCTGGCGATGCCCCGAGGCAGCCGCCGCCATGTCCGACATCACCACGTCGATCCGGCCCCCCAGCCAGGCCTTGATCATGTCGTCGGCCCCCTCGGCCATGAAATCGAGCCGGCGGACCTCGGCCCCGGGCACCGGCGCGACTTCCTGAAGGTCGATGCCCAGCACCCGCCCGCGCGGCTTGCCGGCGCGCGTGCCCAGGGCGTTGACCTGGCGGACCGCCACCTGCAGCCATCCCCCCGGAGCGCAGCCCAGATCGAGCACCCGCGCGCCGGGGCGCAGGAAGCCGAAACGCTCGTCCAGCTCGATCAGCTTGTAGGCGGCCCGGCCGCGGTAGCCCTCGGCCCTGGCCCGCTTCACGTAAGGGTCGTTCAGCTGTCGTTCGAGCCAGCGGGTCGAGCTCGGCCGCCGCCCGCGTGCCGTCCTGACCCTGACCCGCAGCTCCCGCTGCCCGCGCCCGCTCGAACCGCGCCCGCCCGATCGATGTTTCGCCATCTTCTCCTCGCAGCCTCCGTGCCAGCCCTGCCTGCCCCGACCTCCATCGGCCCGCCCCTGCCCGCCCCGCCGTGCCGCACCCGCCGTGCCGCGGCAACCGGTTTCGCCGGCCCTTTCGCCGCCAGGGCACCCCGGCGCCCATCCACCGTCCGCCACGGCGGCGCGGCTTCGTCAGCAGGGCTCCTCCTCGAGCACCCCGTCGGCGCTCATCTGCGCATAGAGCAGCCCTTCCCGCAGGCCGCGGTCGGCCACCGACAGCCGATCCGTCGGCCAGACCCGCAGCAGCGCCTGCAGGATCGCCGCGCCGGACATGATCAAGGCATGCCGGTCGCGCCCGATGCGCGGGTCGGCCCGCCGCCCGTCCGGCCCCATCACCAGGTAGTTGCGGATCACCGCATCGATCTGCGCCCCGCTCATGCACAACCCGTCAACCTTGTTCCGGTCGTAGCGGCGCAGCCCCAGATGCGAAGCCGCCACCGTGGTCACGGTGCCCGAGGTGCCGATGATCTGGAAACCCTCCTTGCGCTGCGTCATCGCATAGGGCGCGAAGCCGGAGAGGTTTTCCTCGAAGAACCAGCTCATCAGCGCAAAGCGTGCCGAATCGTCTTCCACATCGCTGAACTGGTCCCGCAGCGTCGCCACCCCGAGCGGCACCGAAATCCAGTCCACCACCCGGGCATGGGGAAACGGGCTGTCAACCGGAGAGAACCCGCCGTGCAGCCGCATGATCGCCCGCGGCCGGTCGCATCTGGGCACCCTGGTCAGGTCGATCCAGACCAGCTCCGTCGAACCGCCGCCGATATCGACCACCAGCAGCTGTTCGGTCTGCGTCGAGACCAGCGAGGCACAGGAGATCACCGCCAGGCGGGCCTCTTCCTCCGGCTCGATGATTTCCAGCTGCAGCCCGGTCGCGCGCCGGACATAGCGGATGAACTCGCCGGCGTTGCTGGCTCTCCGGCAGGCCTCGGTCGCCACCAGGCGCATCCGGCGCACCCGGTGGCGCTCCAGCTTGCGGCGGCAGATTCGCAGCGCCTGCACCGTGCGCAGCATCGAGGCCCGCGACAGGCGGCCGGAGCGCTCCAGGCCGTGGCCGAGCTGCACCGCCTTGGAAAAGCTGTCGATCACGTGGAACTGGCTGCCGCGCGGCTGCGCGATCAGCATCCGGCAACTGTTGGTGCCCAGATCCAGCGCCGCATAGGGCTCGGCCGGGTCCGGGCGTTCCGATGCGGGGCGCTCGACCGGTTTCGGGAACGCGCCCGCAGCCCTGCGACGCCTGGGCGTCATCTGTGCGCCCTCCAATCCGTAGTTGCCCCGATCCTATCCCCGCCCCGGCAGAGGGGCAAGTGGCAAGCCACCCGCGGCGACGCCGCCCACGGTCCTGCCGGCCCCCGCCCGCGGCCTTGCCCTTGCGCTCGGCCCGGGGGCTGCGTAATCAGCCCCCATGACGGACATTGCGCACGACCGCCTTCTCATCATCGACTTCGGCAGCCAGGTCACGCAGCTGATCGCGCGGCGGGCGCGCGAGCTGAACGTCTATTGCGAGATCCACCCCTTCCAGAAGGTCACCGATGCCTTCCTGCGCGATTTCGCCCCGCGGGCGGTGATCCTCTCGGGCGGGCCGGCCAGCGTGCTGGACGAGGATGCCCCCCGCCCGCCGGCCAGCCTGTTCGAACTGGGCGTGCCGGTGCTGGGCATCTGCTACGGCCAGCAGGTGATGATGCAGATGCTGGGCGGCCGGGTGGAGCGCGGCCACGGCACCGCCGAGTTCGGCCGCGCCTTCGTCAGCCCCGCCGGGGCGCGCACCCCGCTGCTGGAGGGCTGGTTCGAAAACGGCCCCGAGCAGGTGTGGATGAGCCACGGCGACCATGTATCGGCCATCGCGCCGGGCTTCGAGGTTTACGGCACCTCGCCCAATGCCCCCTTCGCCGTCATCGGCGACCCCGAACGCCGCTTCTTTGCGGTGCAGTTCCACCCCGAGGTGCACCACACGCCGAAGGGCACGCAGCTGCTGCGGAACTTCATGCGTCTCGCCGGTTTTGCCGGCGACTGGACAATGGGCGCCTACCGGCAGGAGGCCATCCGCAGGATCCGCGAACAGGTGGGTGACAAGCGGGTGATCTGCGGGCTCTCGGGGGGCGTCGATTCCTCGGTGGCGGCGGTGCTGATCCACGAGGCCATCGGCGACCGGCTCACCTGCATCTTCGTCGATCACGGGCTGCTGCGCGAGAACGAGGCCGAGGAGGTGGTCGCCATGTTCCGCGACCACTACAACATCCCGCTGATCGCCGCCGACGAAAGCGACCTGTTCCTGGGCGCGCTCGAAGGCGTCAGCGACCCCGAGACCAAGCGCAAGACCATCGGCCGCCTCTTCATCGACGTGTTCCAGAAATACGCTGCCGAAATCGAAGGCGCCGAATTCCTGGCCCAGGGCACGCTCTACCCCGACGTGATCGAAAGCGTCTCCTTCTCTGGCGGCCCCTCGGTCACCATCAAGTCCCACCACAATGTGGGCGGCCTGCCGGAAAAGATGGGGCTGAAGCTGGTGGAGCCGCTGCGCGAGCTGTTCAAGGACGAGGTGCGCGCGCTGGGCCGCGAGCTGGGCCTGCCCGAAAGCTTCATCGCCCGCCACCCCTTCCCCGGCCCGGGGCTGGCCATCCGCTGCCCCGGCGAGATCACCCGCGAAAAGCTGGAGATCCTGCGCCGGGCGGATGCGATCTTCATCGACCAGATCCGCCGCCACGGGCTCTATGATGACATCTGGCAGGCCTTCGTCGCCATCCTGCCGGTGAAAACCGTGGGCGTGATGGGCGACGGGCGCACCTATGATTACGCCTGCGCCCTGCGCGCGGTCACCTCCGTTGACGGCATGACGGCCGATTACTACCCCTTCTCCCACGAATTCCTCGGCGAGACCGCCACCCGCATCATCAACGAGGTCAAGGGCATCAACCGGGTGACCTACGACATTACCTCCAAGCCGCCAGGCACCATCGAATGGGAATGACCGGGCCGGCGCGAAGCCGCAGAGGATGACCTTTCTTGCCGTTTTCACCGCTTTTGCCGTCGGCTTCGCCATGAAATACGGCGGGCTGTGCACCTATGCGGCGACCCTGCAGATCCTGCGCGGAGGGCGTTTCGAACGGCTGCTGGCCTTTTTCGCCGCCGCGGCCCGGGCCGCTCTGGTGATTGTGCCGTCAAGCTGGTTCCGGCCCGAAACGGCGATGCCGGAGCGCACCCATGCGCGCTGGCCGCCGGCGCTGGCCGGCGGCATGCTGCTGGTGCCCGGGGCGCATCTGAACCGGGGCCGTGTTTTCGGAACCTTCGTGCAGCTCGCCGGCGGCAATCTGACCTATGTGGCGACGCTGTTCGGGCTGGTCGCCGGGGCGGTTGGCGGCCGGCTGTGGCTGGCCGATCCGGCAGCGATCAAGACCGGCGCCCCCCTTGCCGGCACGCCGGGACCGGCGGCCTTTTTCTGGCTGTCCGTGGCCGGCCTGGTGGCATTGCTGCACCTGCTGTCCGGCGGCAACACCCCCGGCGGGAGACGGCGGGCACCGTTGCCGGCCATCCTTGTTGCGCTGGTGTTGGGGGTTGGCGGCGGTGGGCTGTTTGCCGCCATCGCCGGCTGGGATTTCGCGGCGGTGCTGACGCGCACGGCCTATCGGGCCATTGACGTCGCGGCCACGGGGCCGGCGGCTCTGGCCATGTGGAGCACCCTGGCAATGGTCGCCGGCGGGATCGTCGCCGCCGTCAGCCCCAACCGGTTTGCCTGGCAGGCACCGGCCCTGATGCCGGCGCTGGCCAGCCTTGTCGGCGGGGCGCTGATGGGGCTTGGCGCCATCGTGCTGCCCGGCGGCAACGACGGGCTCCTGCTGAGCGGCATTCCGGCGCTGGCCCCGCATGCGCTGATCGGTCTTGCCGTGATGCTGGCGACCATGCTGGCGCTGTTGAAGCTGGCCCCCAATGACGGCGGCTATTCCATCGGCCGCCGGCGCTAGCGTCAGGCGCTGCCGGCGCTTCCCTTCGGCAGCCGCTGCCGATATGCAATGCCCATGCCCCGGCCCGCAACGGACAGACGGACCTCGCCATGCCCCTTCGCCCCATCGGCCATATCGACCTGCCCCCGGAGCGCCTGGACAAGCTGCGGGCCGCGTTGGACGAGCATGTTCGCCTCGCGCGGGCCGAGCCGGGCTGTCTTTCCTTTCAGGTGACCCCGGATCCGAAACTGCCGGGCCGTTTCAACGTGGCTGAACCCTTTGCCAGCCGCGAAGATTTCGAGGCGCATCAGGCGCGCGCTGCGACACGCGATTGGGGCCGGCTCACCCGGGGCATACCGCGCAGCTACCGCATCGAAGAGGTCGCCGGATGAGCCCGACCCTGCGCGCCGCGGTCTGGATGATCGGGGCGATTCTGTCGTTCAGCGCAATGGCGGTGGCCGGGCGGATGCTGGCCAGCGGGCTCGATACCTTCGAGATCATGCTCTATCGCTCGATCCTCGGCATCGCGATCGTGCTGTCGGTGGCGACGATGGCGGGCACCCTCGGGCAGATCAGGACGGACTCGCTCGGCCTTCACCTGATCCGCAACATCAGCCATTTTGCCGGGCAGAACCTGTGGTTCTACGCCATTGCGCTGATCCCGCTGGCGCAGGTGTTCGCGCTGGAATTCACCTCGCCGATCTGGGCGCTGTTCCTGGCGGTGCCGGTGCTGGGCGAACGACTGACCGCGGTGCGCCTGCTGGTGGCGCTGAGCGGCTTCGGGGGAATCCTGATCATCACCCAGCCCTGGCAGGCGACCCTGGGGCCCGGGGTGATCGCCGCCGCGCTTGCGGCCCTGGGATTTGCCGGCTCGGCGGTGTTCACCCGGCTGCTGACGCGCTCGAGCCCGATCACCTCGATCCTGTTCTGGCTGGTGACGATGCAGGCGCTGTTCGCCCTGATCGGCGCCGGTTTCGATGGCGACATCGCCCTGCCGCTTCCGCCGGCCCTGCCCTGGCTGGCGGTGGTCTCGGTCGGCGGGCTGGTTGCCCATCTGTGCCTGACCAAGGCGCTGGCGCTGGCGCCGGCGGCGGTGGTGGTTCCGATCGACTTCCTGCGCCTGCCGCTGGTGGCGATGGTCGGGCTGGTGCTGTTCTCGGAACCGCTGCAGCCGCATGTGCTGGCCGGCGCGGCGGTGATCTTTGCCGCCAACTACCTGAACATCCTGGCCGAGAGCCGCCGCAACCGGGCCGGGCCACGGGCCGGGCGGGGCGGATAGCCGGGCGGGGCGGATAGCCGGGCGGGGCGATTTTTCCCTACCCGAACGCGGCCCGAACCGTTACCTATGGCCGCAACGAAGGGCTGCCGACGCATGATCCACGAAAGCGCACGAGACTGGCTGGAATCCCCCCGCAAGCGGGTGCTGCTGTTCGGCATGTCGGGGCTGGGCAAGACCCATGTCTCGAACATGCTGCGCGAGGGGGGCAACTGGTTTCACTACTCGGTCGATTACCGCATCGGCACCCGCTACATGGGCGAACACATCGTCGACAACTTCAAGCGCGAGGCGATGCGCAACCCGTTCCTGCGCGAACTGCTGATGAGCGATTCGATCTACATCGCCTCCAACATAACCTTCGACAACCTCGCCCCCCTTTCCACCTACCTCGGCAAGCCCGGCAACCCGGAGAAGGGCGGGCTGAGCCTCGCCGAATACATGCGCCGGCAGGAGCAGCACCGCCGGGCGGAAATCGCCGCGCTGCTCGACACCGCCCATTTCATCGCCCGCGCCCGCGAGCTTTACGGCTACGACAATTTCGTCTGCGATTCGGGCGGGTCGATCTGCGAGGTGGTGGAACCCGACGACCCCGGGGACGAGGTGCTCAGGGCGCTGTCCGAAAACCTGCTCCTGGTCTGGATCCGCGGCTCGGAGGCCCATACCGAGGAGCTGATCCGCCGCTTCGAACGCGCCCCGAAGCCGATGTATTATCGCCCCGCCTTCCTGGCAGAGGTCTGGAATGAATATCTCAGTAAGAACAACGTGAAGGAAAACGAGGTTGATCCTGACGACTTCGCCCGCCACGCCTTCGCCCGGGCCATGGCCCACCGCCAGCCGCGCTACGAGGCGATGGCCCGCAACTGGGGCGTGACGGTGGAGGCCGAGGATGTGGCCGCGCTCGACACGGCCGAAGCCTTCGAGGCGCTGGTGGCCCGCGCCCTCGAGAAGCGCGCCCTTGAGAAGTCCTGCGGCTGAGGCTATTCCGGCACACCCGGGGCACATCGCCCGGGGAACATCGGCGCCCCGGTCCGGCCCCGGCAAACCAGCGAAGCGGAGACCCCCAGATGCCCATAACGCTGCCGGAGAACCTGCCCGCCTTCGACGTGCTGAAGCGCGAAGGGGTCATGGTGATGTCCCGGGCCCAGGCGGCGCGCCAGGACATCCGGCCGCTGCGCATCGGGCTGCTCAACCTGATGCCCAAGAAGATCCAGACGGAAAACCAGTTCGCCCGGCTGGTCGGCGCCACCCCGCTGCAGATCGAACTGAGCCTGATCCGCATGACCGGGCACAAGACGAAGAACACCGCCGCCGAGCACATGGCCGAGTTCTACCGCCCCTTCCAGGAGGTCAAGGGCGAAAAGTTCGACGGCCTCATCATCACCGGCGCCCCGATCGAGCACCTGCCCTTCGAGGAGGTCACCTACTGGGACGAGCTGCGCGAGGTGATGGACTGGACCCAGAGCAACGTGCATTCCACCTTCGGCGTGTGCTGGGGGGGCATGGCGATGATCAACCACTTCCACGGGGTGGAAAAGCACATGCTGAAGGAAAAGGCCTTCGGCTGCTTCCGGCACCGCAACCTTGCGCCGAGCTCGCCCTACCTGCGCGGGTTCTCGGACGATTTCGTGATCCCCGTCAGCCGCTGGACGGAGATGCGCCAGGAGGAGATCGACGCCGTCCCCGGGCTGGTGACGCTGCTGGCCTCCGACGAGGTCGGCCCCTGCCTGGTGGAAGATCCGGCGCACCGGGCGCTCTACATCTTCAACCACTTCGAATATGACAGCGACACGCTGAAGCAGGAATACGACCGCGACATCGCCAGCGGCACGCCGGTCAGGGTGCCGGTGAACTACTACCCCGACGACGACCCAAGCAAGCCGCCAATGAACCGCTGGCGCAGCCACGCGCATCTGCTCTACGGCAACTGGATCAACCAGATCTACCAGACCACGCCGTTCGATCTCGCCGAAATCGGCGGCTGAGGCTCCCGAAGCCGATTGCACCGCGCCGGCCCGGCGGCGATACTGGCCGGACAGATGCGGAGGTTTGCCATGTCCCTGCCCTTCGACGGCGCGATCAGCCGGTTCTTCGAAAGCGCGGCACCGCCGGAAATCCGCCGGGCCATAGCCGAGGGAGCGAAGAAGGACATCCTCTCGGAAAGCTACCCCTACCGGCGCCGGATGCGCCGCAGGAACTACGCGCGGGAAATGGCGGCGCTGCAACGGGAGCTGGTGCGCCTGCAGGCAGACGTGAAGGCCACCGGCAAGCGGGTGGTGGTGGTGTTCGAGGGGCGCGATGCGGCCGGAAAGGGCGGCACCATCAAGCGCTTTCGCGAGAACCTCAACCCCCGCGGCGCGCGGGTGGTGGCGCTGGGCAAACCCTCCGCGGAAGAGCGCTCGCAGTGGTATTTCCAGCGCTACGTGGACCAGCTGCCCTCGGGCGGGGAAATCGTGTTCTTCGACCGCAGCTGGTACAATCGCGCGGTGGTGGAACATGTCTTCGGATTCTGCACCGGGGAGGAACGCGCGCGCTTCTTCCGGCAGCTGCCCGAATTCGAGCGCATGCTGGTGGAGGAAGGCATTCACCTGTTCAAGCTCTGGCTGAACGTGGGCCGGGCCGAACAGCTGCGCCGCTTCCTCGCCCGCGAGCGCGATCCGCTCAAACAGTGGAAGCTGAGCCGGATCGATGTCGAAGGCCTCGGCAAATGGGACGCCTACACCGACGCCATCGCCGAAACCTTCCGGCGCAGCCACTCCGGGCATGCCCCCTGGACGGTGATCCGCGCCGATGACAAGCGCCGGGCCCGCATCGCCGCGATCCGGGCGGTGCTCTGCGGCGTTTCCTATGCCGGCCGCAGCGCGGATGCCGCCCGCGCGCCCGACCCGCGGATCTGCGCCGGCCCCGAGATCCTGGAAACCTAGGCGCGGCGAACGCCACGGCAAGCGGCCCTGGAGCCGGCGCCGACCCGAGCCGCGCCGGCCAGAGACGCGCCGGCCAGAGACGCGTCGTGCGGCGCCGCCCGGAAGCTCCGGGCGGAAGCGGGGCCCGGCCCGATGTCGTCCCCGGGCCGATGCGCCGGGCCGGCGCTCCGCCGGCGCCGGTTTCAGCCGCGCCGCATCGGGCGGAAATACATCAGCCGGATCAGCTCCAGGAGACTGTCACGCAGCCGCTCCGCCGGCCAGCCGCCGAGCCAGCCGATCAGGCGCAAGACGCTCAACCCCAGCCCCAGCGCCGCCATCATGCCGAAGAAGACCACCGCCAGGGATCCCAGCACGGCCACGAGCGCCGGACGGAGACCTTCCGGCCCCGGCACGAGCATTGCTCTCAGATTCGGATAGACCTGCCCCAGGAAATGCACCGCGATCATCATCATGGTGCCGAACAGGACCGCCGCCGGCAGGATGGAAGTGCCGATCTCGCGCAGCCTCCAGCCCAGCTCCGGCAGGGTTTCCCGAGGGGCGGGTTCCGCCCCGCCCTGCCTCTCCTCAAACGCCAGCCAGAGCCGCAGCCTCTCGTCCGGCCCGGGATCTTCCGCCGATTCCGGCGGCTCCGGAAACGCCGGCCGGCTCTCCAGGCTGACGACAAGTACCATGAACAGCAGCACCGCCGCCTGCAGCGCCACCAGCTGCCCGACCGATGCGCCCCCCAGATAGGCCAGCGCGAAGCTCGTCGTCATCAGCAGCACGAACTGCAGCCGGGCCGGCAGGCAGACCCCGGCCGAAAACGCCTTCATCGCGCGGGTCGGAAGATCCACCCCGCGCCGCTCCAGGCTGCGCCGCGCCGCGCCGCCGCAGCGCACCAGCGGGAGGACCAGCGCGGCAAGCAGGAGCAGCAGGTAGCGCGACAGCGTTCCCCCCGCCAGCGGCGTGAACAGCATATGCTGCACCAGCACCCCGGCGGCAAGGCCCAGGGCCGCCCGCACGAGCGCCCCCCGCTTCGAATGCCCGCCCAGGAAAACCCCGACCGGATTGCCGAAGGCGATTGCCAGGAAGAACCCTGCCTCCAGGTTGCGCACCCACTCCTGCGAAAGCGCGAATCCGCCCCGGCGGGCTACCTCGGCCTCGACCAGCGCCGCCAGCCATCCGCTGAGCAGAAGCGCAAGCCCGACCGAGGCGACATAGCCGGTCGGCCTCTTTCCCCGGTGGCGCTCCTCGTGGCGCTCCTCGTGGCGCTCCCGGGGGCTCTCTGCGGCCCGGGTCTGTGCCGCATCTTCCGCAATGTCGCTCGTGGCGGTCATGCTCCGTCATCCATCCCCTGATGCAAACGGTCGAACTCAACCGGAGGAATAGCCGGAACCTTGGCCGAAACTGGGCCCTGGATACGGCAAATTGCGGCCAATATTCGGAAATATCGGAACCAGAATTGCGCATCCGGAAACAATCATGCCGCGACAGGCAGGGACGTTTCCGTTTGGAGGGGGCCGGGGCACAATCGCCCCCGCCCCGAAACGCCGCCCCGGCGGGACAGACCCCGGCGGGACAGGCCCCGCCATGCAGGGCCGCCACGCAGGAAGGGGCGCCGCGGCAACGGCACCCCCGCTTTCCGGCAGGAAAAACCGACTCAGCGCTTGGAGAACTGGAAGCTGCGGCGCGCCTTGCGCTTGCCGTATTTCTTGCGCTCCACCACGCGCGAGTCGCGGGTCAGGAAGCCGGCCGCCTTCAGCGCCGGGCGCAGCGACGGGTCGTAAAGCTGCAGCGCTTTCGAGATCCCGTGCTTGACCGCCCCGGCCTGCCCCGACAGCCCGCCGCCCCTGACGGTAGCGACGACATCGAACTGATCCTCGACCCCGGCCACCTGGAAGGGTTGGCGCAGGATCATCTGCAGCACCGGACGGGCGAAATAGCTGTTCATGTCCTTGCCGTTCACGGTGACCTTGCCCGAACCGGGGCGGATCCAGACCCGGGCCACCGCATCCTTGCGCTTGCCGGTGGCGTAGGAACGGCCCAGCTCGTCACGCACCGGCTCGCGCGCAGGAGCTTCGTCCACGGCGTCCGCGGCGGCGGCCCCGGTGCCTTCGGCGACGCTGCCCAGTTCCTCGAGGGACTTGATTTCGTCGGTCATTTCGCCACCCTCGTGTTCTTCGGGTTCATGGATCTGACATCCAGCACTTCCGGCTTCTGGGCCTCATGCGGATGCTCGGCGCCGGCATAGACGCGCAGGTTGGTCATCTGCCTGCGGGCCAGCCTGTTCTTCGGCAGCATGCGCTGCACCGCCTTGATGACGACCCGCTCGGGGTGTTCGCCCTCGAGGATCTGGCCGGCGGTGCGGCTCCTGATGCCGCCGGGATATCCGGTGTGCCAGTAGTATTTCTTGTCGGTGCGCTTCTTGCCGGTCAGCTGCACCTTGGCGGCGTTGATGACGATCACGTTGTCGCCCATGTCCATCGACGGCGTGAAGCCCGGCTTGTGCTTGCCGCGCAGGCGGGTGGCGACGATCGAGGCAAGACGGCCCAGGACCACGCCTTCGGCGTCGATCAGGATCCACTTCTTCTCGATGTCCGCCGGGGTAGCGGTATAGGTTTTCATGTCTCACCCCTGAGATGGGAATTCGGATTGGCGTGTTTTACCCATCTCGCGCGGCCAGTCAAGCGCATAGCGCCTCTGTTTTTTCATTGTTTTCAATTACTTGAAAATAAGGTATCATTTTACCCCATATTCCGCGCCACCCGCCGCGCCTCAGATCCGCGAGGATGACTGCTGCAGCCGCCAGGTGCGCACCGAGGCCGCCGTCTGCACCGCAAGCACCAGCCCCACCACGATGACGAAGGGCCAGCGCAGCATGTTCGGTTCGGGCGTCTGACGGTGGAAATCGAGGAAATGCATGAACAGGAAATAGGCGGTATGGGCGACGATCAGCGCCCACAGGATATAGGCCCCCTGCTGCAGATACTTCCACACCGACATCCCCATCAGCCGCTGGGAGAAATCGTTGGAGGTCAGCGACAGCCCCAGCCCGTAGACCAGTGCCAGGATGCCGATGACATTGCCCAGCCCGAAACCCTTGTCGAACATCACATAGTAGCCCAGCCCGGGGTGGAACTCGAAGCCGAACAGGCGCGGCCACTCCAGCTGCACCCAGCCGAACAGGATGAACCCGGCATGCACCAGGCCGGCAAGAAAGCCCCACACTCCCAGTTCGCGCCGCCAGGCCAGCAGGCGCGACCCCTTGCGCCAGATGCGCGACACCGGGCCGATCAGCATCACCAGGGCGATCACCAGAAAGGAGGCATCCCCGAAGGCCCGGTTCCAGCGATGCATGGGCGACCATTCGGGGCGCAGCATCCCGAAGGCCCACACCAGGGCTGCCGTCAGGGCCAATGCCCCCAGATGACGAAATTTCCAGTCGTTCAGGCGCGACAAGCGGAGTTCCATCGGTGCCTCATCCCTTTCGCCGGCGACCTTTCGCCGGTGAAAACTTCCTGCCGATTTAGCGCACCCCTGCCACGAAACAACCCGTGCTCTTCTCACGCTTCGGTTATCTGGCGCCGGGGCGGTATCGAATAGGTGATGCCGGCGCGCGCCACGGGCTCATCCTCGCCTTGCGAATATACCAGCACGTCGCCCACCGCCAGCACCCGCCCCAGCTTGAGCACCCTGCCCCGGGCGATCAGGTCGCGCCCGGCGGCGGGCTTGCGCATGAAGTCGATGGAACAGCTGGTGGTGACCGCCAGCGCCTCCGGCCCGATCAGGGACAGCACCGCGAGATACATGGTCACATCGGCCAGGGCAAACATGCTCGGCCCCGAGACGGTATTGCCCGGGCGCAGGTTGCGGTGGTCCACCTTCATGCGCACGGTGATCTCGCGCAAGGCGAGTTCGAGAACGGAAAAATCCCGGCCCACCTGCGGGAAATGCCGGTGCAGGAAGCGTTCCAGCTCGTCCCGAGACATTTTCAGCTTCATGGCTTTCCCTCCGTATGCCGGCGTCCTAAACTTGGCCGCAAACCGCAGATGGGGACAAGATGCCAATCCTGGAACGTCACGATAGAGGTGCGCTGGCGCATCTGACCATGAACTCCCCCGAGCGGCTGAACGCATTGTCGGATGCCATGCTGGCGGCCCTGCGCGCTGAATTCACCCGGCTGATGGGCGAGGCCGCGATCCGCGTCGTGGTGCTCTCGGGGGCGGGCAAGGCGTTTTGCGCCGGTCACGACCTGAAGGAAATGACCCGCGCCCGGCAGGCCGAGGATGGCGGCGCCGCCTATTTCGCCGATCTGTTCGCGCGCTGCTCGGAGGTGATGCAGATGATCCCCCGCCTGCCCCAGCCGGTGATCGCCCAGGTGCACGGGATCGCCACCGCCGCCGGCTGCCAGCTGGTGGCCAGCTGCGACATGGCGGTGGCCGCCGAGGGCACGCGCTTTGGCGTCAACGGGGTGAACATCGGGCTGTTCTGCTCCACGCCGATGGTGGCGCTCGCCCGCAACATCCCGCGCAAGGCCGCCTTCGAGATGCTGACCACCGGCGAATTCATCGACGCAACCCGCGCCCGCGAACTGGGGCTTGTCAACCGGGTGGTGCGCGAGGCCGATCTCGCCGCCGAAACCCGCGCGCTGGCCGAAACCGTGGCCGGCAAGCTCGGCACCGCGGTGCGGATCGGCAAGCGCGCTTTCTATGATCAGCTGGAAATGCCGCTGGCGCAGGCCTACGCCTTTGCCGGAGAGGTGATGGTGGAAAACATGCTCGATGCCGATACCGAGGAAGGCATCGCCGCCTTCATCGAAAAACGCAAACCCGCCTGGAGCCAATGAGCGCCGCCAGAAACAAGACGGTCGTGACCGGGGGCACAAGGGAGGTCGAGGCCTTCATCGCCGCCCTGCCCGACAAACGGCGCCGGGAAGCCGAGGTGCTGGATGCGTAGTTTCGCGAGGCGACCGGTTTCCTGCCCCGGCTCTGGGCCAGATCAATGATCGGCTATGGCAGGTATCACTACGTCTACGACAGCGACCGCGAAGGCGACATGCTGGCCACCGGTTTTCGCCCGCCAAGGCGCGCCATTCGATCTACATCATGCCGGGCTACGAACCCTACCCCGACCTTGCGGCGCGCCTGGGCAAGCACAAGAACGGCAAAAGCTGCTGGTATGTGAACAAGCTCGATGACATCGACCTTGAGGTGCTGGCCGAACTGATCAGGCGCGGATTGGCGGACCTCGGTCGCAAATGGCCGGTCGAACCCGGCTGAGACGTCGGTTGATTCTTGCCGCCGCCGAGCGGGGGCGCTGCCCCCGCACCCCCGGAGTATTTCCGGCAAGATGAAGTAAGGGATCGTTAACCGGTTTCTGCTTCCAATCGGGTTGCGCAACAGGCTGGAGAGCCGATGGGCGTGCAAGGTGAAGCCCCGACCCGTCCGGTCCGGAATCCGGCCGGCGGGCGGGGTGGACCGCCGCCTCCCTTCATCTTGCCCCAAATACTCCTGCCAGCGGCCCGCGCGGGGCGCCCTCGACGGGCGGCCCGCGCGGCCCTCCTTTCCGGACAGGCCCGCCGACAGGTCACCCCCCGTAGAGGGCCCCGAATTTCTCGTCGAGATAGGCCAGCAGCGGCGCTTCGCTCGGCGCCGCGCCGCAGGCGCGTTCGATCGTGGCCTGCGGGGGGCGCAGCCCGCCAAAGCGTTGCAGGTTCTCGCGCAACCACCCCGTCGCTGCCGACGTGTCGCCCCGCCCAAGCTGGTCGTCCAGATCCGGCACCGCCGCGCGCAGCGCCTGGTACAGGCAGCCGGCATAGACATTGCCCAGCGTATAGGTGGGGAAATAGCCGAACAGCCCGATTGACCAGTGCACGTCCTGCAGGCAGCCGTTGGAGGGCCGGTCGACGGTCATCCCGAAATCGGCGGCGAAGCGGTCGTCCCAGGCACCGGGCAGATCCCTCACCGGCAGATCGCCCGAGATCAGGGCGCGCTCCAGGTCGAAGCGCATCAGGATGTGCAGGTTGTAGTGCACCTCGTCGGCTTCGGTGCGGATGAACCCCGGATGCACCCGGTTCACGCTGGCGTAGAAGGCCTCGGCGTCCGCCGGGCCGAAATCGCCGAAGGTTTCACGCATGCGGGCAAACAGGAAGGCGGTGAAGGGACGCGAACGGCCAAGCTGGTTTTCATAGATCCGGCTCTGGCTTTCGTGCACCCCCATCGAGACGCCACGCCCCAGCGGGCTCAGCAGGAAGGCGCGGTCGATGTTCTGCTCATAGGCGGCGTGGCCGACCTCGTGGATGGTGGAATAGAAGCAGTTGAAGGGATCGTCCGGGCTGGTGCGGGTGGTGATGCGCACATCCAGCCCCGAACCCGAGGAAAACGGATGCACCGCCCTGTCGATGCGGCCGTGGTCGAAATCGTAGCCGAAGGCGCGGGCCAGTTCGCGGGCAAGCGCCATCTGCCCGGCCTCGTCGAAGCTGCCCGTCAGCGGCGCGGGCTGGCGCTCCGCCCCCAGCAGGCGTTCGCGCAGCGCCACCAGCCGCGGGCGCAGCGCGGCGAACATCCGCTCCAGCTCGCCCGCCGTCATGCCCGGCTCGTAGTCGTCAAGCAGCGCGTCATAGAGATCACCGCCATCGGCCAGCGCCGCCGCTTCCTCGCGCTTGAGCGCCACCACCTCCTCGAGGGTGGGGGCGAAGGCGGAGAAATCCTCCGCCGCGCGGGCCTGCGCCCAGATGCCCTGGGCCAGCGAGGTGACACGGGCGATCTCGGCAGCCAGCGGCCCCGGAACCTTCGTGTGGCGCAGGTAGCTGCGGCGGATCAGGCGCAGGCTGGCGCGGCCCGCCTCGTCGAGGCGCCCGGGGTCGATCTTCTCCAGCCATTCGCCGATGCGCGGATCGGTGCGCCGGGCGTGCAGCACCGCCTCCAGGGCGCCGACCTCCTCGGCCCGCTGCGCCGCCGCACCGCGCGGCATCACGGTTTCGCGGTCCCACCCCAGCCGCCCGGCCACCTGCGCCAGCGCCTCGGTTTCGCGCTGGAAGGACATGAGTTCCCGATGGGCCTCCCCGCTGCCGCCGGCTCCTCCCCCTCCGCAGGCGCTGTTCCCGCAGGCGCTCTCCCGCGGCGCGCTCATGCCCCCGCCCCCCGCAGCGACTGCGCCGGCGGGAACAGCGCCAGATGGCGGGCCCGGAGCGCCAGAACCCACAGCGCCACCGCCCCCAGCTGGTGCAGCAGCGCCAGATGAACCGGCGCCGAATACATCACCGTGCCGATACCCAGCACCAGCTGGCCGAACAGCATCACCGCCATCCAGTCGAAGGCACGCCGGGTCGCCATGTTGCCGCTGGCCCGGCTGACCCGCCACAGCCACAGACCGAAGAGGAACACCAGATAGCCCCACATGCGGTGGATGAACTGCACCAGCCCGTCATCCTCGAAGAAGTTGCGCCACAGCGGGCGCAGATCGAAGGCGTCGGGCGGAAAGAACTGCCCGGCCATCAGCGGCCAGTCGGTATAGCCGCGGCCCGCGTCGATGCCGGCGACCAGCGCCCCCAGAAGGATCTGGACGAACAGCAGCCCCAGCATCCAGCCGCCCAGCCGCACCAGCCGCGGTTCCTTCGCGCGCCGGGCCTGCAGCAGCTCGGCCTCGGAGCGGCCCAGGGTGAAGACCATCCAGGCGATCAGCCCGAGGATGACGAAGGCCAGCCCGAGGTGGATCGCCAGCCGGTAGCTGGCCACATCCAGCATCTCTCCGCCCAGGCCGGAGGAGACCATCCACCAGCCGATCGCCCCCTGCAGCCCGCCCAGCAGGCCGAGCGCCAGAAGCCGGCCCGTCCAGCCCGGCGGAATCCTGCGCGATGCCAGAAAGGCGAGGAAGCCGACCGCCCAGACCAGCCCGATCATGCGCCCGAGCTGTCTGTGGCCCCATTCCCACCAGTAGATGGCCTTGAATTCGGCAAGGCTCATGCCTCGGTTCTGCAACTGGTATTCGGGGATCTCCTTGTAGGCTTCGAACTCGGCCTGCCAGTCGGCCTCGCTCAGCGGCGGGATGGCCCCGCGAACGGGTTTCCACTCGGTGATCGCCAGCCCGCTGTCGGTCAGCCGGGTCAACCCGCCGACGAGGATCATCACCGCCACGAGCAGGAACAGCAGGATCAGCCACAGCCGGATCTGGCGGCGCGCGCCCCGATCCCGACCGATCAGCCCTCCTTGCGGGGCGGGGCGGGGAGAGGCTCCGGCGGTTCCGACTTCCTCGAATATCGAACGCTTCCGGCTCATTGCGTGCCCGTCCTTCCCGTTCCCGTCCTTCCCGCCCCTCGCGCCGTCTCTCGCGCCCGTCTCTCGCGCCGCCGCGCAGATCCGCTGCGAACCTAGTCAGCGCGCCTGCGATGAACAAGCCCCGGAACAAGCCCGGCGCGCCCCGGCGCCGGCTCAGCGCTCCCCCGGCCCGCCGCCGCGTTCCTTCCAGCGGGCCATCTGGCGCATGATCCCGTGCAGAAGCTGCACGTCGGCCCGGGTCAGCGGCATCCGCGACCACAGGTTGCGCAGGTTCAGCTTCATCCCCGCCGCCTTCTCGGGGGGAAAGAAGAAACCCGCCTCCTCCAGCCGCTCCTCGTAATGATCGCCCAGCTTCTCCACCTCCAGCCGGGTGGCAAGCCCGGCGCGCGCCATTGCCATCCGCTCGGGCGGGGCATCGGCCTGCCGGAGGTGCCACTCATAGGCGGTCAGCAGCACGCATTGCGCCAGGTTCAGGCTGGGAAAGGCCGGGTTGACCGGCACCGAGACGATGGTGGAGGCCAGCGCCACGTCCTCGTTTGTCAGACCGGCGCGTTCGGGGCCGAACAGGACCGCTACCCTTTCGCCCGCCGCGATCATCTCGCGGGCGGCGGCCATGGCGCGCCGCGGCGTCATCACCGGCTTGGTGAGGCCGCGCCCGCGGGCGGTGGTGGCAAAGACATGGGTGCAGTCGGCGACCGCCTCGGCGGTGGTGGAGAAGATCCCCGCCTCGTCAAGCAGCCGCCCCGCCCCCGAGGCCATCGCCACCGCCCTTTCGCTGGGCCAGCCGTCGCGGGGCGATACCACGCGCATCCGCTCGAGCCCGAAATTCCACATCGCGCGCGCCGCGCCGCCGATGTTCTCGCCCATCTGCGGGCGCACCAGCACGAAGGCCGGCTGCACGGGTTCACGGGCCATTGTCCCCTCCGATAGCGATCCGGCGCGTGATAGGCCGCCGCCCGGCCCGTGGCAAGCGCCGCGCCGTTGACGTAGCCAAGCGGCGCGTTCCGGTCTATAGGGCGAAAAACCGCAACCGGAGCCCGGAACCATGACCGAAGCCGAACGCCCCCAGATCTACCTGATCTCGCCGCCGGAATTCGAACTTTCCACCTTCCCCGAAACCCTGGCCCGGGTGCTGGACAGCATCGAGGTGGCCTGTGTGCGGCTGGCCCTTTCCAGCCGCGACGAGGCGCGCATCGCGCGCGCCGCTGATGCCCTGCGCGAGGTCACCCACGCCCGCGACATCGCCCTGGTGATCGAGGAACACGTGATGCTGGTGGAACGGCTGGGGCTTGACGGCGTTCACCTCGGCGACGGGGCGCGTTCGGTGCGCCGGGTGCGCAAGACGCTGGGGAAAGATGCCATAATCGGCGCCTGGTGCGGCAATTCGAGGCATGACGGCATGAACGCCGGCGAGGCGGGGGCCGATTACGTCAGCTTCGGCCCGGTCGGGCAGACCGCGCTGGGGGACGGGCGGATTGCCGAGGCCGATCTGTTCGCCTGGTGGTCGGAGATGATCGAAGTGCCGGTGGTGGCCGAGGGCGGACTGGATCAAGATCTCATCGCAAAACTCTGGCCAGTCACGGATTTCTTTGGAGTAGGGGCGGAAGTCTGGGATCGGGACGATCCCGTTCAGGCATTAGGCGCGCTGATCTCGGCCATGGGCTGAGAAAGCGCCTCGCCGGCCCTTTCCAGCTCGGGCGGAAAGCCTGCGCGCACCGCCTGTTCGCAGGCCCGGGCCAGCGCCTTGCGGTCGGAAAAATCGGCCACCTGCAGCGGCGCGTGCCAGACCAGTTCCACCGTGCCCTGCCGGGGCGCGGCCAGCACCTGCAGCAGATGCGGCCCGAAGGCCATTTCCCCCCACCATCCGTAAAAGCGCGGATCGGCCCCGTCCGGGGCACGGTAGATCACCGTCACCGGCTGGATCCACAGATCATGACGCAGATCTTCCTCGAAGAACGCCGCAAAAAGCGTTGACTTGAAAGGCAGAATACTCAACCCGTCAGTCGATGTTCCCTCCGGGAAGAACAACAGCTTGTGCCCCGCCCGAAGCCGCTGCACGAAGGCCCGGCGCTGCCTGAGCGCCTCGCTGGCGCGGCGGTTGATGAACACCGTTCCGGTGGCCCGCGCCAGCCAGCCGATGGCCGGCCAGGAGGCGACCTCGGACTTGGAGACGAAATAGACCCGCTTGCTGGCGTTGAGCGCGAAGATGTCCAGCCAGGACGCATGGTTGGAGACCACCGCCCCGTGCCGGCGCATCTGGCTGCCCCGCACCTTGCGCCTGACCCCCAGAATGATGAAGGCCAGCCGGCAGACGTTCTGGGTGATATGCGGCGTCCAGGGCCGGTGCACCCCCCACAGCGGGCGCTCCACCAGCCGCAGCGCAAGCAAAAGCCCCAGCCCGCCGAAGATGACCGTCACCAGGGCCGTGCCGCGCAACACCACCCGCAGCCATCCCGCCGGACCGACCGGCACCGGCGCGGGCTCCTGCCCCGGATCCCAGCCCGCCATCAGCCGTCTCCCTCCGAGCGGGCGGAAAGGCTGCCGGCAGGGCTGCCGTACAGACTTTTCTGGCGCGGGTTCAGGCGATCGGTTTCCAGCAGCATGAAGACATCGGTCGTGTTGAGGTCATGATCGACGAAAGCCCCCTCGCCCACCACCCCGCCGGTCCGGAGATAGGCCCTGATCAGCGGCGGCAGCGCACGCAGCGCCGCCCGGCGGTCCAGCTCGTGGCGGGCCAGCCCGCCCAGGGGGCGGGCCCGGGCACCCCGCGCCCGCGGCCTGAGCGTCGCCGGGGCGAGATGGTAATGGCGCAGGTAGGAAAGCGGCTCCGACAGCGCATCCACATCGGTGCCGTGAAAGCTCGCCACCCCGAACAGCAGCTCGAACCGGTGGCGGCGGACATATTCGGCCAGCCCGTTCCACAGCATGAACAGCGCCCCGCCCCCGCGGTGCTCCGGCGCCAGGCAGGAACGGCTGAGCTCGAGCAGCCGTCGCCCGCTCGCGCGCAGCGGCGCGAGATCATATTCCGCCTCGGAGCTGAAGCCCCCGGCGCGCGCCGCATCCTCCGCGCTCAGCAACCGGTAGAGCCCGACCACATGCTCTCCGTCCGCCGGGTCGGCACGCCGGTCCACCAGGAGCAGATGCGCGCAGAAGGGATCGAAGCGATCCCCCTCCAGCCGGCCCGCATGATCGGCCCCCGGCGCCGGTGCGCCCAGCTCCTCCACGAAGACCCGGTAGCGCAGCCGCCGGGCAGCGCGCAGATCCTGCGCATCTCGGGCCAGGCGCAGTTCCAGATCCGGGTCAGCGACGATCATCGCCCCTGCGCCTCTCCGGCCGCGAACGCCCGGCGCGCCGTGCCGGAAGGCGCTCCGGCACGGTGCCCGAAAACCGGAAAATCAATGGCTTGCGGCCGCCTCCTGCCATTTGACACCACCTTGGGTTGTGATATATCCGAAAAGGGAAACAGACGGGGGCATCAGGTGTCAACGACGATTTCGAGAGCCGCGCAGCCGGCGGGAATCACGACCTTCCCCGCATTCTCGAACATGACCGTGGTGCGTTCGGCGATGTTGCTCTGCACCTGGCCGACGCCCCATTGCGGGTGCTCCGGGTGGCGCACCAGCATGCCGGGGAGAAGCTGCGCATTCGGATTGTCGTTCATCACCGCCCCTCCGGAGGGATCCACATGAACCAGCATTACCGCGAACTGCTCGATCTCGTCGGCTCGCGCATATGTCATGATCTGATAAGCCCGATCGGCGCCATCAGCAATGGGGTCGAGCTGATTTCGATGAGCGGCGACATGGCCGGCCCCGAACTCAGCCTGATCACCGAAAGCGCCGAAAACGCCAATGCCCGGATCCGCTTCTTCCGGATCGCCTTCGGCGCGGCGCAACCCGGCCAGATGATCGGGCGCGGCGAAATCGCGGCGGTGCTGGCCGATGTCTGGCGCGGCAGCCGCCTGGTGGCCCACTGGGCCCCCGAGGACGATCAGCCGCGTCACATGGTCAAGCTGGCCTTTCTGCTGATGCTGTGCCTCGAATCCGCGATGCCGCGCGGCGGGCGGCTCTCGGTCAATGTCGCCGGGGGCCACTGGGCGCTGCTGGGCGAAGCCGAGCAGCTGCGCCTCGAACCGGATCTCTGGGCGCTTCTGGGTGGCGCCGAGGTGCGCCCGCCGCTCCGGGCCGCGACCGTCCAGTTCGGGCTGGCCGCGCTGCTGGCCGACGACCTGGAGCGCCCGCTGAGCATCGAAAGCGGGCCCGAAACGGTGCGGATCCGCTTCTAGCGCACGCCTTCTCCTCCTGCCTGCCCCCGCCTGCCCGGCCAGGCTTCCGCCTGCTGCGCGCTCCCGGGTCGGGGGCCGCGACTGCCGGTGCGCGCCGCGGATGCTTCCGCCCAAGGAAGGTGCCGCGCCCGGGAGGAGACGGGAACGGCGGCGGCAAAGCGCAAGCGGGGCGCGACCAAAGGGGCCATTGGTGCCGCCGCGGTTTCCCGCTAGAAGCGTCGGGAAGATGCAGGATCCGGCAAGCCGTGCCGCCTCTCCGCCACGAAGCGGCCCGCCGCCCGGAAAAGGCGTCTCCGCAACGGGAAACGGAAGGCCGCAAAACGGAAGGCCGCAAAACGGAAGATCAGGGAGCAGCCATGCCACACCAGCCCAAACTCGCCGCCGGAAACTGGAAGATGAACGGGCTTTCGGCCGATCTCGCCGAGGTTTCCCGGCTGATCGGCAACCACCCCGCCCCGGGGTGCGAGATCCTGCTCTGCCCGCCGGCCACGCTGCTTTCGCGGATGTCCGAGCGCGTGGCCGGAACGCCGATCGTGACCGGCGGGCAGGACTGCCATGCCGCCGATTCGGGCGCTCATACCGGCGACATCTCCGCCCGGATGCTGGCCGATGCCGGGGCCGGATATGTGATCCTCGGCCATTCCGAACGCCGGACCGATCACGGTGAAACCGACGACATGGTGCGCGCCAAGGCCCGGGCGGCTCTGGAGGCGGGGCTGAAGGTCATCATCTGCCTCGGCGAGACGCTGGCCGAACGAGAGGCCGGAAACACGCTCGACGTCATAGGCGGGCAGCTGGCCGGATCGGTTCCCGGAGACCTGTCCGGCGAAACCCTCGTGATCGCCTACGAGCCGGTCTGGGCGATCGGCACCGGAAAGGTTCCGACAACCGCACAGATCGGCGAGGTGCACGATTTCATCCGCGCCCGGCTGGAAGAGCGCTTCGGGGCCGAGGCCGGCCGTTCGGTGCGCATCCTCTACGGCGGTTCCGTCAAGCCGGACAACGCGGCCGGAATCTTCGCCGTGGCCAATGTGGACGGCGCGCTGGTGGGCGGGGCCTCGCTGAAGGCGGCGGACTTCTCGCCGATCATCGCCGCGCTGGAAGCCTCGGCCTGACCGACGGCGCCCGGCTGACGGCCGCGCGGCGCGGGCGCCTCAGCCCTCCCGCGTCACGTCATGGGCGTGGATCCAGCGATAGCGGGCCGGAAGATGGCCGGGGAACAGGCGCGAGAGCGCACGCAGCGCGCCATGTGCCGCCAGCCGCAGGGCCGGGTTGCGCAGGTGGTAGTTCCGGGCATTGGCATCGGCTGCCGCAACCACCCGCAGCACCCGGTCGCGCCGCCGGCCCTGATAGGCGGCAAGCGCCCTGTCCTGCGGCATCTTCGCAAGGCAGTCGGCCAGGACCCAGGCGTCTTCCAGCGCCATGTTCGCCCCCTGGGCCAGGAAGGGCAGCGTCGGATGCGCCGCATCGCCCAGCAGCACGCATCCCCTGCCATGCCAGCGCCGCGCCACCGGGTGGCGGAACAGCCCCCAGACCATCACCCGATCGACCCGCACCAGCAGCGCCCGGACATCCCCCCCGAAGGCCGAAAACGCTTCCCGCAGCACCGCCGGATCTCCCGGGTGATTCCAGCCCTCGGCATGCCATGCGGCGCGCTCCTCGACCGCGACGATGTTGATCAGCCTTCCTCCGCGCAGCGGGTAGAAGACCACATGGCGCCCCGGGGCCATGTGCACCTCGACCCGCGGCGCGATGCCCCGCGGCGCCGGCACGATCGCCCGCCAGGCGACCTGCCCGGTGAAGCCGGCCTCCGCGGCGCCGTTCAGAAACGGCCGCACCCGCGAATGCAGCCCGTCGGCGCCCACCAGCAGGCCGACGCGCTCCCGAGCGCCGCCGGCAAGATCCAGCCGGAGCCGGCCGGGCCGCTCCTCCGGATCCGCTTCCAGGCCGCGCAGCTCCTGCCCCGGCAGGATCTCCACCCCCGCGGCACGGGCGGCCGAGGCCAGAAGCTCCAGCAGGTCGGCCCGATGTACCGGCAGGAAGGGCCGTCCCTGCGCGGGCAGCGGCAGCCGCGCCACCAGCGCCCCGCGCCGATAGTCGCGCAGCTCGATCGCTTCGACGGGCGGGCCGAGCCGGCGCAGCTCCTCCCCCAGGCCCAGCGCATCGAGAACGGCCACCCCGTTCGGCGAGATCTGCAGCCCGGCGCCCACCTCCGACAGCTGCGGCGCCCGCTCGAAAACGCATACCCGCGCGCCCCTGCGGGCCAGCGCCAGCGCTGCCGCCAGTCCGCCGATTCCGGCCCCGACGACCGCAACCTCGCGCCCGCTCAGCACCGCCGCCCCCGGCCCGGCAGGCCGCGGCGCCCGGGGCAGGCGGCTGGCGGGGCGATCCGCACCCTCGCCACGCCTAGCTGTCGCGGTGGACCTTTTCGCGGCGTTCGTGGCGCTCCTGCGCCTCGAGCGTCATGGTAGCGATCGGGCGCGCATCCAGCCGCTTGAGCGAGATCGGCTCTCCCGTCACCTCGCAATAGCCGTATTCTCCGGCCTCGATCCGGCGCAGGGCGGCGTCGATCTTGGCCACCAGCTTGCGCTGGCGGTCGCGGGTGCGCAGCTCCAGCGCGCGGTCCGTCTCTTCGGAGGCGCGATCGGCGATGTCGGGAATCTTGCGGGTGCCGTCCTGCAGGCCCTCGATCGTCTGCCTGCTTTCGTCGAGAAGCTCGGCCTTCCAGGCCAGCAGCTTGCGGCGGAAATATTCGACCTGACGCTCGTTCATGAACGGCTCGTCCTCGGCGGGTCGGTAATCGTCCGGCAGGAAAACCTCGGCTTTCATGGTCGCTTCCCCTCGCTGATCGGCCCGCCGGACCGGCTCTCCCTCTGCCCTTCCGGGCGGCCGTGCACTCAACCTGCTGATCGGATGCCCGTTTCGCCGCCGCTGCCGGCGGCCCGGGCCCCGACACTCCCTTCGCGCGCCGATGTATCGCAAGCGCACGGGCTTGTCACTAGCAGATCGACACCGCTTGATGCGGCACCCCCCGCCGGATAGACATGCCGGCAAGAGCCGCAATGCATGCTGACACGGGCCTGACAGGACATGAAATTCACCGGAACCGACTCCTACGTCGCCACCGAGGATCTGACGGTGGCGGTCAATGCCGCGATAACGCTGGAGCGGCCGCTGCTGGTGAAGGGCGAGCCGGGCACCGGCAAGACGGAACTGGCCCGCCAGGTGGCGCAGGCCCTGGGGCTGCGGATGATCGAGTGGCACGTCAAGTCCACCACCCGCGCAAGCCAGGGCCTTTACGAATACGACGCGGTAAGCCGCCTGCGCGACAGCCAGCTGGGCGATCCGCGCGTCAACGACGTGCGCAACTACATCCGCAAGGGCAAGCTGTGGGAGGCCTTCGAAGCGGAGGAAAGGGTGGTGCTGCTGATCGACGAGATCGACAAGGCCGACATCGAGTTTCCCAACGACCTGCTGCAGGAACTCGACCGGATGGAGTTCTTCGTCCACGAGACCGGAGAGACCATCCGCGCAAGGCACCGCCCCATCGTCATCATCACCTCCAACAACGAGAAGGAACTGCCGGATGCCTTCCTGCGCCGCTGCTTCTTCCACTATATCCGCTTCCCGGACATGGAGACGATGAAAAGGATCGTCGAGGTGCATTTCCCCGGCATCAAGGAGCGGCTGCTGGCCACCGCGCTGACCCGGTTCTACGAGATCCGCGAACAGGCGGGGCTGAAGAAGAAGCCCTCGACCTCCGAGGCGCTGGACTGGCTGAAACTGCTGCTGGCCGAGGATCTCGACGCCGAGGATCTGAAGCGCGAGGGCGCCTCGCTGCTGCCGAAGCTGCACGGCGCGCTGCTCAAGAACGAACAGGACGTGCATCTGTTCGAACGGCTGGCCTTCATGGCCCGCGGGCAGAGGTGAGGATGATGATACCGGAAATTCGCCCGCTCGAGGTCGCCGACAAGCCGCGCTGGCTGGAATTGTGGACGGCCTATCTGGCCTTTTACGAAACGCAACTCTCTGATTCGGCGAAAGACACCGCCTTTGAACGGCTGCTCGACCCCGCACGGCCGTCTCACGGATTGTTGGCAATTCACAAGGGCCGGCCGGTCGGGCTGGTGCATTACATCTACCATGATCACCTGTGGCGCCCGGAAGGTGTGTGCTACCTGCAGGATCTCTATGCAGATCCGACGGTGCGTGGCACCGGGATCGGCCGGGCGCTGATCGAGGCGGTCTATGCCGCGGCCGATGCCGATGGGGTGCCCTCGGTCTACTGGCTGACGCAGGATTTCAACACCACCGCGCGGCGGCTTCACGACCGGGTCGGCACGCTGACCCCGTTCGTCCGCTATTCGCGCCCGTGAGCGGGCCGGGCGGGACTGCCCCTTCCACGGCCCCTTCCGGGGCGGCCTGCTCCGGCACGGAGGCGCGGGCGTGAGCGCCACGCGAAAACTTCGCGCCTTGGCCGGGCTCGTTCTGCTGGCCGGCTGCACCGTTTCCCCCCCGGCCCCGCCGGCCTCCCCTCCGCTCCCGGCGCTGCCGGCGATGAAGATGCCCCCCGGCACGCCTGCCCCGCCGAGCCGGCGCGACAACGTCTCGGTGGCGCGCGACTTCATGCAGCTGGCCTTCCGGCTCGAAAACGGGCGGGCCTTGCCGGTGCTCAGCCGGTTCGAGGGGCCGATCACGCTGCGCCTCACCGGCCTGCCGCCTTCGGCCGCCGGCATGCGTGACCTGGAGCGGCTGCTTGCCCGGCTGCGCAACGAGGCGCGCATTCCGATCCGGCGCGTGGGGGCGGAAACGGCAGCCGCGATCACGGTGGAAATCGTGCCGCGCGCCGCCATGCGCCGGGTCGCCCCGGATGCCGCCTGTTTCGTCAGCCCCGGCGTTTCGAGCTGGCGCGCCTTCCGCCGACCTGCCGCCGGAGCCGGACCGCGCGACTGGGCCGCCCTGTCCAGGCGCACGCGGCTGGCCGTGTTCATCCCCTCCGGCATCGCCCCGCAGGAATTCCGCGACTGCCTGCACGAAGAGATCGCCCAGGCGCTCGGCCCGGTCAACGACCTGTATCATCTGAAGGATTCCGTCTTCAACGACGACAATTACCACGCCGTCCTGACCGGGTTCGACATGCTGATCCTGCGCGCCTTCTACGATCCGGAGCTGCGCAGCGGCATGCGCCCGGAGCAGGTTGCCGCCCGGCTGCCCGGGATTCTCGCCCGGATCAATCCCGCCGGCACGAGGCGCCGCCCGACAACGCCCCCCGAGCCCACCCCGCAAGAGTGGATCGCCCAGATCGAAGCCGCGCTGGGGAGCCGCCGCCTGCCAGAAGCTGCCCGCCTGGCCGCCGCCCGCCGCGCGGTGGTCCTGGCCCGGGCGCTGGGCCGGGCGGACAACCGCCTGGCATTCAGCCTCCATGCCTACGGTCGGCTGGCGATCAACCGCGACAGCCCCGCTGCCCTGGCGGCCCTGACCGAAGCCGAGGCCATCTTCCGCTCCGACCCGGCCACCCGCCTGCACGCGGCCCATGTGGCGGTGCAGCGCGCGGCCCATGCGCTGTCGGCCGGACGCTTCGCGCGCAGCCTGCGGATCGTCGACGCCAACAGCCCCCTCGCCCTGCAGGCCGGGAACGCCGAACTGCTGGCAACCCTGCTGCTGATCAAGGCAGAGGCGCTTGCCGCGCTGGGGCGGCGGGCGGATGCGCGCACCGTCCGTCTCGACGCGCTCGGCTGGGCGCGCTATGGGATAGGAGATCCGGCGCGGATCGCGCGCAGACAGTCCGACATCGCCGCCCTCGTGCCTCCGACGGGCGGATCCGGAACCGGGAGGATGCCACAGTGTTCACGCTCGTCTCCGCCCTGCTCGGTGCCGCCCTCGGCGCCTGGCAGGCGCTCCGCCGCAAGGGAAGCTGGCCCGACGTGGCCCAGTATGCAGCGGCATATGCGCTGATCTTCACCGTGCTCGGCACCTTCCTCGGCATCTATCTGGCCCGCGCGGGCTGAAGCGTGCGGCGATGTTCCTGCCCTTCTTCGAGAGCCTGCGAAAGACCGGCGTGCCGGTTTCCCTGCGCGAATACCTGGGTTTTCTGGAAGGGGTGAGCGCCGGGCTGGTCACCTTCGACATCAACGGCTTCTACTACCTCGCCCGCACCGCCATGGTGAAGGACGAGCGCCATCTCGACAGGTTCGACCGCGCCTTCGCCGCCGCCTTCGAGGGGCTGGCGGAGATCACGCTCGAGCAGGTGCTCGAGGCGGTGGATCTTCCCGGAGACTGGCTGCGCAAACAGGCCGAGAAGTTTCTCACCCCCGAGGAGATGGCCGAGATCGAGGCGCTGGGCGGTTTCGACAGGCTGATGGAAACGCTGAAGAAGCGCCTCGAAGAGCAGAAGGGCCGCCACCAGGGCGGCAGCAAGTGGATCGGCACCGCCGGCACCTCGCCCTTCGGCGCCTGGGGCTACAACCCGGAAGGGGTGCGCATCGGCCAGAGCGAAAGCCGCCACCGGCGCGCGGTCAAGGTCTGGGACAGGCGCGAGTTCCGCAATCTCGACGATACGGTGGAGCTGGGCACGCGCAACATCAAGGTGGCGCTCAAGCGGCTGCGCGAATGGGCCCGCGACGGCGCCGAGGAGGAACTGGACCTGCCCGCCACGATCCGCGCCACGGCCGAGGCCGGCTACCTCGAGGTGAAAACCCGCCCCGAGCGGCGCAACGCGGTGAAGGTGCTGCTGTTTCTGGATGTGGGCGGCTCGATGGACCCGCATGTGAAGGTGGTGGAGGAGCTGTTCTCGGCGGCACGCGGCACATTCCGCCACCTGGAGCATTTCTACTTCCACAACTGCCTCTACGAAGGCGTGTGGCGCGACAACCGCCGCCGCTGGAGCGATCAGACCCCGACCTGGGAGATCCTGCATACCTACGGGGCGGACTGGAAATGCATCTTCGTCGGCGATGCCACCATGAGCCCCTATGAAATCGCCTGGCCCGGCGGGGCCAACGAGCACGTGAACGAGGAGGCCGGCGCCGTCTGGCTCGGCCGGGCCGTCGGGCAATGGCCCGATCGCCTGTGGATCAACCCGGTGCCCGAGCGCTACTGGGCGCATACCCCCTCGGTGCAGATGATTCGCGAGATCATCGGCCCCGAACGCATGGTGCCGATGACGCTTGCCGGAATCGAGGCGGGAATGAAGCTGCTCGGCCGCTGAGCGCGCCGCGCCGCCGGCCCGACCCGGCCCGGGAGCGGCTTGCACCGGCGGCGGCTTTCTGCTGCTATGGCGGGAAAGGGGCTCAGGAAAGGCTGACCATGACCGACCCTCCGGTTGTCCACCTCGACCCGGACGCCCTGTATCGCGATCCCTACCCGGACCTGGCGCGCATGCAGGCCGAAACGCCGATCGCCTTCGTGCCGGAACTCGGGGCCACGCTGTTCACCCGGCGCGACGACATCTTCGCGCAGGAAAAACGCATCGATGTGTTTTCCTCGGACCAGCCCGAGGGGCTGATGACCCGGCTGATGGGGCAGAACATGATGCGCAAGGATGGCGATGCGCATCGGAGCGAGCGGCGCGCGACCTTTCCGGCGTTTTCGCCGCGCACCGTGCGCGACCACTGGCTGGCGGCGTTTCGCGCCGCGGCGCGGGAAATCCTGGCCGACATGGCCCCGCGCGGGCGGGCGGATCTTGTGGCCGACTATGCGCGACCGCTTTCGGGCGAGGCGCTGCGGGTCATCACCGGGCTTGAGACCATGAGCGCGCTGGAGATGGACCGCGCCAGCCAGGGCATGATCGACGGCATTGCCAACTATGCGGGCGATGCGCAGGTCGAAGCGCGCTGCCATGCGGCCACGGCGCTGATCGACGATCACATTTCGCGCATGATGCCGGAAAAGCGGCGCGCGCCCGACATGTCGCTGCTGTCGGTGCAACTGCAGGCGGGGCTGCCCGAGGACAGCGTTCGCGCCAATGTCAAGCTGGCGATCTCGGGCGGGCAGAACGAGCCGCGCGACGCCATCGCCGGCACCGCCTGGGCGCTTCTGAAGCACCCGGACCAGCTGGCGCTGATCCGCGACGGCGAGGCGGGCTGGCAGCAGGCCTTCGAGGAATACGCCCGCTGGATTGCCCCGATCGGCATGAGCCCGCGCGAGGTGGCGCGCGCCGACACGGTGAACGGGGTCCGCTTCGAGCCCGGCGAACGGGTGTTCTTCATGTTCGGCATCGCCAACCGCGACCCGGCCCATTTCCAGGCGCCCGAGCGCTTCGACATCCTGCGCGACACCTCGCCTGCGCTCACGTTCGGGGCGGGGCCGCATTTCTGCGCCGGCGCCGCCGCCAGCCGGGCGCTGATCGCCGAGGTGGCGCTGCCGATGCTGTTCGAGCGGCTGCCGGGCCTGCGGCTGGACGGCGAGGTGGTGTTCGAAGGCTGGGCCTTTCGCGGGCCGCGCGCGGTGCCGGTCGCATGGGACGTGCCCGGATGAAGCGCCTCGCCGCCGCCTGGCGCCGCCATCCGGTGCTGACCGGCGGCTTCATGCTGGCGCTGGGATTCACCGTTCTGTTCGCCGTGCGCAGCATCGTCTTCCTGGTCTACTGGTCCGACCCCGCGCATCACGATCGCGCCTTCGAGGACTGGATGACCCCGCGCTACATCGCTCGGTCGTGGAAACTGCCCGACGAGGTGGTGCTGGAGGCGCTGCACCTCGAACAGATGCCCCGCCGGCGCACCACCCTGGCCGAGATCGCCACGCGCCAGGGGGTCACGGTCCAGCAGCTGGAGGAAGACATCGCCCGCGCGGCGCTCGATTACAGGGCGGGCTACGGGGCGGGCCGCGAATGACCGAAACCCTCATGGCGCTGGTGCCCCAATTCGGGCTCTGGCTGATCGCAGCCGTAACCTTCCTGAGTTGCCTGGCAGTCCCGGTGCCGTCATCGCTGCTGATGGTGGCGGGCGGCGCCTTTGCCGCCGCCGGAGACCTGTCGCTGGCGGCGACCGGGGCCGCGGCCTATGCCGGGGCGGTGATCGGCGACCAGACCGGCTTTGCCATCGGGCGCCGGGGGCAAGGGGTGCTGGCCCGGATCGAGCACACCTCGCCGCGGCGCCGCGCACTGTTGCGACGGGCGCGCCACTTCTCGCGGCGATGGGGCGGGCCGGGGGTGTTCCTCTCGCGCTGGCTGCTCAGCCCGCTCGGCCCCTATGTGAACTTCATCGGCGGGGCCACCGGGATGGGTTGGGCCGGTTTTTCCGCCTGGGCCGCCGCCGGCGAACTCGTCTGGGTTGCACTCTTTACCGGGCTCGGTTTCCTCTTCTACGACCAGATCGAGATGGTTGCGGACATCGCCGGCAACGTCTCGGGCTTTCTGGCCGCGGCCGCCGTGGCCCTGGTGCTGGGGTGGCTGGCCCTGGCCCCGGGCCGGGAAAGGGAGCCTGGCGAAACCGCCGGCGACTGAGCGGCGCGCCACCGCCACCCTTGCCTGCACCGCCCGGCGAGGCCATATCCGGAACATGCTGAAGCTGACCCCGATCCTGCTGGCACTGCTCTACGGGCTGGCGATGTACCGTTTTTCGGCCTGGCGGACGGCGCAGGAGCTGAACCGCCGCTCGAGCGAACTGGCCGATCCGGAACTGAAGGCGCTGACCGATCGCATGGCCGAAGCCCTGGAACTGCCGCGCATCCCGGTGCATATCTACGAGGTCGCCCCGGTGAACGGTCTGGCGGCGCCGGACGGGAGGATCTTCATCACCCGCGGCTTCTACGACCACTACCGGCAGGGCGAGATCAGCGCCGCGGAAATGGCCAGCGTGATCGCCCATGAACTCGGCCATGTGGCGCTGGGACATGCCCGCCGGCGCATGATCGACTTTTCCGGCCAGAACGCGCTGCGCACCGCGCTGGGGATGGTGCTGGCGCGGTTCCTGCCCGGGCTGGGGCCGCTCGTTGCCGGTGCGCTTACCAGCCTGCTGGCGGCGCGCCTGTCCCGGGCGGACGAATACGAGGCAGACGCCTATGCCACCGCGCTCCTGCTGAAGGCCGGAATCGGCGCCGGGCCGCAGCTTTCGCTGTTCGAGAAGCTGGACAGGCTGACCGGCGCGAACGGCGGCGCGGTGCCGGCCTGGCTGCTGAGCCACCCGAAAACCGAAGACCGGATCCGGCGCATCAGGGCCAATCTGGCCGGCTGGCAGGGCTGACTCCCGCGGGGCCCATGAACCGGGCCGCGTTCTATACCTAACCTGTATCGAAACCTGTATCGAAACCTGTATCGAAACTCGACTCGCGCCTTGCCTGCAACCCTGCGGTGTCGTGATCGCCGACGATCTCGCCGCCCACAAACGCCCACAAATCAGCGAAGGCGCAAGCACTCTTGCGCGCGCAGGGCGACTGGATGCTGAGAAGTGGCAGAGGGGATGGGACCGGGGGCGAAGGTTCTTCGGCAGACGCAGAGACTGCGCCGCACTTTCTCGTTCACGCCAGCAGATCGCGCGTATACACGGTTGCCCGTTTGCGGCTTGCATGGTTCAAAAGGCGCAAACGGGGGCGCCCGGCCCTCGGCCGGCGCCATGCCGGGGCCGACGCCGCCAATCACCGGCGCTCGGAGGGCCACGGCGGGCCGAGCTTCATGTGCCGGTTCACGTCCTTGTAGAGCAGATAACGAAACGGCCCCGGTCCGCCGGCGTAACAGGCCTGCGGGCAGAAGGCGCGCAGCCACATCTAATCTCCGGCTTCGACCTCTACCCAGTCCTGGTTCAGGTGATGGACGGCCTTTCCTTGCAGAACGTAAAGCCCATGCTCCATCACATGGGTTTCCGCGAAGGGGATGACCGCGCCCGGTTGCAAGGTGACGATCGTCACATGCATGTCGTGGCGCAGATCGGCCACATCGACAAAGCGGGTCGTCGCCCAGGCGCCTTCGGTGTCGGGCATCGGCTCCGGGGGAATGTCCGCCTCGTTGACGACGAAAGACTCCGGGGCGCTCAGCCCGTCCACATGTTCGTAGCGTTTGCGTATCCAGTGGAACCTGACCGCCGACTCGCCGGTATTGCGAAACGACCAGTTCGCCGAGGGCGGCAGATAGGCATGGCTGCCCGGTGTCAGGTCATGCGATACGCCCTCCAGCGCAAGTTCGGCGCGCCCCTCGACGACGAACAGCACCGCTTCGGCCTGGGGGTCGGTCTCGGGCTTCGCGCTGCCACCGCCCGGCGCCACTTCCATGAGGCATTGGGAAAAGGTTTCGGCAAAACCGGAAAGCGGCCGCGACAGGACCCAGAGCCGGGTGTGCTTCCAGCCGGGCAGATAGCTGGTCACGATGTCGCTGAAGGTTCCCTTCGGAATGACGGCACAGGCATTGGTGAATACCGCCCGGTCGCTCAGCAGGGATGTCTGCGGCGGCAGCCCCCCGGAAGGCGCAAAGTATCTCGGCCCTTTCATGGCACCCTCCCTGTCCTGCGTGAAGGCCGCATTCAGACCCGACGACAGACCGCCGGAACCCGGCCCTGAAACAATCGGGAACTTCCCCTTGATCTCGGGCGGGGCGAATTCCTGCCGTCCCGCCCGCTGTCATGCTTGTTGCGGCTCAAAGATCGGGCAGATCAGGAAGCTCCTGCCCCAGCCATTTCAGCGACAGCTCGTTCAGCTGCCCCCCGAGCCTCTTGTGCAGAACGAATACGTTGACCCACTGCAGCATGCTCATCTCGCCCTGCCGGACGCCGATGAAGGCGGGGGGACTGGCGCACGATGAACTTGGTTTCCAGCTTCAGGTCGGGGTTGTCCTTGCCGACCTTGGCCGCTACCGTGTTGCCGGTCACCAGAACCTGGACCTGCCCGGCCAGAAATGCCGAGATCGTCGCCGCATTGTCGCCAAAGCGGATCAGTTCCGCCCCGTCGGGCAAGTTGCGGCTGAGTTCCAGATCCTCGATCGTGCCGCCGGTCACGCCCACTTTCAGGCCACCAGGTCGGCGGGCGAGGACACCTTGACATCCGGCCCGACAAAGGCGGCCGAGAAGAACGGCGCATAGGCGTTCGAGAACCAGATCGACTTGGCCCGCGACGGGTTGGCGCCCATGGAGGAAACCACCAGATCGACCTTGCCCGAGGTCAGGAAGGGGATGCGCTGTTTGGAGGTGATCGGCTTGAGCTCGACCCCGAGATCCTCGGCGATCATCCTGGCCACGTCCACGTCATAGCCTTGATGCTCGAAATTGGCCCCGACCGAGCCGAAGGGCGGAAAGTTTTCCGGCACGCCGATGGTGATCGAGCCGCGCGACAGGATATCCTGCAACTGGTCGGCCAGCGCCGAGACCGGCGCCAGGGCCATACTGCCCAGGACGCAGGTCGCAAGCGCAAGCTTCTTGATCTTGGTAAACATGATGTTCTCACTCCTCTGCTGGTAATTGATCAACCTGACCGGCCCTTCGATTGCTTGCGTTCCAGCACCTTGGACCAGTGCGACAGCGGAAAGCAGAGCGCGAAGTAGATCAGTGCGATGATCGGGAACACGATGAACGGCTCCGCCCCGTCCACCTGCGAATTGGCGATCTTCCTGCCCCAGCGCATGACATCGGTGAAGTCGATGATATAGGCCATCACGTGCCCTTGATCACCTGCACCATGAAGCCGACCGTGGGCGGCGTGGCGATACGCAGGGCTTGCGGGGCGATGATATCGACCAGGATCTGGCTAAAGGTCATGCCGACGGCGCGCCCGGCCTCCCACTGGCCCCTGGGCACGCTTTCCAGCGCGCCGCGCCAGACCTCGGACATGAAGGCGCTGGTGAACAGCGTCAGCGACACCCCCGCCGCCGTCCAGGGGGTGACATTGACCTGGAAGAACGACGGCACGCCCAGGCCGATCAGAAACAGCAGCATCAGGAGCGGCACCGACTGGAACAGCCAGATATAGGCGGTGGCGAAACCGCGCAAAACACGCGATGGCGCAATCTTGAGGATGGTCATCAGCATCCCGATCAACCCGCCGCCGATGAAGGCCACCAGCGACAGATAGATCGTCCATTGTGTGGCGCTCAGCAGGATGCTCAACATCTGGCCGTAGAAATCGCCGAAGATAATTTTCAGGAAATCGGTCATTTGCGCCCCCACCACGGAAAGGCGAACTGCCTGATCAGTTGAAGCGCCCCCATGAAGAAATAGGACATGGCCATGTAGAGAACGGTCAGCGTGATGAACACCTCGAAGTCGCGGAAGGTCCGGTCGGCGATGAAACGCCCGGCCCAGGTCAGGTCTTCGACCCCGACCTCGGAAATCAGCCCGGTTGTCAGGAACAGAAAGATGAACTGGCTGGTCAGCGACGGATATACATTGGCAATGGCCTGCGGCAGGATCACGTCGAACAGGGTCTGACGCGGGGTCATGCCCAGCGAATAGGCCCCTTCGCGCTGGCCTTTCGCGATGACGTCGATCCCGGCGCGGATCACCTCGCCCAGATAGGCCGAAAAGTTGAGCACGATGGCCAGCACGGCCGAAGACTCGAGCGGCCAGCGATAATTGAGCAGAAGCGGCAGGCCGAACACCACGGAGAACAGCTGCACGATGAACGGCGTGTTGCGGATGAACTCGACATAGGAGACCGCGGCGGCCCGGATCACCAGCGGAACCGTTCAGCCCTGCGCCAGGGCACGCACCACGCCGAAGGCAAACCCGATGGCGCTGCCGACGACGGTCAGCCGGAAACTGGTGAAAATGCCGTTCAGCAGGACGTCGATATATTCGCGCGAGCGCCAGATTTCGAAAAACCGAAACTCGAACATCTGAGCACCCCTAAAGGATCTGACCCAGGAACGCCCTGGTGCGCTCATGCCGGGGACTGGTAAGAATTCCGCGGGCGTGTTTTCCTCGACGATCTGGCCGGCATCCATGAAGATCACCCGGTCGGCAACCTGGCGGCAAACCCCATCTCGTGGGTGACGCACAGCATGGTCATGCCGCTGTTGGCCAGTTCGACCATGGTATCGAGCACCTCGTTGACCATCTCCGGGTCCAGCGCCGAGGTGGGCTCGTCGAACAGCATCAGGTTCGGCTCCATGCACAGCGCCCGGGCAATCGCCACCCGCTGCTGCTGACCACCGGAAAGCTCACCGGGGTATTTGTCCGCCTGCTCGGGGATCTTCACGCGGGAAAGGAACTTCATCCCCACCTCCCGCGCTTCGGCCTTGCTGCGCTTGAGCACCCGGCGCTGCGGCAGGATGCAGTTGTCAAGCACCGTGAGATGCGGAAACAGGTTGAAGGACTGGAACACCATGCCGGCATCGCGGCGCACCGCCTCGACATTCTTCATGTTCGCGGACAGTTCGACCCCATCGACGACGATACTGCCCTCCTGGTGCACTTCGAGATGGTTGATGCAGCGGATCAGCGTGGATTTTCCGCTGCCCGAGGGGCCGCAGATCACGATCCGTTCGCCCTGCCTGACATCCAGATTGATGTCGGTCAGAACCTTGAAGTCGCCACACCACTTGCTCATGTTCCTGATCGACACGGCAAGCGGCGCGTCCGTGGGCCTGGCCTCCTCCGACATGTGCGATCCACCCCCCTTGTTCTTTCGCGTTGTTCTTTCGCGCAGATGTTCCGACAGCCGCGTGGCAGACGGCTCTGGAAACAAATTTCCAACATCTTGGAGCAATATTTCCAGAGAGTTGATAATTTTTGGAAATATTCTTCCAAGGTTGATATGATCCGGCGCTTGCTGTGGAATGAGCCGAAGGAGAAAGCAGGTCATGTCGCCCAGAAACCACCGCAGATGTTTGAAATGAATGGATAATAATACCCGCCTCAAATCCATCATCCAGGCGGCCTATGGCAGGCTCACCGCGCGCGAGCGTCAGCTTGCCGATCTCATTCTGGAAAATCCAAACCAGATCCTGATTTTTTCCGCCTCGGAACTTGCCGCAAGGGCGCAGGTGTCGAACTCTACCGTGACCCGGATGGTGCAGCAGATCGGGTTTGACAGCTACACCCAGATTCGCAAGCACCTGCGCGCTGCCATCGGGCCGGGCTCGCCCCTGTCGCTGCAGCCCGAAGAGGAAACCGCGCCCGCACCGCCAACCGGCAATCTGGTCGAACGGTTTGCAGATCAGGAAGCGGCATTGTTGCGCACCGCCCTTGCCAACCTGCATCCCCGGGAACTGGACGAGATCACGACCAGCCTGTGTTTTGCCGGAAACCTCGGCTTTCTCGGGCTGCGCAACAGCCATTTCTTCGCGGCCTATGCACGCTGGCAGTTCATCCAGTTTCGCCCCAGGACACGGCAGATGCCCGGCGCCGGCGAAACCATAGCCGAGCGGATCGCGGATCTGGGCCCCGGCGATGTGGTCATGGTGGTTGCGGTCAGGCGCCTGGCAAAGAAGCTGGAACGATATATCGAGGCGATCGCGGAAACCGGCGCCGACGTGTTGCTGATCACCGACCCCACCGGCGAAACGCTTGCCGAGCACGCCCGCTGGAAGATCATCTGCCCTGTCGATAACCCGAATATCTTCGACAGCTATGCCGGCGTTCTGGCGGTGATCCGGCTGCTGGCCTACGAATCCTTCATCAAGTCGGGCCGGAAAGGCCGGAAATACATGCTGGCGATCGAGCAGCAGCACAATATCCTGTCCGAGTTTGACTAGCCGTTTGCTCCCGGAGTGTGGTGGTCAATTGATCTGGAGCATCAGAAGGCGAGAATTCGCGGATTCCGAACGAAAAAGCGGTCTCGCCCATGACCTGCTCCCCAGAAAAGTCCTCGAATTTGTGTTGGTCTGTTCTTCGACGGAGGGGACAGACGATGAAGAGAAGCCGTTTCGGCGGAGAGCGGATCATCGGTATCTTGAAGGAGCATCAGGCTGG
>Ga0256839_1000718_pt1 | contig 42529 bp, 34 predicted proteins | sample 354166metaG_FD_185968 | JGI IMG/M metagenome (GOLD analysis project Ga0256839, IMG submission 185968) | Hydrothermal vent microbial communities from Mid Atlantic Ridge, Atlantic Ocean - 354-166 | ecosystem: Environmental > Aquatic > Marine > Hydrothermal vents | place: Atlantic Ocean: Mid...
ACCTATGAGTTGTTTTAACAACTCTCAGAGTATTGAAAGGATTGTTTATGCTGTACTAAATCACTTAAATGATAAATGGAGAATGACACCCTTAAAAGAATTTACACAGAAATCTTGACATTACCCGCATGTAAAGAATATTGACAAGTGTGTTTTTTTATGTTATCTTTTAAAAGACCGGCTGAATTCAGAATTCTGTTGCCCATCGGCAAATAACATCGGTAAAAAAGAGAAAAAAACATGTCAAGATTGGATGTCAGATGTGAAGTCGACTTGCCCGTCAATATCCTGATTGACAACAGCAGCGGGAAAGGAATCACGGAAAAAAGATCCAGGTTCACCTCTCTCAGTCTCAGCGGCGGGTTTATTGATTTTCCCGCTCCTCCGGCCGAAAGCAGGATAATCGGCCTTAAATACGACCTGCCCAGGCACGGGGAATTCGAGATTCTCGGCCAGATAGTGCGTGCTGAAGAACAGGGGATAGCAACGCGTTTTTACAATCTCAACAGGGACGCAAAAATAAAACTGTGGGATTACATCAGGGATAATATAAGGGATGATCTTTCGTGTCCGTATTGCGGAAAAAGAAACAAGCAGAAACTCAGGAAGTGCGACAGGTGCGGGTGGAGCCTCAACTTTTATTCTCAGGACTACATTATCGAACACGAGAAGGAATCATTTCACAAGAGACTGTTTCAGAAGAGCAGGGACTTCTCCATAGAGGATATTTACAAGATTCTCAATTATATAGATGTCGAAATCTTAAAGATAGGCAAGAACCTCGATATCAATGAGGAGTTTGTGGGGTCGAGTGAGAGCATCCTCAATGTCTTCTCCATGATCAGAAAGGTGGCGCCCACGGATATCCCCGTTCTTATCACCGGTGAGAGCGGCACGGGCAAGGAACTGACAGCCACGGCAATCCATGAGAGGAGCCCTCGGAGGAACAAGCCTTTTGTCCCGATAAACTGCGCCGCAATCCCGGAAAATCTCCTCGAGGCGGAACTCTTCGGCTATACAAAGGGCTCCTTCACAGGCGCCCATTCGGACAAGACAGGAAAATTTGAATACGCCGACGGCGGAACCATCTTCCTTGACGAGATCGGCGAACTCCCCGTAAACCTGCAATCGAAACTGTTGAGATTCCTTGAGGACAACATACTTGAAAAGATCGGCGCGAACGGCGGGAAAAAGGTCGATGTAAGGCTCATCGCCGCAACCAACACGGACCTCAAGTCCGCTATCGCAAAGGGTATGTTCCGCAAGGACCTGTTTTACAGGCTGGATGCCTTTAACATCGCCCTCCCCCCTGTAAGGGAGCGCGGGGAGGACAGGGTGATCCTTGCAAGATACTTTCTCAACAAGTTCTCCAGGGAAATGAATCTGAGCAGATCATTCACTTCCGAGGCAATAGAGACCATCAGGAATTACGACTGGCCCGGCAATGTAAGGGAGATTATAAACAAGGTGAGAAGGGCCGTCGTCATGTCCAAGGGACCGGAGATTACATCCGCCGAACTGGATATAAATATCCCTTCCCTGGAGATGGAAGGTGTGAAATCCCTGAAAGAAGTCAGATGCACCATTGAAAAACAGAAGCTGATCGAGGCAATGAAACACTGCAACAGCAATATCTCCAAGGTGGCAAGGGTCCTCGGTATCAGCAGGCCCTCGGTTTACAGCCTGAGAAGAAAATACAATATCTGATCCGCTGCACCCTGCAGTGAACATCCAACACGCCCTTATCCGCACGCATTGCCCATGGTTCCTCTTTTGCAAAAAGTGTAAACGAGGCGTCAAGCAGTATTACACACGCCTGCCGTCCTCTCATCATAATCCCCTGTAAAACCAAAGAATCGGGCAGCGGCATGATATTTGCAGAACACTCCTGTATCACTGAAAGTCCGTCAATGACGATTTTCTTGACTTAACAAAATAAATATAATAGAATCAACCCGTTGTTGTAACCTTTAATAAACCGTTAACTGCCTGATCGACAATAAACCTTAATGTTGCATAAGCCGGCAGGAGAGTCCGCCGTAAAACCTCCGGACGCTCCTCTGCCCGCAGGCGATGTTTTTATGCCGCTGCAAGGTAAATATAATGGGAATGCGCTTGCTTTTGATAATTCTGTGGGATGAAGCAGATAATTGAACTTCGCCGGACCATTCAGGGGACAGAAAAAAACAGGGCTTTATATACAACGGGGTGCCGGTTTTTAACCGGCACCCTCGTAAATCCAGGCACACCGGTGAAGAACCTCGCGCCATGGCCGGATAAAAATGATATACTAATTGAGCCTCTTGCAAAAGTGTGAAAATGCCTGCATATGTCATTTCGACCGGAGGGAGAAATCTTCTGGTATAAATGAGTCAATAGACCTCTCTCTCCGCTGGAGGTGACAGACGGAGGATTTTTGCAGGGGGCCCCGATAATTTCATATTGCATAAACCGGCAGGACAGTCTGCCGGGGCAGAGCGTGGGGCGAACTATCGCAATATTTTTAATGGAGGCCGGCAAGATGGATGAATACGAAAGAGAAACAGAGATAATCGCATTGCTGTCCAATGTTATCGACGGCTATACCTACATCGACTGCGACAGGGATGTTATCGATCACGTCTGTGAAAAAAGCGGGGAACGCACGCAAATCAGCCTAATGGAAGTTGAATATTTCAAGGACGGCCGGTACATGGAAGACAGGGCGAACTTCTGTGAACACTGCAATCACGTTTTCGTTTACAAACCCGGCAAATGAACCTTAATGTTGCATAAGCCCGCAGGCGGCGGTATTTTCATGCCCCTGCAAGGTGAACACAGCGGAAAGAAAAAGGCCGGCGGCATTGCCCGCCGGCCGGATAAAGCCTTATCTTGTTTTCTTCTTTTTGCCCTTTATCGCCGCCTGTGCTGCCGCAAACCTTGCAATAGGAACCCGGTAAGGCGAGCAGCTTACATAGTCAAGCCCGATATTGTGGCAGAACTCGACGGACCTCGGTTCCCCGCCGTGCTCGCCGCAGATCCCGAGCTTGAGGTTCTTCCTGACCTTCCGGCCCTTTTCCACCGCAATCTTCATGAAAGAGCCGACCCCCTCAATGTCAATGGAAATAAACGGGTCCTCTTTCAGTATCCCGTTCTCCACATAAAACGGCAGGAACCTTCCGGCGTCGTCCCTTGAAAGGCCGTAGACCGTCTGGGTAAGGTCATTGGTGCCGAATGAATAAAAATCCGCGACAGCGGCAATCTCGTCGGAGGTCACGCACGCGCGCGGCAGTTCGATCATAGTGCCTACGGCGTAAGGCACCCTGATCCCGTATTTCCTCTGAACGCTGTCCGCAACCGATACGGCGACCTCTCTCATGGCCTCGAGCTCTTTGACATGGCTTACAAGCGGTATCATTATTTCAGGCAGCACCCTGACCTTTTTCTTCTTCAGCTCGCAGGCGGCTTCCATGATGGCCTGCACCTGCATGGCGTAAATCTCGGGATAGGTTATACCGAGGCGGCAGCCGCGGTGTCCGAGCATGGGATTGAACTCATGGAGCGATTTGTTCTTTGCGTCCAGTTCGCTGAATGTTACACCCATCTCCTCTGCAAGCTCTTTCAGTTCCGCCTCAGTGTGCGGGAGAAACTCGTGCAGGGGTGGATCAAGCAACCGTATGGTGACGGGCAGGCCGTTCATCGCCTTGAATATCCCCAGGAAATCACGCTTCTGAAACGGCAGCAGTTTCTCAAGGGCCTTTTTCCTTCCTTCCTCCGTATCCGACAGTATCATCTCCCTGACGGCCTTGATCCTGTCCGGTCCGAAGAACATATGCTCCGTCCTGCAAAGGCCGATACCCTCAGCGCCGAACTTGCGGGCCGTATCCGAATCCTCCGGCGAGTCCGCATTTGTCCTGACCTTCAGTGTCCTTATACGGTCGGCCCACGTCATCAGCTCCTTGTACCACTTGTTATGCTCGGGGTCCGCCGGCAGGAGGTTGAGCCTGCCTTCATAAACCCTGCCCTTTGTCCCGTCCAGTGTTATCCAGTCGCCTTCCCTGATGATCCTGCCGTTGACGTGTATTTCTTTTCTTGAAAGATCAATATTCAGCTCCGAGCATCCCACGATACAGCATTTCCCCCATCCCCTTGCAACAAGGGCCGCATGGCTGGTCATTCCGCCCCTGGCGGTAAGTATGGCCTGCGCGGCATGCATCCCGTGCACATCCTCCGGAGAGGTCTCGGTCCTGACGAGTATCACCTTCTCTCCTTTATCGGCCCACGCCTCGGCGTCATCCGCGGTGAGAACGACCCTTCCCATGGCCCCGCCGGGACCTGCCGGCAGGCCCTTGGCAAGTTCCACGGCGTTCTTCTCGGCAACAGGGTCGATGCTGGGATGCAGGAGTTCGTCTATCTGCTCCGGCTTTACGCGAAGGACAGCTGTCTCCCTTGAGATAAGCCTCTCCTTCGCCATTTCAACGGCCATGCGGATTGCAGCCTGGCCGTTGCGCTTGCCGACCCTCGTCTGCAGCATCCAGAGCTTTCCGTCTTCTATGGTGAACTCTATGTCCTGCATGTCTTTATAGTGTCTTTCAAGGTTTCTCTGGTAGGTGAACAACTCCTTGTACAACCTGGGCATCTTCTCCTCAAGCGAGACAAGGTGCCTGGTATCATCGGTCTTCCCGGCCTTGTTCACGGGATTGGGAGTCCTCAGCCCCGCCACGACATCCTCACCCTGTGCATTGGGGAGCCATTCACCGTAGAACATCTTCTCCCCTGTTGCGGGGTTGCGCGTGAAGGCGACCCCTGTCGCCGAGTCATCGCCGGTGTTGCCGAAGACCATGGACTGGACGTTGACGGCTGTGCCCCAGTCCTCGGGTATTCCCTCTATCTTCCTGTATGACACGGCGCGTTTCCCCATCCACGACTGAAAGACGGCGCTTATGGCGCCCCAGAGCTGTTTCCGGGGATCATCGGGGAATTCACTCTTCAGCGCGTCCCTCACTATGCGCTTGAAATCCTCGCACAGTTTTTCGAGGTCCTCGACCGTCAGGTCCGTATCGCTCGTATAGCCTTTTTCTCTCTTGACTTCGTCAAGCGCATGTTCCAGCTTTGAGCGGATGCCCTGGTCATCCCCGGGCTCGATACCCGCCGCCTTTTCCATCACGACATCGGAATACATCATTATCAGCCTGCGGTATGCATCATATACGAAACGGGGATTGTTGGTCCTCTTGATGAGGCCCGGAATGGTCTTTGTGGTCAATCCGACATTCAGCACGGTCTCCATCATGCCCGGCATGGAGCTGCGGGCGCCTGAACGGACGGAAACGAGGAGAGGATTGCGGGGGTCTCCGAACTTTCTCCCCATTATCTTTTCAACCTTTGCAAGCGCGTCGTTGACCTGTTTTTTTAATTCCTTCGGATACCTGCGGTTGTGGGCATAATAATAAGTGCAGACTTCCGTGGTTATGGTAAATCCGGGCGGGACGGGAAGCCTCAGCCTGGGGTGTCCGGCCATTTCAGCCAGGTTTGCGCCTTTGCCTCCAAGGAGGTTCTTCATCCCGGCATTGCCGTCCGCTTTGCCATCCCCGAAAAAATAGACATACTTTTTAGCCATTTTCAATCCTCCAGAATTAAATGGTTTTTTATGCAAAACACAGTCGCCTTTGTCCACAGGAGTGCATATTTTACACAATAGCACAAAGTAAATTCAAACACAAAACCTTCTGTTTCCGCCGCTTGTAACCGCAACACATTTAAGCTTTCCGCAGCCTTATAACCGTTTGAATCCCTAACCTTGAACCCTGTTCAGCGGCGCTCATCCCGCCCGGTTACGCAACGTCACTGTTCCACTATCCTCGAAAAATCTCCAAGGGAGTCAAAGGCTCTCTTTACAGTCAGGAGCAGGGCGAGCCTGTTTTCCCTGATCCGCTGGTCCCTGTCCATTACAAGCACTGTGTCGAAAAATGTATTTACAGGCCGTTCAAGCTCAAACAGCGACCTGTAGTCTGTATCCGCCAGCCTTTCATTTACCTTTACAGCAACATGGTACAGCTCTTTCTCCGCCGGCTCGGCCAGCAGGTCTTCGTCCACTGCTCCGGCCCGCGCCCCGGCCAGTATGTTGTAAACTCTCTTGGCCGCGGTGAGGAGCCCGGGGAAGTTCGCGTCTTTCCTGAACCCTGAAAGGATGTCGAGCCTGCGTTCCACGTCCCTGATATCCAGACGGTCTGTGGAGAGCACCGCGCTGATAATGTCATGGCTGTAACCCCGGGAGAGCAATATTCCCTCCAGTCTCTGCGCAAAAAACTCCAGTATCCTGCGGCGGAGCGCCCGCCTCTGTTCAGGGGAAGGCTCCAAACTTTGAAGTGCATGCTCGGACAGGTCATTCAGCGGCAGACTGAAATCATTGGCTTCCAGTATGCTTATCATTCCCGCCGCCTGCCGCCTGAGGGCATAAGGGTCCTCAGATCCTGTAGGTATGAGGCCGAGATGGAAAAACGACGCGATATTGTCCATTTTATCTGCGAGTGACACTATCATGCCCGTCCGGCCCGAGGGCAGCCTGTCGCCCGGGAACTTGGGAAGATAGTGTTCATAGACAGCCTGTGCCACATCCCTGTCTTCACCGGAGTCAAGTGCGTAGATCATTCCCATGTAGCCCTGCAGCTCGGGGAATTCACCGACAACGCCGGTGACAAGGTCCGCCTTGCAGAGCATCGACGCCCTCTGAAGCCTTTCCTTTGAGCGTATATTCAGCCGGCCGGCGATGAACAGGCTTAATGATGATATTCTCTCAGCTTTCTCGTATATACTGCCGAGTCTCTCCTGGAAAGTCACCCTTTTCAGGTCTTCCGTGTAGTCCCGTAACGGTTTCTTCCGGTCTTCCATATAATAGAACCTTGCATCCTCAAGCCTCGCCCTGAGCACGCGTTCGGCCCCTTTCCTGACCGTGTCGTTGTTGACGGGGATTGTATTGCTCACAACAAAAAAAGACGGCAGCATCCTGCCGTCCCCGTCCTCCGCCGGGAAATATTTCTGGTGGGACTTCATAACGGTTACAAGAAGCTCCTCCGGCAGTTCGAGATACTTCTCGTCGAATCCGCCGGAGACAACCGTCGGATATTCAACAAGGTTTGTAACGGTCTCAAGGAGTCCGGCATCCTCACGGGCCCTGCAGCCGGTGAGGGACCGGATTTCCCTTATCCCTTTCAGGATGGCCTTTTTTCTTTCGGCGGGGTCGGCGATAACATGGTTCTGCCTGAGAAGATACAGGTACCTGGCCGGATCTTCGATCTTGACCGCCGCGGGAGACAGGAATCTGTGGCCGTATGAAATGTTGCTGCTCCTTATTCCGTCCAGCTTGAATTTGATTATATCACTGCCCAGCACCGCGAGTATCCACTGTATGGGCCTGAAATATCTCAGGGAGCCGTTGCCCCATCTCATCGACCGGGGAAGGTGGAGCGTGGATATCATCTCCGGCAGTTCCCCTGCAAGGACATCCCTTGCGGCCCTGCCCTTTTCTTTCACAACGGCGGCGACATATTCACCCCGGTCCGTCTTTTTTATTACAAGCTGCTTGACATCAATATTCAGTGACCGTGCAAAACCGGTTGCAGCCTTTGTGGGATTGCCCTGTTCATCAAATGCCGCCTTGCGGGGAGGGCCGGTATGCTCAATGGTTCTGTCTTTCTGTTTTTCAGAGACATCCTCGATATACAGGGCCAGTCTTCTCGGCGTGGCATATTCCGAAATCCTGCCGTATGATATTGAAGCCCTTTCGAGGATCCGGACAAGCCTTTCCTTCAGCTCGGCCAGTCCAGGGGAGATAAACCGGGCGGGTATCTCCTCGGAGCCTATTTCAAGAAGAAACGGTTTCATTTTTTCAACAACGGGAACCCCTTTTCCTCCCTGAGTTTCAGGTAGCCTTCAGCGCACTTCCTTGCAAGGTTCCTCACCCTTGCAATGTATGCCGTCCTCTCCGTGACGCTCAGCGCCCCGCGGGCGTCAAGCATATTGAAACTGTGGGAACATTTCAGGCAGAAGTCATAGGCGGGCAGCACCAATCCCAGTCCTATCAGGTTCAGCGCCTCTGCCTCGTACTTTTCAAACATGCTGAAAAGCAGGTCCGTATCGGCTGCATCAAAATTGTATTTCGAAAATTCCACCTCGGTCTCATGATGTATGTCGCCGTACGTTATTTCCCTGTTCCACCGGATGTCAAAGACGTTGTCCACCTCCTGAAGATACATGGCGATACGTTCGAGCCCGTAGGTGAGCTCCACTGAAACAGGCTTCAGCTCCATGCCCCCCACCTGCTGGAAATATGTAAACTGTGTCACCTCCATTCCGTCGAGCCAGACCTCCCAGCCGAGTCCCCACGCACCGAGCGTCGGCGACTCCCAGTCATCTTCAACAAACCGGATGTCGTGACTGAGAAGGTTGATGTTTATGGCTGACAGGCTCTTCAGGAAAAGCCCCTGCGAGTCCGGCGGCGAAGGCTTGAGTATTACCTGGAACTGGTAATAGCGCTGGAGCCTGTTGGGGTTTTCGCCGTACCTGCCGTCAGTGGGCCGTCTGGAAGGCTCCACGTACGCGGTTCTCCACGGTTCAGGTCCCAGCACCCTGAAAAACGTGGCGGGATTAAAGGTTCCGGCGCCTACCTCGATGTCATAGGGCTGCTGAATCACACAACCCTGCCCTGCCCAGAATGTCTGGAGTTTTAAGATCAGATCCTGTAAGTACAATTTCAGTTTACGCCGAGTTTGTCAAAAACATTAGCCTGGTTGAATTCATGAGAATAAATGTTAAATGGAAGCGCCGTGCTTTGTCAAATTAAAATTTTTATCCTTGCCAATAAGAAAATAAAAATGCTAACCTTTTAATTTAATCTTAATCCTGCATAAACAGGCGGGAGAGTCCGGCGTAAAACCTGACGCACACTCCCCTGCCCGCGGGGGATGTTTTTATGCCACTGTAAGGTTTATGTGATGGGGATAGCGGATGCAGTCAGGAAGGTGCGTGACAGGATCACCGCATCCGCGGTGAAGGCAGGCAGGGACCCGGCGGAGATAAGGCTCGTCGCTGTCTCCAAGACCGTGGGACCCGGGAGAATTATTGAAGCCGTAAAGGCCGGCGTGACGGTCCTCGGGGAAAACAGGGTGCAGGAGGCACGGGAAAAGATTCCGGAAATCGCCTCCCTTTTTGCCGGAGGAAGCGTTGAGTGGCACCTGATAGGCCATCTGCAGAGAAACAAGGCCCGGACAGCGGTCATGCTGTTTGACCTGATACATTCCGTTGATTCCGTTGCCCTTTCGGCTGAACTGGACAAGCAGGCTGGAAAGACGGGTAAAGTCCAGGATATCCTCGTCCAGGTCAAACTCTCCGGCGAGGCTGCAAAGCACGGAATTCCGGAGAACGATCTTACGGGGCTTCTCGATGCAGTCATGCAGATGAACAACCTGAGGCTGCGGGGCCTTATGACCATGCCCCCGTTTTCCGCGGATCCGGAAGGGGCGAGACCGTATTTCAGGAAGCTGAGGGAGATTGCGGAGGCCCTGGTTCAAAAGGGATTTCCGGCAAACGAATTATCAATGGGCATGTCAAATGACTTTGAGATTGCAATCGAGGAAGGAGCCACCCTCGTGCGGGTGGGCACGGCGATCTTCGGGGAGAGGGATTAATGAAGACAGGCTTTATAGGGGGCGGCAACATGGCGGAGGCCCTGATCAGGGGGATGACTTCGCGGGGGATGAAAGACATCGTTGTATCCGAACCCCTCAAAGAAAGGAGACGGTACCTTCAGAAAACATATAATATAGAGACAACGGGTACCAACAGGGATATCGTATCATCCTGTAATATAATAATCCTTGCGGTCAAGCCGCAGAACATGGACGCAGTGACCCGGGAGATACGCGGAACGCTCACGGACGACAGGACCGTCGTCTCCATTGCGGCGGGAATCACCATCGCTTACCTGGCATCAAGGCTCGGTACAGGCAGGATTATAAGGGTCATGCCCAACACACCTGCGCTTGTGCGTAAAGGCATGACGGTGCTCTCTCCGTGCGAGGGTGTTTCCGGCGGGGACATTGCCGCTGTCAGTGACATCTTCAGGTCCGTCGGCGAAGTCATTACCCTGCCTGAAAAACACATGAATGCGGTAACCGCGCTTTCCGGCAGCGGGCCTGCATTCATTGCGTACTTTGTTGAAGCTATGACCGAAGGCGGGATAAGAACAGGGCTCGGCAGGGACGAGGCGCTTAAGCTCGCCGTCCGGACACTGGCCGGCACATCGGAACTCCTCGACGCCGGGATGTCCCCCTCGAAACTCAGGGAGATGGTGACATCGCGGGGCGGCACTACAGAGGCGGGGCTGAGGGTCTTTGAGAACGGGAGGCTGGCGGATATGGTTGCAGAGGCCCTGCAGGCGGCGCGGAAAAGGGCCGAAGAGCTCGGACGCGGTTCTTGACAAATTGTCGCATGTTCTACATACTGTTGCAATAAATAAAAAAAGATTTCCATATCTACAGGCCTGGACACCGCAGGTATCTCAAGATCATACCTGGATAAGGGAGGAGTTAAATGTTTATTTTCGCCAATCTGTTCCATGCTGTGGCATATATCCTGGACGTGGCCCTGACGATTTACATGTGGATAATAATCATATCCGCCTTGTTGAGCTGGGTGAATCCCGACCCGTACAACCCGATAGTCCGCTTCCTGTATTCGGTCACGGAGCCTGTTCTGTACCCCGTAAGAAAGCGCCTCGGATTTTCAATGGGGGTGGACATATCGCCGCTGATAGTAATACTCGTTATCATGTTTATCAAGTATTTTATAGTAGCGTCACTGTTTGACATAGCTGCAAGGATGAGATGACGGGCAACCTTGCATGCTGCGTAAACGGGAAGAGGAGTCTGCCGGGAAACCTTTATAAAGCGATAAAGGAAAATCCAATATATCCATGGGGGGTCACATGAGAATAACACCGCTTGACATTCAGCAAAAACAGTTTTCAACCAAGTTCAGGGGCTTTGACATGGAGGAGGTCGATTCCTTTCTTGAGCTTATAAGGGAGGAGATGGAAGAGCTCCTCCGGGAGAATGCGAACCTGAGAGAGGAGGCCAGGAGATTCGAGAAGCAGTTGAAGGAATATAAAAACCTCGAGACAACGCTTAAGGATACGCTTGTAAGCAGCCAGCAGATGGTCGAAGAATACAAGAACAACGCAAAGAAAGAGGCGGATCTTATAATAAAGGAGGCCGAACTGCGGGCGGAGGAGATAGTCAGGGAGGCACAGAACAAGGTCATCAAGATTCATGAGGATATCACGGACCTCAAGGGTATCAGGAGGCACTTCAAGGAGGAGATGAAGAGGTTGATAGAAAGCCACCTGAGGATGATGGAATTCGATAAGGAGCGCGAGGAGGAAACGCCGCACGAGGTATAGCCTCCGGATATCCACGGCCGGCAGCACATCGGGTCAAGGTCCGGGGGCATTTGTAAAAGCTGCAGTGTAATAATGCCATGACTTCGCCGGAAATTTTTCAAAACCGCCAGAGGCGGGGGATGGCTGATCTTTTCCTGATATTAGCGTCCGAATTGCAATGCGAAGCAAACCGGACTTTACCATTTAACGTATATATATTATACTCTGCTTTACCATGTTGAGTGAGCTCTTTGAAATTCAGCATGAACTCAGCGGAAATATCGACCTTTCCTTTAAGCGATACCTGTACGAAACAATAAACTGTGACTCCCGTCTCATCATGATCACGGGATCAAGGGGAGTAGGCAAGACCACCCTTCTGCTGCAATACCTGAGGGAGAAAGGCGCGACACCCGGAGAGTCGCTGTATATTTCGGCAGACAATATACTCGTTGACAGTCACGGCCTTTTCAGGATTGCAAGTGAGTTTCACAAGTTCGGCGGCAGGGTCCTGATTATCGATGAAATTCACAAGTACCCTGACTGGTTCAGGGAATTGAAGAATATCTACGACAGCCTGCCGAAGCTGAATATTATTGTATCCGGCAGTTCAAGCCTCGACATAATAAAAGGCCGGTACGACCTGTCAAGAAGGGCGGTGCTCTACGCCCTGAAGGGCCTTTCATTCAGGGCGTTTCTGATACTCAATCTCGGGAAGGATATCCGGAGGGTTTCCCTGAAAAAGATACTGTCACGTCATGTGAAAATCTCAAGGGACCTGAAAGAGACGGCCGAAAAAAGCGGGAGAAAGATTCTCAGGCTGTTCGCGGTTTCGAAATTTGTATTAACCCTACAGTTGCATAAAAACATCCCCTGCCGCCTTATGCAACATCAAGGTTAACCCCGCGATCTTGATCTTACATGAACGGGCAGCGGAGTCCCCCGGGGAAAAACTTTTATCTGCAATCCCCTCCCCTTGCGGGAGGGTGTCAGGTGGGGCGGAGACACACTAAATATTTTCGACCATCTCCCATATGCCGCACGGGCAGATGCCTGCGCAGAAGCCGCAGCCTATGCAGCTTTCATCATCAACCACATACTCGTACGAGCCGTCGTCATAGGCGTTCCTGCTGATGGCGCCGTAATAGCATATGGCCTCGCACATATGGCAGTCCCTGCACACCGCGCACGACAGGCACCGCTCTGCCTCCGCCTCGGGCCTGAACGGGCCCTTCTTGCGCAGGTCGTAATAGGCGGTCTTGATCTTTTCATACGGGACCACGGGCCTTGGCGGCGGCATGTAGTAGGACCTTCCCGAAAGTTGCGCGTGCACCGCCTTCGCGGCCTTTTTTCCGTGTCCTATTGCATGGGTCACGAGCCCGAGGCTCGTTACATCTCCGATCGCGAATACCTTTGCGTCAGATGTGAACCCCGCCTCATCCGCCTGTATCCAGCCGTTCTTATGCGTGTGCACTGCAGGGGGCAGGAAGTCAGTCGAGGGCATATCGCCTATTGCCACTACCGCAAGGTCGGCTTCAAGCGATGTGCCGTCAGTGAAATATATGCGTTTCTCCTTCACGACGTACCTCTCCGTAAATTTCGGCCATATGATTTTTGTCCCGAGCGACTCCGCTATCTCAAGCTCCTTGCCGAAGGCCGCGGGCTTCTGGACATCAACCGCGGTCACTTCCTTTGCCCCGCAGTGAAACGCCTGTGCGGCGACATCCATCCCCACATTGCCCGCGCCTATTACGACCACTCTTTTATCTTTCAGGTCAGGCGGTTTCCCGAGGTTTATATCCTTGAGAAAATCATATGCCGTCACCATGTCCCTGATCCCGGGCACGTCCAGCTTCCTCGGCTTATGGGCCCCGCAGGCGACGACCACGGCGTCATGGCTCCTGTAGAGATCGTTGAATTTCTTCTTGTTCACTTTTACGCCGAGATGAATATTGATGCCTATCTCCGCTATCCTCCGCAGTTCCCTGCCGAGAATCTCCCGGGGCAGTCTCCCCCGGGGGATGCAGTATTCAAGCTTCCCCCCGAGCTTCTTCTCAGCCTCGTACAGATCAACGCCGTGGCCCTCGAGCCTGAGGTGCCATGCCGCGGAAAGCCCGCCGGGACCGCCTCCGATCACTGCGATCCTTTTGCCTGTGTCCGGCTTCGGCTCGGGGGCCTTCAGATCAACGCTAGCCCTGCCGAGTTCCTTGATATTAACGGGCTTGTCAAGCCTCGTCCTTGTGCAGGACTCCATGCAGAGGTTCGGGCATATCTCGCCGCATACCGTTGCAGGCAGGGGACTGTACTGCAGCACGAGTTCAAGGGCCTCCCTGAGCTTGCCTTCCCTTATGAAACGGGCGCGTTTCTGCGTGGGGATATCGCTCGGACAGCCGTACTCGCACGGCGGGGCATACTTCATATTGTTCCATACAGGCTTGAATCTCCTGTCCGCGCCCGTGGTTATATACGGAAGCACTGTCAGGGGATGTGTGAGGTACTCCGCAAAGATACCCCCCTTGCCCACACCTTTTTCCCATATGCCGGTGCGGAACTCCTGCATGGACATCTTGAAGGGTTTTCTCTTCGCCCGCTCCTGGGCGGTGTAAGGTACGAGTTTTCTCCACTCATCCATTGAACGGGTCAGCTCCTCATAGAACTCCGGCCGCTCTATTGCCTTGAGATAGGGCTTCATATTGGCGGTAAGCCACTGCCAGTCCTGCTCGCTCAGATCGAGGAGCCTGACGTCCGCCTCGCTGTAGCCCTTGATGGGTCCTCGGAAATATATCACGCCGCTTACCATTCCCACGCACGGCCGGTACCCGAGGATGTTTTCCGGATTCCTGGGGTTTACGCCGCAGACAACGGCGACACCGCCGGCCTTGAACTCCGCAAACGTATCGCCGACATCCCTGAAATACCACGACTGCGGAGGGTCGTGCTTCGGATTGTGCTTTGTCATGGTGTCGCAGCGCGCGCCGCCGCCGCCCTGGACATAGAGCCTTCCCTGTGCAGCGGCATTATGAGCCCCGTTTGAGACATCGCCGAGGACTGTTATATTGGCCCCGCAGTTTATCCATCCCACGTCATCCGAGGCGCTGCCTTTGATTACTATCTCCGTCCCCGGCATACCCATGCTGCCGAGCCTCTGCCCCACGGGGCCCTCCACCGTGATCCTGACGGTCTCGCCCCTGGGCCATATGCGGCCGCCGATGCCGTGCTGGCCGTCGGCTATTATATGAAGGTTGCGCGCGCCCTTTTCAACGGCTTCCTGGATCTCCTCCTCAAGGACCCTGGAGGGGACCCTCTTGCCTTTAACAATTCCTTTTATCGTTACTTTTTTCATCCTGATAAACTTACAGCGGCATGAAACACCGCAGGAGGGGCAGGCCCTCCTGCCTGTTTATGCAACATCAAGCTCAACACACATAACTGATCTTCAGCCTTTCGGCGATTGCCGGGTCATCGGCGCTTATGCCGTCCGACATTCCTATCGGCAGCTCCGTACTCCTGCCCATGGGCGCGAATATCTTCCTGAGCTCCACGTCGAGCGATTTGAAGACCTCGACAACCCTTTCGGCGACCACGTCGGGATCCAGCCTCCTGTAGAGCCTCGGGTCCTGCGTCGTTATCCCCCTCGGACACCTCCCGAGGTTGCAAACATTGCAGCGGTTGTACTCGTCCCCGAAACATCCGGCCGCTGCCTGCATTATGTATTTCCCTATGGAGACAGCGGAGGCCCCCAGCATAAAAAGCGCCGCCGAGTTTGCGGCAAGGTTTCCCCTTTTCCCGGCGCCGCCCGCCGCTATAAGCGGCAGTTCGTTCTGCTTGCCCTGGGCCACAAGGTCGAGATAACATTCCCTCAGGTTGGAGGCGATGGGATGACCCATGCTGTCCATTGACACATTGTATGCCGCGCCTGTCCCGCCGTCGTCACCGTCAATCGAAAGGGCCGCTGCATACGGGTTCCTGACGAGGTTGTTGAGCACCGCCTTTGCGGTCCTGCTGCCCGATATCTTCGGATACACGGGAACCCTGAATCCCCATGCCATGTACATGGACTGTATCATCTTGGCGACGGCCTCCTCGATCGAGTACTTGGTCTGGTGCGTGGGAGGCGACGGCAGGTCCACCCCCATGGGCACGCCCCTTATCTCGGCAATGAGTTTCAGTACCTTGTGCGCCATAAGGAGCCCCCCGTCGCCGGGCTTTGCGCCCTGGCCGTATTTGATTTCTATTGCGCAGGGGTCCTCTATCATGTCAGGAATCGCCCTGACGATCTCGTCCCACCCGAAATATCCGGAGGCGATCTGGGGGATGAAGTATTTTATGAAACGTGATTTCAGCAGGCGCCTGGGCATTCCGCCCTCTCCGGAGCACATCACCACGGGCATGCCCTCGACCTCGTTAAGATAGGTGATCCCCATTGCAAGCCCTTCCCACATGTTGGGGGAGAGCGCGCCTATGGACATACTGCCTATCATGACCGGATATATCTCCCGCACCGGCGGGATGAACTTGCCGGACTTCCTGTCGACCTCGAGCCTTCCGCCCACGACCTTCACCGGCAGTTCTTCCGCGGGAAGGATCCTGCCGAGATATGTCCTGATCCTGAATTCATGCCTGCCCGCATCAAGGGCGGGGTCGGTAAGCATCGATATCCTGGTGAATCTCAACCTGTCGAGGGTGGACGGCCCGGGACTGTTCCTCCTGCCGCCTCTCCTGTAGGGATGCCCCCCCTTATTCTTGTGGAAGATGAACTTGTGCCTCGGATTGTACTCGGGTTCTATGGCGTCATTCGGGCACACGAGGCTGCACGTTGCGCAGCCGGTGCAGTATTTCCCGATATCGGTCGACTGTTTTATGATCGTGACCACGCGCCTGACCGCCTTCGGTTCCGGCAGGGAGCCTTCGGAGCGCAGCACGCGCTGAACCATGACGGCAGGCTCTATTGCAAACATGGGGCAAACCGCGGTGCACCTGCCGCAACGCTTGCACCTGTCGTCCCTCCACCTGATGATATACGGAAAGTCATGAAGGGACAGTTCGTGATTGTTGTCTAACCGTGTAGCTGGTTCCATACCTCCACCTCCCCGGCACCGGGCCTGACGATTACCATGTCGTATTTCATGGGGAATATGTCCTTTGATTTGTCCCTTTCGGGGATTGCGCTGTCAAGCCCGCACTCTTCGGACATGAGCCCGTATTTCCCCGCAACTCCGCCCACAACGCCCGGCCTCAGTTTCTTGGCGTCCTGAACCATAAAGCATGTCCCGTCAGGCGTAAAACCTATCACGCAATTGGGGCCGTCTATGCAAAGCGGCCTCAGGGACATTTTCAGGAACCTCACGGCCTCGCTGTCAGGTCTCATGTTGATCTCCGCGTCGTTCAGCGGTGTTATAACATCCTTGTAATAAAAAAGCGGATACCCGAGCCGCCTGCAGATATAGTGCAGGATATGGCAGAAGACCTCGCTGTCGCTGTTGTAGCCTATGTAGCCCGGGAACCCCCGGCTCGAGAGGAATTCCCTTATGGGGATAAAGGCTGTGTTCTCGCCGTTCGTCATTGTGCCGTAACCCTGGATAAAGAACGGGTGGCAGGCGTAGAGGTTTATGGCGTAGTTGGTGTTCTGCCTTCCCTGTGCAAAGATGATCTTCGCTTTCAGCGGAGATTTGTCAAGGCCGAAGAATGTAGCGAGCTGAAGCGGGTCACCGACCTCCTTCAGTGTAATGATATCCGGATAAAAGGAGAACACGATGATGGATTCATCGTCCCGGCCGAGGTTCCTCAGCGTTATCCTCGTCTTCAGTAAAAGCGCTTCCTTGTCTTCAAATGACCTGTCCCTGTACACGTCGGGGTAATCATAGACCCTGGCAAAATAGTAATCGCGGGCCTCGATGCCTTTGACATGCCTGGTTTTCGGGGTCCAGGCATACTTCAGCCTGAAGCCCACCTTGTCCATGTAACTGTCGAGCTTGTTTATGCCCTCCCTGGAGCAGATTCCCGACAGGATGGGGAAGTCCCTCATCTCCTCGAATTCCCCGCCCAGGCCCTTGAGGATCAGGCCCATCCCGGAACCGTCGTGGCCTTCCTTCATTGTCTCGAGAGCGAGTATATTCTCTACAGGCGAAAAGTATTCGTCCGATGTTATGGCGACAAGTCTGCACATAATCTTATCCTTACAGTTGCATAAAAACATCGCCCGCCGGCGGGAGAAGCCGCAGGTTTTACGCCGGGCTCTACTGCCGGCTTATGCAACATTAAGGTTGTCTCATCGTATCATCCCGGCCGTGCCGCGTAAAAGAGACTCCATCATACCGTTTCAGGACACTATGGCAATGGCAGGGGATGTGCTTGACGGCAAAAAACCCGCAACCGGACATTAATGATAACAATAACAGACGGTGTTTGTAAACGCCGGCGGCGGCGCCGGGCACGGAAACGTCAAAGTCGAAGCACGTATTGATTAAAGGCACGAGAGACAACATATAGAGAGACAAGGGCAATAAATCAATTATTGAGAGAGAAGATCACAAAGAGAGAAAAAAACAGAGATTTTCATAAAAAAGACAACAAGAGTCCATACTTTGCGTATATTAACCTTACAGTGGCATAAAAACATCGCCTGCGGACTCCCCCTGCCGGCTCATACAACATTAAGATTTATCTATGGCGTTCCTTATCAGTTCAGTCATTGGAATTCCGGATTCCTTTTGCAGCTTTTTCAATGCAATTTTCTGGTTTTCTTCAAAAAACATTTGAAATCCGACTTCGACATAATTATTGCTTCCTCTTTGCAGTTTCTTTTTTCCTTGTTTTTGACAATTCGATAAAGTTTACAGGTCCGATATGTAAAGGCGGAAATCCTGCCCTTCTTGTTATATCAGCAATTGTTTCTCTGATATAGGGAAATATAATTGCCGGACAATTAATAGTTGCAAATGCATCTAAGGTTTTTTTATCCGGGGTTTTATCAAATTTAAAACGACCTCCACCTTCTATTTCAAAGAAAAAAGGGACGTTCCCGGATTTCTGTTTTAACTTCACAAAAACAAACAACTCATTATTTTCCTCAATGAAATCGTTACGGATAGCTATATCAGTATTAAAAGTTAATCTATCCTTTTCTTCTCTAAAATCCTTATTAAGGTGAAATTCAATAGTTAATATACGAATATCAACAAGTTGCATATTAAGCCGCAAGTGCAAGCTCCTTTGGGAAGTTGTTTTTTTTCTTGTAAGTCATTTTCAGTTCACTCAAACACATATATGCTTCTTCTTTTTTCATTGCTCTCATCCATGACCAATCTGAAGTTCCGATATGAACACTCTTCGAAGTGGTTGTTGTATAAATTACAGCATCAGGTTGCAAAGCACAAGAGGATAGAAGGGGCAATTGAAACTCGGCACTCTCAAGCTCGTTTATACGTTTCTCTATTTTTTGTCTAAGCCGCTCATTAAGTTTTCCCTTAATTTGTTTATATTGTAATATGAAATTCCTGGTGTCTTGCATCAATTTTATAAAGCTATTATGTGGGTCATCGGGAATTGCTCCGGTTTCATAACGATGTATAGTCTTCTTACCGAAGCCCAAGAAAGCACTGAATGCTTCTTGGGATAACTTATATTTATTTCTTATTTGTTTTATTTCTTCCGGTTGCAAAAGCTTATTACGTTCACGGAATACCCTGAAAGCATGTTGAATCTTTTCTTCTTCATCATCTAAATTAGCAAAGAAATGATCCCCATCCGGACAATAAAACACTTTAGCCAACACGCTTATGTTTTCACCTCTAACATTAATGGTTTCCTTATTTGTGCCATATAGTACTTTTCTTTCCGATTCACATATTGGACATACTGTTGTCAATGCTTTCATTTTCTTAAACATCATTCCCCCCAATATTGAGATGGATGGAAAGAAATACATTTAGCATGTGTTTTCCCTCTAACCTCAAAAGTTTTCAATTTAATGTATACCTCAACCCCTGCAATTCTTTTGCGAAATACCCATATGTCTCCCTCACTTCCAGAGTCATCAGGTTCAGGTCCTTTGCAGTAATTCGTATGGTTTAATGTCAAAATTTCTTTTTTTCTGTGCTCTGCGGTAATTCCCAGAGCAATCAAAGCTTCCTCATTTTTGTCTCGTGGGACAACATAAAAATTTGGAGGCCAATATTTCTTGAACTTCTTGAGAAAAGTCTCAATTTCTTTTCTATATGATAGCATGAATGAAATTTTAACATAACCTTACAGTGGCATAAAAATGCCGCCCGCGGGCAGGGGAGTCCGGCGGAAAAGCTTTATCCGCGATACCTTGGAGAGTATTCCGCAGGGCTTATCGACATCCTTTGGAATTTCACTCTCCGTTACGTCCTGCAACAAAGACATATTTCCGATATCCCATCGCTTTATAAAGGTTTTACGGCGGACTCCCCTGCCGGCTTATGCAACATTAAGGATAACTTACCTGCCCTTTTATATATTTTAGCAAAAAACGGTATCATATGATACCCAAAAATTACAATACCGTTATAAGTTGTATTCGGAACAGAAGTTGAACATTTTAAATTTCAAGCGGAATATTCCACAACCTTCGCCTTTCTTTTCATACCGACGGAAAAAGTAATTGAACCCGGCCCGGGTGATGATTGTATGATTATTGATATATTATGCCTGCGTGCTTTAGAATGTTATGTCCGGCAGATCCGGACGAACGGCGAGGTTGAGCATGAGGTTGAGCATATGGTGAAAATCAGGGATACAGTCTTCCGCGAATATGACATAAGGGGACGTGTAAGTGATGATGAGCTGAATATCCATTCCGTGGAAACATTGGCAAGGGCGTTCGGTTCACTCATCAGGAGGGAAAAGGGCCGTACTACGGCGATCGTGGGATATGACAGCAGGAAATGTTCGCCGGACTTCAGGGATGCCGCGGTCAGGGGTCTGAACTCCGCGGGGTGTTCGAGCGTTGACATAGGAATGGTGACAACGCCTGTATTTTATTTCGCCCAGTACATGCTCGGGATTCCCTCGGGGATAATGATAACCGGCAGCCATAACCCCGACGGCTGGAGCGGGCTGAAGATGGCCGATGACTTCTCATCCACCCTCCTGAGCGACGGTGTCGGGAAAATCCGCGACATAATCATAAACAACGATTTCCACAGCGGACACGGCAGGGCTTTCAACTTCGACGGCATAAAGGCGGCCTACATCGCGGCGCTTGCATGGCGCGTGAAACCCGGCAGGCGGCTCCGCATTGCAATAGACGCGGGCAACGGCACGGCGGGCATCTATGCGCCTGCGCTCTTCCGGTCGGCGGGGTTCGACGTAGTTGAGATTTTCTGCGAACTCGACCCCTCTTTCCCGAACCATTTTCCGAATCCCTCGGATATCCGTTCGCTGGAGATACTGAGCAGAAAGACCGTTGAGAGCAGGGCCGACATAGGCCTGTCGTTCGACGGGGACGGCGACAGGCTAGGGGTGGTGGATGAAAAAGGGGCGGTCGTCTCTTCCGACAGGGTGCTGATACTGCTTGCACGGCAGATACTTCAGGAAAAGCCGGGGGCGAGGATAGTGTTTGACGTCAAGTGCACGAAGGCGTTGATCGAGGATATAGAGGCAAGGGGCGGGGTTCCCGTGATGTGCAGGACAGGCCATTCCTATATCAAGCGCAGGATACACGAAGAAAAGGCGGCCCTCGGCGGCGAGCACAGCGGCCATATCTTTATCGTGGATGATTATTACGGTTTTGACGACGGACTGTTTGCAGGACTGAAGCTTGCGGAATACCTGTCGCACCGGGACAGGCCCTTCTCCGGGATAATGAAAACAACCCGGCAGTATTTCAGCTCGCCGAATATCCAGGTCGCCTGCCCTGATGAGAAGAAATACACAGTGGTGGAAAGCCTTGTCAGGGAATTCAAGGATGAATTCGGGGAGGAAAACGTCATAGACATAAACGGCGCAAGGGTCAATATCGCCGACGGATGGGGCCTGGTCCGGGCATCCTCGAATCTCCCGGTGCTGGTTATAATGCTTGAGGCGGCGACAAGGGAGGGTTATCTGCAAATAAAGAGCATTCTGAAGGAGAAGCTGAAGAAGTTCCCGGAGGTCGGGGACAAGTGGGAAAACGATATTGATCCGTTTTAATATTCATAATTCTTTCACGGAAATGATATATTGTATGGGTTGCAAACCTTAGAAACCGGTAACAGGCCGGGCCGGCTGCCCGGCCTGTTGCATGAATCGAAGGAGGGATAGAGTGATTTCCAAGAAAGTGTCCGCAGTGCTGATTTCTTTATTACTGGTAGCGGCATCCGCATCACTGTATGCAGTGGAAAAACCTTTTGTGCAGGGTCTGTACACTGAAGTGCCGGGACAGAAGTTCAGGTTTGACGGCAAGACGGTGGAGGTCATCGAGTTCCTGAGCTTCTACTGCCACCAGTGCTACAGCTTTGAACGCTCGATTCCGGTTATCAGGGGAAACTTCCCCAAAAAAATCAGGTGGCGGATTATCCCCATTTACTGGGGAAAAGGCTCTCCGAAACCGGGCGAGGCATATCTCCTCGCAGAGGAGGCCGGCAAGGGTGAAGAGATGAAAAAGGCGCTTTTTCATGCGAAGATGGTCAGGAGACAGGATATCGGAGATATAGGGGTGCTCGAGAATATCGGCCTCAAATTAGGTCTCGGCTTTGATTTCAGCAGGAGGCTGCGGGCCGGGGACAAGGCCGCAGAGGTCAAAAAGGGGATGGAAATGGCCAAGGCGTACAATGTCACCGAAACGCCCACCCTCGTTATCGCCGGCAATGTCATGACAAGCCCGGATGCGGTCAATCACAATCTGGACGCCTTAAGGGAAAATGTGATACTGATCATAAAAAGCATACTCAAGTCATCAGAATCAAGGTAGTTCACCTGTTTCCTGTTGTGTCCCCCTCCCCGGCCGCCGGGGAGGGGGACACGGGATGCACTGCCTCATCGATCACCTCGATTATATGCCTCACTTCAAATTTTCCGTCAACCGCCGCCTTCAGATTCTCCAGGTGCATTATGCATCCCGGGCAGGATGTGACGACCACATCAGCGGATGTATCCAAGATGTTATCAATCTTCTTTCTCCCGATACGCTCGGAAATCTCCCTGAAATGCAGGCTGAAAAATCCTGCAAACCCGCAGCATTCACCGGCATGCCTCATTTCAGTGAAATCGACACCTTTGATGCCCCTGAGAATCCGTCTCGGCTCCTCTCTCACGCCGAGTCCGAAGTTGAGATGGCAGGGGTCGTGGTACGTCATCCTGGCAGGCCGTATCCCGAGGTCCGAAACAATGCCGGAGTTCACAAGGAATTCATTGACATCCATTAAATTCGAAATGGTATCCCCTGCAAGAAGCGGATACTGCCGCCTTATCACCATCGTACACGTGGGACACAGGCTTATTACGGCCTCGGCCCGTACCCTGTTGAAGTGTTCGATATTCTTTCGTGCAAGTGCGGCTGCTTCCTTCTGCAGGCCGGATGCCCTCAAGGGCGCGCCGCAGCAGGATTCTCCGCTGAATACGACCGCCTCATATCCTTTCGAGACCAGAACCGAGCACAGGGCACCGCCGATGTCCGGATAAAAATAATTGACGCTGCAGCCCGCAAATACGGCCACCCTGCCCGTCCGTTTTATGCTTTTATAAACCTGGATGCCGTTCTTAAACGGCCTTGACGCCACCTCCGGGATATTATATCCGGCCATCCCCGCCCTGTGAAGGGGCCGGTAAAGCAGCCGGCGGTATGCCCTTAACAGGTAAAAGGCCAAGTCCGGCCTTGATACGGAGTGTTTCAGCGCGGCCCTCAGGAAGCGGCCCTTCCTGTAGGAGCGCCTGAGCGCGGCCCTGCCCCGGTAAATCACCTCTGTTATGTCGATTCCGCGGGGGCAGAGGTCCCTGCATGCCCCGCAGAGCATGCAGCTGAATATCTTTTCGGCAAGGTTTCCGCGGGGGGCAAAACGCTTTGCGCCGAGTCCGCCCAGGAGGGCCACCCTGCCCCTCGCCCCCATGCTCTCGTTGGATGTGGTCAGGTAGGTGGGGCACAGTGCCTTGCATGCCCCGCAGCGCACGCATTTCGAGGCTTCCTTATAAAAAGACGCGTTGTCCATCAAGCATTATTCCAGCACCTCGTTTGCGCTTCCGCTCCTGAAACCCTGCAGGTCGAGGGTGACATATCTGAAGCCGAGAGACCTGAGAAACTCCGTTATCTCCTTCCTGGCCGGCTCCCGCGTCAACTCCGGGAAATCTTCAGGGGGCGCCTCTATCCTTGCGACGCCGGAATGGCTCCTTACGCGGAACTCCCTTATCCCGAATTTCCTTATGAACGCCTCGGCCCTGCCGACCATCTCAAGCCCTTCAGGGGTGATCTTCTGCCCGTACGGGAAACGGGAGGAAAGGCAGGGCGTCGCCGGCTTGTCCCATGTCGGCAGTCCGAGGGAGCGTGACAGTTCCCTGATCTCATCCTTGCCCAGGCCTGCATCAAGCAGGGGGCTCACGACTCCGGCCTCCGCGGCGGCGCGCCTTCCGGGACGCCGGTCCGCAGCATCATCCGCATTGGTGCCGTCCAGGATATGACGGATACCTTCTCTCAGTGCCATTTCCCTGAGCCTGCTGAAAAGCTCTTTCTTGCAGTAGTAGCATCTGTCGGGGGGGTTATCAGTATAATTCCTGTCATCAAGCTCCCCGGTATCTATCACCCTGTGGGTTACACCGAGTGAGTCCGCCATTTCTGCGGCAAAAGACAGCTCCTCCTCCGGAAGGCTGCCGGACCTGCCGGTCACTGCAATGACCCGGCTGAGGCCGGACACGGCTGCGGCCTTCAACAGAAACGTGCTGTCAACACCGCCGGAGAAGGCGATAATGACCCTGTCCATATCTTTCAGGCTTTGCCTGAGCCTGCTGAACTTGTCGCCTGGCGTCATGATTGTCAGAGAGTGGCTACTTCGTAGTATTCCTGGTGAAAACTCCTGTCGGCCTTTACTATGATCTTGAAACCGTTTTCCCTTTCGATCGCTTCGATACCCTCGCGCTCATCATCGTAGATCAGGTCCGCCACGTGCGAGTTGGCGGTGATCATTATCTTGCAGTTCTTCTTTGTCTGGGCGATCCTCCTTAATTCCATGAAAATCTCGTAGCACACCGTTGCGGGCGATTTCACAAAGCCCTTGCCGTCACAGTAAGGGCACGGCTCGCACAGTACCCTCTCGAGGCTCTCCCTCACCCGTTTTCTCGTCATCTGTATAAGGCCGAGCTCTGAGACCTCCAGTATCGTGCATTTCGCCCTGTCCTTGCTCATCGCCTCCTGGAACACTGAAAACAGCTTCTGCCTGTTCTCCTCCTTTTCCATGTCTATGAAGTCGATTATGATAATGCCGCCGAGATTCCTGAGCCTTATCTGGTAAGCGATCTCCTTGACCGCCTCCATGTTGGTCTTGAATATGGTGTCCTCAAGAGACGCCTTGCCCACGAACTTGCCTGTATTGACGTCTATCGATGTCAGGGCCTCTGTCTGGTCTATAATGATGTTCCCCCCGGACTTGAGCCATACGCGCTTGCCCAGGGCCTTGGGGATCTCCAGTTCAATGCCGTAGGCGTCAAAGATCGGTTCGGACCCCTCGTAGAATTCTATCTTCGAGGCCAGCTTCGGGAAATACGTATTAACGAATTCCACGAGTTTGTTGTACTCCTGCCTTGAATCTATTATGAGCTTTTCGATTTCATGGCCCAGGAGGTCGCGGACGCTTCTCAGTGCAATGTCAAGGTCGCTGTAAAGCAGGTGGGGCGCATGCACCCTTTCCTTTTTCTTCTGTATGTTGTCCCACAGCAGCATGAGGTAATCAATGTCTTTCTTCAGGTCCTCCTCAGTGCATCCCTCGCTCGCCGTTCTGATAATAAACCCGAAATTCCCGGGCTTGAGATCGCTTACAAGGTCCTTGAGCCTCGTCCTTTCGTCTTCATCGAGTATCTTTCTTGATACGCCGATATGCTCGACCCCGGGCATCAGCACAAGGTATCTGCCCGGAAGGGTGATATACGAGGTCACCCTCGCCCCCTTGGAACCTATCGAGTCCTTCGAGACCTGGACAAAGACATCCTCGCCTTCCTGCAGCATATCCTCGATCGGGAGATTAATGGGCACGCTTTCCTCAAGGTCCTCCCCGAAAATGGAATAGTCAAAGCCGGACAGCACATCCGCCGCATGCAGGAAGGCCGCCTTTTCAAGCCCTATATCGACAAATGCGGACTGCATCCCGGGCAGGATTTTGACAACCCTGCCCTTGTAGACATTGCCCACAAGACTGGCGTCTTTTTTCCTCTCGATATACAGTTCGGACAGCTGGGTGTTGCTCTCAAGCAACGCCACCCGCGTCTGTTCAGGCGTTACGTTAATGATAATCTTTCCAGCCAATGCCTCTTCTCCTTACAGCGGCATAAAAACACCGCCAGCGGGCGGGAGAGCCTGCCGGAAAAGCTCTATCTGCGATACCTCCGGGAAATATTCCGCACAGCGTATTGATGTCTTTTCGAACTTCACTGTCCGTTACTTCCTGAAATAAAGAGTTGTTTCCAACATCCTGTCGCTTTATAAAGGTTTTACGGCCGGCTCTCCCGCCTGTTTATGCAACGTTAAGGTTCCTTGTTAAGTGACTATAGTGATTCGTGTCCGTTGTCCGTGACCGTAAAAACAAAGAACTTTGAGCCCGCAACCCGGAACTCTCCTGCACGTTTATGCAACATCAGGTTTTAATACTATTATACCCAAAGACCCGTCCTTTTGATTAATGCCGACCGTATCTCCTCCTCATCCGCCCGGAGCATCTCCCGTAATATCTCCTGCAGCCTCGCCTTTACGCCGTCTGTATCAACGAGCACGAGCCGCAGCGTGTCGCCCCTGATCTCGGCCTTTTCCACGACGGGCCTTATGTCCACGGTTTTATTGTTATCCCGCGACACCGGCCGGCTTTGACTGTCCATGAAAGAGCTTATGTGCTTCCGCCGCGCAGCGTCGATCCTTATCTCGTATTCATAACGTGAGAAGATACTGCTCAGGGCCTTTTCGCTCATGCCGATCAGGGCCGTCCCGAGAACCTCGAGACCCTCCGGAAGCCTGCGGTTCAGCATGCTTATAAAGTCCGCCGGCTTCAGCGGTACCGTCAGCTCTATATCGAAAAACTCGTTCAGCCCTTCAACACCCACCGGAAGCGCCGGCCCGAAGGATATCTTCGGATGCGGATGAAATCCCGCGGAGTATGCCACAGGAATGGAAGCCCTCCTTACCGCCCTCAATACGGCCGTCATCAGTTCGCTGTGTGAAAGGTAGCGCATGTCGCCTGTTTTGGAAAACCTGACCCTCATCCTGCACGCCGGGGGTTGCGGGGAACGGTGGACGGGCCGGTGGCTGCGGGTTGAGGATCGCAGGTCGGGTGCCCGGGGGCGCCGCCCCGGGCCGTTACATTCAAGGCCGCAGGCGCAGCAGGCGGTCATGCAGCCGGAAGAAGCCTTTCCATGCACGGCCTTCCGGTATTCGGATTTCAGGAACTCTTTCGAGATTCCCGTATCGATGAAATCCCAGGGCAGGTCTTCGCCGGGGTCGAATGCACGCGAGGCGTATTCCGGGAGATCAATGCCTGTCTTTTCAGAGGCGCGCACCCACCTGTCAAAATCAAACAGCTCGGACCATCCGTCAAAACGGCATCCGAGCCTCCAGGCCGCCTCCAGCAGCAGGGCACCCTGCCTGTCGGCCCTTGAGAATACCGCCTCGAGCAGGCTGTGCTCAACATGCTGGCCCTTGAAATTGATGCCCCTCTTCCTGAACGCCCTCCTGATGTAGTCCTGTTTTTCCCGCAGCTCCCGCAAGGGGGCCTGTCCCGTCCACTGGAAAGGGGTATGCGCCTTGGGGACAAAGGCCGAGATGCCGGCATTGATATTCACCCGCCTGCCGGTTATCTCCCTGCCTTTCTTCGATGCCCTTACCGCCATGTCTATCAGACCGTTGACGTCGGCCATGGTCTCCGTGGGAAGGCCTGTCATGAAATAGAGTTTCAGGTTGTGCCAGCCACCTGAAAAGAGCTGCTCGAGGGTCTCTTCGTATTCAGCATCCGTAAAGTCCTTGTTTATCACCTCCCTGAGCCTGGCGGTTCCGGCCTCGGGGGCGATCGTAAATCCGGTCCTGCGCACACTCTTTATCTCTTCAAGCAGTTCCCTGTTTATCGAACCGACCCTCAGGGACGGCAGCGAGACGGAGGTGTGCCTGCCGCTGAACAGCCTGTTGAACCCCCTGACCAGGGGCAGGAGGCTGCTGTAGTCACCCGTGCTGAGGGACGTGAAGGATATCTCCTCATAGCCTGTGTTAAGAATACATTTCTCAGACAGTGACAGGACATTTTCAAGCGATCTCTCCCTGACCGGCCTGTAGATCATCCCCGCCTGGCAGAACCGGCACCCCTTTGCACACCCCCTCGCTATCTCGACAACCGCCCGGTCGTGCACTATCGAGGTATAAGGCAGCACAGGGGCATCAGGGAAGGCGGCATCATCAAGGTCTTTGATGATCCTCCTCCTGATCCTCTGTTTATCCACATCATGGACCGCGGGAACATAGACCCCTTCAACACCGGAGAGGCCCTTCAGCAGGGTTTCTTTTCCGCCGCCGCCGCCGCCTGAGAAGACCGACAGTATCTCCTTTATGACCTCCTCCCCGTCGCCGATCACAAATGCGTCTATAAAAGGCTCAAGGGGCAGGGGATTCACGGCGCACGGGCCGCCGGCAATAACAACGGGATAATCGTCCCCCCTGTCCCCGGATTTAACGGGTATGCCCCCGAGATCGAGCATATTCAGTATGTTCGTGTATGAAAGCTCGTACTGGAGGGTGAATCCCACTATATCAAAGTCCCTCAGGGGTCTCCTGTTTTCAAGCGAGGCGAGGGGGATGCCGTTCCGCCTGAGATACGATTCAAAGTCCGTCCACGGCGCATAGACCCTTTCGGCGGATGCGTAAGGGATGCTGTTTATGATCGAGTAAAGTATCCTGAACCCGAGGTGCGACATCCCGATCTCGTAAGTATCGGGAAAACACAGGGCGACCTTTACAGCGCCCTCTTTGCGGATCACATTGATTTCACCGTCGATATACCTGCCGGGTTTCCTGAACAGCGCAAAATTTACAGACATTTTTCATTATCCCACAGCAAATTGCCGAAAAGCAATTTGCCGTCCGTTCACGAACAGAACCACGTCAAGATTACAGGCAACCGGCTCAAGAAATTAAAGAAACAAAAACAACCGGATTTTCCCCCTCAACTCCGGGCTCTGAAGCCCGCCGGGAAAGCTTTATCTGCGATACATCCAGGACATATCCCGCACGGCATATTGCCGTCTTTCGGAATTCCACTCCCGGTTAAGTCCTGCAACAAAGATATATTTCCGGTATCCCATCGCTTTACAGAGCGTTACGGCAGCCTGCCTCGCCCGGTTCATGCAACGTTAAGGATAAGAGAGGACGGTTAGAGAACAAAACCGCCTGAAACGGACGGCCCGGTCAAATCATCCGGCGCCTTCCCGCCGGCGGAATATGTCGTTCTTCACCCACAGCCAGAACAGGCTCCTGCCGCCCTTCAGAGCCGCCCTGAGGTCATTGACATTCCTTAATGCAAGCAACTTCCTGAACACAAAGCCGGGTCTTGAATAGAATTTCTTAAACGCGATGCGGCGGAGCTCCGCAACTTCCTCCCTCGTCATTGTGTAAGGGACAAATGCCGCGCCCTGGTAGGTGAAATCCGTGAGGTCACCGGACATTGTTCCGTACCTGTCTATATTGTCGTAAAGCTCTGTCCCCGGAAAGGGGGTCAGTGCATGGAAATTGGCGATGTCCGGATTCAGTTCGCAGGCAAACTCTATTGTCTTGAGCCCGTCCTCGAAGGTCTCACCCGGCAGTCCGAAGAGAAACGGCGTGTAAACAGTCAACCCCGCCTCCCTGGCGGCCCTGACGGCCCTGCGCGTCTGCTCAAGGGTTATCCCTTTGCGGACCGCGTTGAGGTTTTTCTGCACGCCGCTTTCGGCGCCCAGGAGAATGGCCCAGCATCCCGCCTCCCTGAACGCCCTGAGGAGAGGGCCGTCCACCTGGTGGACACAGGCGGATGCAAACCATGTGAAATCAAGCCCGCGTTTTTTTATCTCCCCCGCAATCCGCATGGCCCTGTCATAATCCGCGGCAAACGTGTCGTCGATAAACTTTATCTCCCTGTAGCCCTGCCTGAGACACAGCTCTATCTCCCGCATGACATTATCCACGCTGCGGAAGCGTATGCCGTGCTTTCTATCCCTGTCAATCTGGAAGCAGAAGATACACCTGCGGTTGCATCCCCTGGCGGTGATGACAACGGCCACGGGTTTTCTCCTGTAAGTTGCAGGCGGGGGGATGTAGTTCATTGCATCTCCGAGGAGCTCACGCGCGGGGAAAGGCAGCGAGTCAACATCCGTGATGAGAGGCCGGGGCGGGTTTTTTATTATTTCATCTCCTTTTCTGAATACAGTTCCTTCAACTCCTTCGAGGGATTTCCCGCGGGACAGCCTGTCCGCTACTTCAACCATGGTGATCTCGCCTTCGCCGGTGACCACTGCATCCATATCCGCCGAGTCCGAGAGGCATTTCTCCTGCATTGCTATGGGATACGGGCCTCCGGCTGCTATAAAGACACCCCGGAGTTTCCGTCTGATTTCCGATGCGGTGTAAACGGCCTTTTTCCAGCCGAAGGTCGTGGAATAGATGCCCGCGATATCAGGCCCGTATGCGGCGAGTTCATTCATGATCTCATCGTGTCTCATGAATGCGCCGTTTAAGAATTTAACATCATGCCCGGCCTCAAGCAGGGAAGCGGCGACATAGAGCGTCCCGAGGGGTTGCCAGTAGTTGATCTGGGAGCCCGCGGTCTTTGAGGAAAAAATCTCTTCAGGCACCCACGAAGGGATGATAAGGGCGCATTTCATATGACTATGCCCCTGCGGGAAGCGTTTCCCTTTCTTTTTGCCGTGGTTGTTTTCCGAGAATGTCTTCAGCCACTTCGATGCCGGTCTCGATGGCGCGGTCCATATTGTAGTATTTAAACATCCCTGTCCGGCCGATGATGTGGAGATTGCGGAAATTCCGCAGGTATCTCAAAACCCTGGAGTAATGTTTTGTATAGCCGACCTCAAACAGCGGGTAGGCTCCCGGGACCCTCACTACACAACTGCCGATCACCTCGCTCTCCCTGATGGCCAGCAGTTTCTCCAACTGTTTCACCGTAAGCGATACCAGCCGGCCGTCCGGCAGATTCCATGTGCCGTCGCCCCTGAAACAGAAGTATTCCGCCACTATGTGGGTTTTCCCCTCAGGGGCCATATGCGGGCTCCAGTTCTTGGGTTCATGGATCCTGCCGAGGCGCATGTCCTGCTCGGGGAGATACATCCACGTAAGGTCGGTCACCCTCTCACGGTCAAGCATAACCGTCACTATAACAAGGTCCCTGTACTTCAGCCTCGACACTGCATCGAGAATGTCGTCAGGCGGCGGCGGAGCGAGCATTTTCACAAGGCCGGTCAGGGGTATGCTGGATACGAATTCACTGCCCCTGACTTCGTACCTGCGGTCGCAGTTGGCGGCGATTACACTGTCGACGAGAAAATTCTTGTGGTTTATCCGTACGGCCCTTGTATTCGTCAGGACAGGGTTTTCCTTCTCTATTTCGGCTTTCAGCCTGTCGGATATCTGCCCTATCCCCATCGGGGGATAGATGAACCTGTCGACGAGGGTGTTGACTTCCTGTCCGCTGAATTTGAAAAACGCATTCTTTATTGCAACGCCGAGCGAGAGGCCGCTTATCCTCTGCGACACCCACTCCTCGCTTATCCTGCTGCATTCAATGCCCCAGACTTTCTCGCTGTATTCCTTGAAATATATGGTGAACATGGTCCTGCCGAAATGGCTTACCACCCAGTCCTCGAGGGAGATGTTTTTCGGTGTCCTGAACAGGTTTTTTATCTTTTCCTTGCTGTAGTCGGATATCACCTTCAGTGTGGTGGGGATGCCAAGGCCGAACAGGGCGTTGGACGGCTTCAGGGGATAGTCGAAGAACTTGTTCTGCATGTATATCTTGCTCTTGCGCGGGACGGTCAGGTATTGCCCCTCGAGCAGCGTCTTCACAAAACGCTCGGTCTTCTCATTCTTGGTGATAAACCTGTGCCCCCCCAGGTCAAACCTGAAATCGCCACGGCGGATTGTCTTTGACAGGCCTCCGACTTCTGAGTCGCCTTCAAATACCGCAACCCGCCGGCCCGCCCTTGAAAGGGCAAAGCTCGCCGACAGCCCAGCGAGTCCGCCTCCCACGACTACTATGTCGGTCCCGTCCTTCATATTCAATTTAATATCTCTCCATCAGGATAAGGCCCTTGCAAAAGTCCTCTCCCTGTCACCTCGAACGGAGAGGGATGTCTTATTTATAACCCTTCGATACCAGAAGATTCCCCCGGTCGAAATGACAGATGCATGCATTTTCACACTTTTGCAAGAGGCTCAGGATATCAACAAAAAACCAGAAGAACCACCGTTTCAGGCGCGTGGCTCTTCTGGATAACGGATATTGCACACAGCATGTCTCTCTGCCGTATACTCAAAGGAAAATTGCTGCTTGAACGGCGGTCTGACCCGCTACTCTTTTCTCTTGACAACCAGCACCGGAACTTCGGCCCTGTCAACCACCTCTCTGCTTACGCTTCCCATGAATAGATGCGACGTCCTTTTACCCCGTGAACCGATGATTATCATGTCGGCTCCCTCTTCATCGGCTGTCCTGAGTATCTCATCAGCAGGATGCCCGCCTTTAACCACAGTCTTTATGCCGGTTACCCCTTTTTCTTCGAGGGCCTGCCTGTAGTGATTCAGTATCTTCTCCGCCTTTTTATCCAACGCCTCTTTATATTCCGTGCCTGAAAGTGATTCTATCAGAGTGGACATTTCCGCATCGCCTATCATTTCATCTATCAGGGACATGCCTTCGAACTTTTCAACATAAACCAGCACAACAGTCTCGGGGCGTACGCACGTGCACATTTCCGTATATATCTCCAGTGCACTTTTACTGCCTTTTGTTCCGTCTACTGCAATTAAAATCTTTTTCATTTTGACACCTGCCTGCGTTTTTTCAGATTCAGATTATGTAAACCGGTGTTGGATTATATGACGCCCGTGTGTAACAGGAAATTAATGTCCGTAACCACCTGTCGGCGCTCCATAACCACCGCCGGCCGGTGCGCCGTAACCGCCTGTCGGCGCTCCGTAGCCGCCACCGCCCGGTGCCCCGTAACCGCCTGCCGCCGCATGTCCAGCAGCGCCGTAACCGCCTCCGTAGCCGCCTCCGTAGCCGCCTCCGCCGGCCGGTACTCCGTAACCGCCTGCCACATCAGTCCGTGGCGCTACGCTATAGCCGATCAAAAAGCTCAGTATCGATATAAGAATAACAATTATGATCCAGAGACTGGTCTTCATTTCTCCTCCCTTCCGTTGTTTTAAGGTATTATCCTTTCTCTATTTTCAACACCAGTTTGCCGCCTTCCGTCTTTTCCTCCAGAAGCTCGTGACCAGCCTGTTCACACATCTGTATGATGGTTTCTTTGGATGAAGGGTTGTCGAAGATAACCTCCAGTGTTTCTCCTTCCGATATTTTTTCGAGTGACTTCTTTGTGTATATCTGTGGATGTGGACACACGAAACCGCACACATCCAGCACATATGTTCCTTCACCTGTTTTCTCGAATTTCATTGCCATGATTCAATTTCCTCCTTTTTGTGTGAAAATTTAAGTTTATAGACTAAAAAGCCTCCATTTCTTTTGCCATTTTTCTTTCCGTCCACCAGTTGAAGAACTTGACCCCTATAAAGGCGCCCAGCACCATGCCTGTACCGTATACCCATCCGTTCGGGTCACCGCCGGCAGCCCTGATAAAGAAGGCGCCGATGTTGCAGCCGAGGGAAGGCCTCGATCCAAAACCCATCAACAGACCGCCACCGATACCCCAGATATAAAGCTCGCCTTTGGGCCATTTGAATTTGAATTCGTTATTCAGACGCGCCATTACCATTGCCCCGAATATGATGCCCAGCGACATCCAGAGCGCCGGGTTACGCCACAGTTCGGGAATTCCGTTTACATATCCAAAAAACATGTTGTCATGCATGTTCCAGCCGAATTTTTCAAGCAGCCATGCACCGAACTGACCTTCCTGTGTTGTGATGTACCAGTAGCCGGGGTCAAACACCGTACCCTTGAGCGAGACATCGCCAGTATAGCCCATCCTGGTAAGAAGCTGTCCGAAGTTGTTGATACCGAACTTGTTCTGCATTCCTTTCATGGCAAGGATGTGAAGTCCCGCGGTTATGCCTACCAGCACACCCATCATACTTGTCCTTTTTGAAGCGGTTATCATATTCCACATACCGGCAAGTTCGTCACTGAGACCGGTGCTGCCTTTTTTCTTCCTTCTTTTCTTGATAAAACCCTTTCTGGCATAGAAGTAGTAAATCACCACCAGCAGCAGTATGGCCGGCAGGATCGCATTTATAAGCGCATTGCCAATGAAGTAGTCCATTGTGGTGGGGCGGCCGTTGGATATCAGGTCTGCTATCATGTATGTCGGTTTGTTCCATACGTAACCGACAAGATAGAAGTCAAACCACGAATTCAGGGGGATATCGATGTTCGAATAAGTTTTGATGGCCTCCTGGGTTTTATGGGCCGCATCCATCCATGACTGCGGCACGAGCTTGTTGAATATGCCGCCCGTGTCCACAAAGACAGACTGCCCGATGGAAAGTCCGAAAATTACCGCAAGAATCGACGTGGCATTGCCTTCGCCTATCTTATACAGGGAACCTGAAGCGCAACCACCGGCAAGCACCATTCCGATGCCGAAGATAACACCTGATATTAACATATGGATACCAAACGGCGCGGGATGGAATGTGCTCATGTTGGTAGAGGCAAGAAATGCCTGCACAAGGCTGAAAAATACAAGAGCGATCATGATGCCCACCGCCATTCTCGGCACACCCGCTGCAAAGAGGTCTCGTGACGCTGACGCAAAACAGAATCTTCCGTACTGAAGCATCATTCCGTATGCAAATCCAAACCAGATATATACTATAAGGTAGATATAGTACATGTTCACGCTGTAATACAGCATGCTGATAAGGATAAGAACGCCCGTGATTATAAAAGCCCATATCTTATTTCTTTTTTCTTCGTCTTGCACCGGTTTTATACCCTCCTTTTCTTGAAAATATTTTTGTGACCTTAAATTTCAGGATTGTTGTAAAGATTATAGATTGCTACCGCAATGATTGCCAAGCACATTCAAAATGTGAATTCACCATGTTAATATACATAGTTTCAATAGTCCAATTAAAAAATTTAATCAATCGATTATGAGTTTTTATGGAATATTTTCTATTATAAAACTTCTTGTTACGTACCCTTACAGTGGCCTGAAAATACCGCCCGCGGGCAGGAGAGACCGGCTTATGCAACATTAAGGGTACGATAAAGCCCCCCTTTAATCCTCTGTCAGGTCTTTCAGCTTCCCCAGCATCTCCTCAATGGGAATACCCTTGTCACGGGCGATCTCTTCAAGGGTTTTATGCATGGCCATCTTCCCGAACTTCCCGTCGAACCCGCAACTGCATATCCCCAGATCCACGAAAAAATCCGTCGTCTCCGGGTGCATGCGCATTATCTCGTCGGCCCTTGACCCCGGCCATATTCCAGGGTCAACATCGTCATCCATCATACCCATTTTCCCGTTTCAATTTGATTCTAAATCGTGATAATCTGCTTTTAACGTAGGAAACAGATAAATAATAACATAATCCTTGGGGCCCTTGCAAAAGTTGTCTCTCTGTCACCCCGAACGGAGAGAGAGGTTTTTTACAACTCACCGCCGCCGAAAGATTTCTCCCTCCGGGCGAAATGACATATACAGGCATTTCCATACTTTTGCAAGCGGCTCTCCTGTGAAATATTTAATGCTTGTCATTTCGCAGGATTGTAGTAAGATATTGTAGGATGAAACGGCTCCGGGACATGCCCCTCACATCAAAGTTTCTGTTCGGCAACGGGGTGATAGTCATCATCTTCTGGTGCGTTCTGAATATCGTCATATACATATATCTTAAAGACAATATCATCACGCAGACATACCAGAAAACCGACATACTTTTCTCCCATATACAGGCGACAATCGGGTACATACGGAAAAAGGTCAGGCCCAAGCTCTTTCATGTGCTTCCCGTCGAGGAATTCGTCCCGGAAGTCATGTCCGTTTCTTTCATGAACAAGGGGATAATGTCGGAATTCAGCAGGCTTTTCCCTGATTTTCAGTACCGCAGGGTGGCGTTGAATCCCATGAACCCTGAAAACACGCCTGATGAACTGGAGATGCAGTATATAGCGGAATTCAGAAAAGACAGGACGGCGGTAAAGAGAGGGATTATCAGGAGGGACAACAAAAAATACTTCCTTCATGCGCGGCCCGTAATAATGGAGGCTGAATGCCTCGCCTGCCACGGGGACCCGGAAAAGGCGCCTGCAAAACTCGTCAGCCTCTACGGAACACGCGGGGGGTTCAACAGGAAGCCCGGGGAAGTCATAGGCGTGGAATCCATAGCAATTCCCCTTGATGAGACCTTCGCGCAGATAAGGGGGCTCGTTATCTCCATATTTCTCACCGGGATTGTCGGCGTATTGTTCCTCTTCCTGTCGCTGACTTACTACATAGACATCGTCGCGGTAAGGCCGATAAAGAACGTCAGCAGGTTCTTCAGGTCCGTGGTCGAGGGCAGGAAGGACCTCGATACTCCCTTTACCCTGAAAAGCAGGGACGAGATAGGCGAACTTGCCGATTCATTCAACCGGATGATGGAGTATCTGAAGAACTCCGAGAGGAAGTACAGGCGTATCTTTGAAGGCTCCAGGGATGCCATTATAGTGGCCGACTTCACGGGGATCATACACGACATAAACCCGGCGGGGATGGAGCTCTTCGGATGCAGGAACAGGCCTGCGGCACGTGCTGCGGAAACGCTCTATGATCTGTTTCTGAAGAAGGAAGAATGCAACGGGCTTTTCAGGGCAATGGAAAAGAACGGCTATGTAAAGGATTATGAAACGCAACTTACATGTGCGGACGGGAGGCATGTCGACGTCCTGATTTCGGCCAGCTTTCTCAGGGACGGGGCGGGCAGGGTCTGCGGCTTTGAGGCGATCATCAAGGACATAACGGAATGGAAGCTCGTACAGGACAGGATGAAGGAAGCCGACAGGATGGCATCCATAGGCCGGCTCGCCGCCGGGCTTGCCCATGAGATAAACAATCCCCTCGGCATCATCATGGGCTATACGGGGCTGTTGATTAAAGAACTCAGGGACAACGGGCAGGCCGTGGCGGACCTTGAGATTATAAACAGAAACGCAGAGGCGTGCAAGAAGATAGTGGAGGACCTCCTGAATTTCTCAAGAGGGACCGGGTCGGTGCCGGAGCAGATTAATATAAACGCCGTCCTGGATGAAGTGCTGGATATGTTTTCCTACAGGCTCAGGGAAAAGGACGCCGCCGTACAAAAGGATTATCAGGCGGGCATTCCCGAACTGACGGCTGATCCCAAGAAGATCAGGCAGGTGTTCATAAATATAGTCATGAACGCCTTCCAGGCCATCGGCAGGGGCGGGAAAATAACGGTCGGGACAGTGTATGATAAATCAGCGGACAGGGTTGCGGTCTCGGTAAGCGACAGCGGGTGCGGAATTCCGGGAGAGAATATCAACAAGGTGTTCGAGCCCTTTTTTACGACCAAACAGCCCGGGGAGGGCACGGGCCTCGGCCTTTCCGTAAGCTACGGAATCGTCAGGGAACACGGCGGCGAGATAACGGTTGAATCGACAGAGGGGAAAGGAAGCACGTTTACCGTCAGCCTGCCGCTTAACCTTAATGTTGCATAAGCCGGCACGGGAGTCCGGCGGATAAAGCTTTTCCGCCGGATTTCCGTGCCCCGCGGGCGGTGTTTTTATGCGCCTGTACGGTTAAGGTGAAAGGGGGGCAGTGAAAACCGGGGGGTGAGAATATGAGGACGAAAATACTCGTTATAGACGACCGTGAAGACATGGTCTCCTTTTTACGGCGGCTCATCGGCTCCGAGCCCGGCTTTGAAGTGCTGGGGCTTACAAACGCATCAGAGGCGGTAAAAACCGTATCGGAAAACGAAGTGGACGTGGTTGTCGCGGATGTGAAGATGCCGGGAAAAGACGGGATGACCATACTGAAGGAGATAAAAGAGAGCAACAGGGACATCGTCGTCATACTCCTCACAGGCCATGGAACAGTGGACATGGCGGTAGAGGCCCTGAAGGAAGGCGCCTATGACTTTCTGACAAAACCGGTCAATAACGAGAGGCTTCTACATACCGTGAAAAGGGCGGCGGATTACAGGATGGTGCTGAAGGAAAAGTCCATTCTTGAAGAAAAGATAAGGCATGAATCGCTCGATAGGGAACTGATCGGTGAAAGCAATGTCATGAAAGAGCTGTTTGAGAAAATCAGGACGGTCGCGGCAACCGACGAGACGGTCCTGATTACGGGAGAGACGGGCACGGGCAAAGAACTTGCCGCGCGTACGATCCACAGGCTCAGCAGGAGGGCGGCCGGCCCGTTTATCGCCGTTAATTGTCCCGCCATTCCGGAGTCCATACTCGAAAGCGAACTTTTCGGCTACAGAAAAGGGGCATTCACATCAGCGTTTGCCGACAGGAAGGGGCTCTTTGAGGCGGCCGCACAGGGCATAATATTCCTTGACGAAATCGGCGACATACCCCTGAGCGTTCAGACAAAGCTCCTGAGGGCCCTGCAGGAAAAGGAATTCAAGCCCCTCGGAGACATAAAAAGCGTCAATGTGGATGTCAGGGTCGTGGCCTCCACAAACAGGCAGCTTGAGAAAAAGATAGAACAGGGTCTGTTCAGGGATGATTTTTACTACAGGCTGAATGTCATAACTATAAGGATGCCCTCACTGAGGGAAAGGGTCGAGGACATTCCCCTTCTCTCAGACTATTTCCTTAAACGCTACAGCCATAAGTACAGGAAAAACATATCCGGTTTTTCGAAAGAGGCCGTGGAGTACCTGAAGAGGAGAAAGTGGAAGGGCAACGTGAGAGAGCTGCAGAACGTCATCAAGAGGGCCATCATCTTCTCCAAGGACAAGCTGATCGGCAAAAACATACTCCGGGACATAGACGGAATCAACCCGTATTCGGAGGTCATGCTGAGAGACACCGCTTCAGTAGATTACAGGACCGCCAGGAACAACGCCATTGAATACGTCACCCGCAACTATATCGGCAATATACTCCGGAAGACAAACGGCAACGTCACGCATGCGGCCCGGTTGGCCGGCCTGGAGCGCCAGTCCCTGCAGCACCTGATGAGGAAATACGACATTCACCCCGGCGATTACAAACCTTAACCCTGCCGGTGCATAAAAACACCGCCCGCGGGCGGGAGAATGTGCGGCGGGTTTTACGGCGGACTCCCCTGCCGGCTTGTGCAACATTAAGGTTTATTAGGGGCGGAGCCTGTAGAGTTCCCCAAGTATGCGACACAAATCATAAACCTGGCAAATCAGAACGCACAGGGAACAAGACCTGCCGTGGGTCGTTGCAAGTTGTTATGCAGTCCTATGTCTCTTAATAATTTCAGTTAATGATCTCAAGGCTTGATTTACAGAGTCATGATCCGGGAAATATCTTGCAACATCAGGCTCAATAACTACAACGTTTGTTCCTTCTGCATATCTTTTAGCATATTTTCCCCTGATACCCTTGCTGAAATCATATTCTTCGAGCATATCTTTATCTTTTGGGATTCTCTTCATATTGCTTCCTTTCTTTTTTGGTTGCCTTTCTTGTGCTTATTATCCTTATTTTATTTCCCCTTTCTGCATGCACAACTACCAGAAGACGATTTTTATAGGAATTTCCAATTAAAATGAATCTGTCCTCTTCGTCGGAATGTAGAGGATCATGAATTGTCAATGATAAAATATCTCTGAAAGCTGTGCTCGCTTCATCAAAAGATACACCATGGATTTTGATATTTTTCCTTGCTTTATCTGTATCCCATTCAAATTGAAGCATATTTTATCATTTTTTGTCTTATTATACCTGTTGTGGATAGGTCTGACAATAGCTGGTATGGATTGCTTATTTTAGTGCATATCAGACTCAGTTAACCTTAATGTTGCATGCCGCATAAGCCGGCAGGGAGACTGCCGGCGGACGGTGGTCTTATGTCCACGGCAAGGCCGGGGCAACCCGGTGCATAAATTATGCGGCGGTGCAAGATAATTTTTGCATCAATTCCCCTGCCGGTTATATCCGGTCCTCTCGGTCCCTGAGCCGCAGTCGTTTAAATTCAAGGGGTTAAGCGCTTGTTTGTTTCACACGCCCCGGTCATGTCAGCGTGGCACAGTGCTTGCTGTTTCCAGGTGGTTCTTCTCCGTGTTGCAGGAATCAATTACGAGTGAAATGCCGGAAGGCGTGAATATGCCGTACGGAATATCCCTGAATGTATCGCGGATACAGTTCCTCCGGCAGGCTCCGCTGCCGCGCCGGAGGCATTTCATGCCGCTGTAAGTTCAACTCCGCTGCAGGGCAAGTGAAAGGAGGTGAGGCCTTACGTAATCGATCATCTGCCGGCCTTTTACGGCTTAACCGAAATCCAAGGAGGTATGAAATGCAGGAAGAAAAAAAAGAAACATCAGGGACCGGCTCTCTCACAGGCGCCGCGCTGGAGGCCGATGATGTGCTTGCAGGCGCCGAGGAGTGGTCCCCGGTCGAGACAAAACTCGTTGTGTGGTCGTTTGTAGTGGCAGCCGTTGCGCTTATAATCGGCCTGGTGCTCGTGCCGACTTCCATACTGCACTGACATGAAACAGATAGTGCTCAAAATCAGCCACGACGGAAAAGACTGGGTTGTGGAAAACAGTCTTGTATCGATGTCCTCTCCCACGCTCGAGGAGATAGATGCCGGAATAGGTGCGCTCCTGAGAGAGAAAGGATTTATCGGGAAGGGGGAGAAGGCGCGGGTCAGGATGGAATTCGACAGTTCGGGGATACCGCAGTGGATCAGGCAGTATTCGCACCACTATTTCGACCGGATCGTGGACATACAGGGATGAAACTCTCACGAGCCGGGGGCAGGATATACGGTGCTTTTATTATTGATGAACCGCTGTTAAGCGCGGGCGGCAAACAATAAAAAAGGGGGTGCATTATGGTACAACCTGAAAGAAAATGGTACTCGGGCATGCTGACCCAGGAAGACTGGTGGGCGGTATGGCTGGGTGTCGGCTTTTTCTTTTTATCCCTCCTGAACATAGCGGGGATCGACCTTGTCGGGTGGATCACCTATCCGACAAAGTGGGTCTTCAACGTGCCTGAAGGAGGCAAGGGCGCAATCAGTCATGCATTTTACGCCCTCGGCAAGAAGTACAGCCTGACCGCCAAAGACTTTTACAAGGGGCTGGGCTGGTGGAGCATTATATGGACATACGTCATCTTCACCATCGCCACCTGCATAGGCGCCGCGTCCATGAAATGGAACGTCAGGAAGTTTTTTACAGGCTGGACGATCATCTTTTTCCTGACAATCGCCACGTGGTTTATAGGACATCACGCCTTTTTCGCGGCAAACAAGATCAACATGGGCAAGTACGGGCTGAACTTTGCGCTTTCGCTCGGCGGCGGCGGCTCATTCATTCTGGCGCTGATCGTCGGCCTGATCATAGGGAATTTCTTCAAAGGATTTGCGGAATTCCTGAGCGAAGCGGCAAAACCGGAATGGTACATCAAGACAGCGATAGTCACCCTGGGAGTGAAACTCGGCTATCTCCCGATCAAGCTTGCAGGCATGTCGCAGAAACTGGGAAAGGCGGCGACCGGCCTGACGTTTGATCTCTTTATCGCGGGCGCTGTGGCGACCATCGTGGCTTACATGGTATTCTGGCCCGGCGTCTATATTATTTCACGCAGGATATTCAAGCTTCCCCGCAAGACGGCCGCCGTGCTCGGCTCGGGCATTTCGATATGCGGCGTATCAGCGGCTGTCGCAACCGGGGGTGCGGTCAGGGCCAAGCCCGTTGTGTCCATAATGGTTTCCGCACTGGTCGTCATATGGGCGGTCATCGAGCTCGTCATCCTACCCGGATTCTTCACCCATGTATGGCCCGGCACAAAGGACCCGCTGGTTGCAGGAGCCGCACTGGGCATGTCGGTCAAGACGGACGGCGCGGACGCCGCGGCGGGCGAGTTAATGGACGAACTCATGCGGAACAAGATAGAGGCCGACACCAACGGCGCGGTAAAATGGCCGTCGGGCATTATAACCTCAAGCGCCGTGATGACAAAGGTATGGATCGACATGTTCATAGGTATATGGGCATTTGTGCTGGCAATGGTGTGGGTGTACAGCATCGACCGGAGGCCGGGGGAAACGGTGCCGGTGTCGGAGGTCTGGCACAGGTTCCCGAAGTTTGTTATCGGCTACTTCTTCACCTGGCTTTTCCTGCTCGCCCTCTACTTCGGTCCGGGACAGGCCGGCGCGCCCGAGGCCATGCCGTTCCTGAAATCCGTGAAGGCGGGGGCCGTCCCCATTGAAAAGGGCATGAGAAAACTGTTTTTCATGCTTACATTCATGAGTCTCGGCATTATAACGGATTTCAAGAAGCTCAGGGAAGCGCAGTTCGGCAAGATGGTGTGGGTGTACTTCGTGGCCCTTTTCCTGTTCATTATACCGGTGGCCCTTGTTATCGCCTATCTCTTCCATCACGGGATGCAGATACCCAACATTGCGGGGTATGTAAAGTAATTCCTGATGTTGCATAAACCTTAATGTTGCATAAACGGGCGGGAGAGTCTCCCGTAAAACCTTTATAAAGCGATGGGATTTTGTAAATATGTCTATGTTGCAGGAAATAACGGAGAGTGAAGTTCC
>Ga0256839_1000719_pt1 | contig 42516 bp, 35 predicted proteins | sample 354166metaG_FD_185968 | JGI IMG/M metagenome (GOLD analysis project Ga0256839, IMG submission 185968) | Hydrothermal vent microbial communities from Mid Atlantic Ridge, Atlantic Ocean - 354-166 | ecosystem: Environmental > Aquatic > Marine > Hydrothermal vents | place: Atlantic Ocean: Mid...
AGAGGCATTCCGTTGGCGCAGAAAACGCAGAACAGGCTTTTTCTTCGTTAGTCGCTCCGGTGCATTAAAGCAAGCTTCACCCTAATGGGATGCCGACAAGGAAAAAGTACTTTCGGGTATTGCCGTATTTTCCGCGGTCTCTGCGTCCCCGCTTCTGCGAAATCTGCGAGAAAAAAAAGAAAAAAGAAGTTTCACGCAGAATGCGCAGATCAACGGCTTTGAATTCCTAAAGAGGCATTCCGTTGGCGCAGAGAGGAATGCTCCGAACTTGGAGACCCGGATGCACCGGGGATTTGGGTGATTGCTGATTAGGAGTTTGAAATTGAAAGAAGCGATACCCCCGAAACAGTTGAGCCTTACAAAGTTTAACCCTTAAAGCTCATATGGATATTGTCGCTCCCGGTAAAAGCTGCATCATAGATAGCGGGCTGTCGCTTTTCCGTATTTTTGATAAGACGATTTCTTTCTCATCAAAGTAAAAATCATGCGAACTCTTTTTGTTTTAATTGCCCTTTTGGCTACATCAATTACCGGTTGGTCTCAGGAAACATTTACAGCCCTCGACCTTCAGCGTGTAAAACAGGTGCGTGAGGCGGCCATATCGCCCGATGGCGCTTACATCGCCTATATCGTGGAAACACCCCGCCCGATCAAGGACGGGAAAGGCCATAATTACCGCGAACTCTACGTGCTCGACCTCGGCACGGGCAAAAGCGAGAAATACATCAGCGGGAAAAATTACTTCTACCGTCTGAAATGGCATCCCGATGGTGCAGCCATCAGCTTTCTCGGAAAACTGGACGACTCGAAAATGACCATGGTTTACAGCATTCCCCTCGGAGGAGGGCCTTATTTTCCCCTGAGTGAAATTTCCGAATCGGTGCTGGACTACGACTGGAGCCCCGATGCCTCGGAGCTGGCCTTTCTTGTTCATCCGAAGTATAAGCGGCCCGATGCGGCCATGGAAAAATACGGTTTCGACCAGGAGGTATTTGAAGAAGAACTGACGCACCGCCAACTGAAAGTCTATAACCTTGCCAGCGGTGAGATTCGAACCCTGGTGGATGATGCATCGGTCTTTGCCCTCGACTGGGCACCCCGGGGCAAGTTGATTGCCGCTCAGATCGCTCCTCAAAACCTCACCGATGACTCGTACATGTTCAAGCGCATTTATCTCATTGATGCCCACAGCGGCAGGCGCGATAAGCTGGTGGACAACCCCGGCAAACTGACGGCCATGGCCTGGAGCCCGGATGCCAAACACCTGGCATTTGTCGCTGCCGAAATCATCGAAGATCCTGTGGCGGGTTCACTCTACGTGCAGTCGCTGGATGATCCGAAGGATTTTTCGGAGCTGCAAAATTATACGGAAGGCTTTGAGGGCCAGGTGAATGACGTGCAGTGGCAGGATGGGAATACCCTGTTTTTTGCCAGTTACGAAAGTACCAAAGCCACCCTGAGAAAGATTGACCTGGGGGAAGAGGAAAGCGAGCTGATACTGCCGGGCGGAGCTACGGTGTTCAGCCGCATCAGCCTCGCTGGCGGAGTGCTTGCCATGGCCGGAAATACAAGCACCCGGCCTTCGGAGCTTTATACCGTGCATCTGAAGAAGGCCTACCTCAAGCGCCATACGGATTTGAATCCCTGGGTGCGGGATTTAAAACTTGGCCGGCAGGAAAGCATACGCTATAAAGCCCGTGACGGAATGGAAATCGAGGGCGTTGTGATTTATCCGGCAGATTATGAGGAAGGCAGGCGCTACCCGCTGATTGCAATGATACACGGAGGGCCGGAGTCGTGCATCACAGACGGCTGGCAGACCTACTACAGCCGCTGGGGGCAGATCGCTGCGGGCCGGGGTTATTTTGTGTTTATGCCCAACTATCGCGGAAGCTCGGGCCGGGGCCTGGCATTTTCGCGTGCCGACTATGGCGACCTGGCCGATGAGGAATTTCTGGATGTGCTGGACGGTATTCAATTTTTGGTGGACAAGGGGTGGGTCGATGCACAGAAAGTCGGGATAGGCGGAGGCTCATACGGAGGTTATTTCTCTGCCTGGGCCGCCACGAAACACTCCGATAAATTTCGGGCAGCCGTAGTTTTTGTCGGCATCTCCGACCAGATATCAAAAAGGAACACTACCGACATTCCTTACGAGGACTATTACGTGCATTGGGGCCTCTGGACCAACGAAAATTTTGAGTTGGTATATGACCGCAGCCCGGTGAAATACAGCAGTCAGAACGTGACGCCTACGCTGATTTTGCACGGGAAGAATGATCCCCGGGTGCATCCCTCGCAATCGCTGGAGCTTTATCGCAGCTTGAAAATGCACGGGCACGCAGCCGTTCGCCTCATCTGGTATCCGGGCGAGGGCCACGGCAACAGCAACAATCCGGCCCGCCTTGACTATTGCCTGCGCACCATGGACTGGTTTGACTTCTACCTTCAGGATGGCCGCGACAAAGAAGAGCTGCCCGAAAAATATCTCGATTACGGACTGGATCTGGACTAAAGAAAAAAGCCGGCTACGCGGAGGCCGGCTTTTTTATGCATGTCTCTAAAGGTGCGCTTGCTTTATTCCGCATCTCTTTTGTCCTGCTCTTCTTCCTTTTTCCGCGGCACCAGCCCGTAGATATTCTGCCGGACAAAATCCTGCGGAAAGTCTTCATCGCCCGGGAAGCCCAGCTCGATGTCGCGCCCATTGTGGGGGATGTAATTGGTGCGGAAAATATAATCCCAGATGCTCAGCGAAAGGCCGAAATTGACTCCGTATTTGCGATCCGGAGGCAGGTGCTTGGCATGGTGCCAGATGTGCATTTCCGGATTGTTGAAGATGTACTTCAGGAAGCCGATGTTGGTAGTGAAATTGGCATGGTTCCAGTGCCCGATAAAGGTGGTAATCAGAAAGACCACAAAGGCATGATTGAGGTCAAAACCGATGAAGGCAAGCGGCAGGTACTGCAGGGTTCCGTAGACGATGTTTTCCATCCAGTGGAAACGCAAGTGGGCGGCAAAGCCCATTTCCTTTACGCTGTGATGCACCTTGTGAAAATTCCAGAGGAAGGGAACGCGGTGAAGCAGGACATGAACCAGCCACTGGATAAAATCGCGCAGGATGAAGAAGACCACGAGCTGAAGCCAGACCGGCCAGCCGTGCACATCCACGACAGCGATGAGGTCAAAGCCCAGCTGGTGCTGAATGTCCTGGAAAAAAGCAACCACCACATTGGCACCGGCCTCGTAGATGAGCAGGGCAAAGAGGAAAAAGTTGAAATACATGTAGAAGAAGTCGAGCCAGAAATCCTTGCGCAAGACGGGCTGTCCTTCGCGCCAGGGTTTCCACGCTTCGAGCAGAATAAATAGCAGCGAAACGGTGTTGAGCATCCAGAAATAATTGTAGTACCAGGGTTCGGAGCGGAACATGATCTGGTCAATAAGCCAGTTGGCATAGTTGCGGTACGATTCGACAAACAACTGCCAGTAATCCGTTAAAAATACTTGTAAAAAATCCATTTTAAATTTCCTTTTTTATGGGTTCTGATTCAATGGGTGATTCTTCGAACCGGGTCCATTCGACCCAGCTGCCGTCATAGTTTCGTACATCGGGATATCCGAGAATTTCGCGCAAAACGAAGAGCGAAAGAGCCGAGCGGACCCCTGAATGGCAGTAGGTGATGATCTTTGAGTCCGGCCCGATTCCTTTTGCCTCAAATAGCTGGCGGAGGCTGTCTGGCGAAAGAAAGGTGTAGTCGCCATCATAGCGCAGGCAGTAGATGTAATCTACGTGCACCGCCCCCGGGATATGACCGCCTTTCAGGGCTCCGTTTTTTATGATTTTCCCACTGTATTCATCGTCAGAGCGGCAGTCGATAATAATACGGCTGCTGTCCTTCAGAAGGGCAAGCAATTCTTTCCGGTCGATGTTCAGCGAGTTGTCAAATTCATGCGGGAAATGAAATTCTTTCTCTTCAGCTTTCCGGATTTCCGTACTTATTTCCTTGCCACTCAAAGTCCAGGCCGTGTAGCCACCGTTTATCAGGCGTACTTTTTTATGTCCGAACTGCACCAACATCCACCACAGACGGGCGGCATCTACATTGCCGTGCTCATCGTAGAGCAAAATAAGCGTGCTGCTGTCAATGCCTCTGATTCCGAGTTCGTGCTCCAGTTTTTCTTTTTCCGCATGCATTCCTTTGTACGAAAAGGTGTCGGATTCATAATCGGGGCGATAGATCCGCTGTGCCCCCGGAAGGTGTCCTTCTTCAAATCGTTCGGCTTTGCGGACATCCAGTATGACAAGCTTGTCCGCGTGGCGAATCAACGAGTCGGCATCGTCAACATCAATGAGATAAGGAGTGCTTTGTGCCCGAACATCCTTGTCTTGTGCGGGGGCATCGTCCTTCTTTGCTTTTTCGTTGCAGGCAATGAAAAGCAGAGACAGCACACCCAGGAATAAAAAGCTTGATTTCATTGTGCTCATCAGTTTTTTGATTCTTTCAGAACGTACCACTGAATATTTTGAAGCCTGGCCCTGCGGCCTTTGGCTTCGGGTGCATAATTTTTTGCGAGGTAGTCCAGTATGAGGTCTTCATTTTTCCCGAGATCCCAGAGACCTTGTGTTTCCTGCATCCATGCAATCACTTCCTTCCAGCCATCCCGTGTCTGGCGGTTTTGAGTAATCAGTTTGGCCGAATGGCAGGCTGTGCAGTTGGCCCGCACCATTTCCCATCCGTCATCGGCAATGAGGCCGGTGCGCATGTCCATGCCATTGCGAATGCCATCGACAGGCTCGGGAATGACAAGCACCGGAGTGGCGGGCCGGGGCGGCTTCGGCTTGAAAACATCGGCAATGTGATTGTTTTGATAGGTAATCAATGCCAGAATGGAAAGACTGATGGCAAGGATAAAAGCCGGGAGCGTCAGAAAGACGGCATAGACCAGCTTCGAAAAGCCCGTATGTGTGTTCGCTTTTTTCATTTTACACAACTTTGACGGCTATGCGGTGGGTGGCATTGTTCAGGTATCCTTTGGGGTTCCAGCCCGGGACGACCATGGGCTGGCTCACTCCGGCACTGTCGGTGGCTTTGGCCCATACTTCGTAGTAGCCTTTTTGCGGAAACTCGACCGTGGCGCGAAAGCGTTGCCAGGCCAGGCGGTTGGGTGGCGGACTGAGACGGGCTTCCTTCCAGGTAGCTCCGAAGTCAATGGAATATTGCACCCGCTTCACTGAGCGGTCGCCTGCCCATGCATGGCCCCTGATCTCCAGCTTCTCACCTTCTGATATCATTGCTCCGCTTTTGGGATAAGTAATCAGGGATTTCACCGGCATGGATTCGATGATTTTGAAATCTTCGTGCCTGACTTTACTACCCGGCTCCACCGGAAATTTGGGTACGGAGTAGCTCGGGGCCTCCATCTTCGGCCCGTCATGCACGCGGTCTCTGACGGATATGCGCGAGAGCCATTTGCCGCTGGTGGATGCGGGCCAGCCGCCCACTACAAGGCGCAGAGGCCGGCCGTGCAACTTGGGAATCGGCCCACCGTTGAGCGAAAATGCGATGAGGGTCTCCTCTTCCAGTGCTTTGTGAATGGGCACTCCCCGCGAAATCACCACCTTGTCGGGGTTGCCGCTCAAATGAATGTCTTTTCCGTAGTAGCCGATGTATTTGGCTTGGTCGGTGATGCCCACATCATTCAGTACATCTTTCAGCCTCACCCCGGTCCAGCGGGCACAGTGCACGGCTCCCCATTGCCATTGGTTTCCTTTTGCCGGAGGATTGAATTCGGCCCGGCCATTGCCGCCACACTCCAAAACCAGCTGGTAGCTGTAGTGCTTGAATTTATTTTTCAATTCATCCAGGGTGTAGCTTTTCTTTTCCCGCACGGCTTCTCCGTCTATCGTCAGGGTCCAGCTGCCGGCATCCGTTTCCATCGGCAGAAGACCATTGTTGCGGACAAACATTTTATCGGCAGGTGTGATCTCATCGTCCAGCAGGTGCGGAGGGGTCTCAATGTTCCAGGGCTTGTCGTTGAGTACGATCAGTGCCGGGTCTTTGCCGAGTTCTTTCAACGGGTCGCCTTGCTGAAAAGGAAGGGGGAGCATATTGGCTCTGACATTTTCGCTGAATACGATGGGTGCGCCTATCAGCGTGCCCATGGCGGCAACCACCGAATTTCTGAGAAATCCTCTTCGGCTTATATCTCCTTTTTTGACTTCTATGGATCGGGATTTTTCCTTGCTCATGACATCAAAAATAGGAAGTTAATTTTAAATGAACAAGTGAACATATATTAATGTGTAGGATTCTACCATGCAGGCAAAGGAATTAGGGATTGGCAGCGCAAGGCTTTTTGCCTCTTCGGGCCCGGAGGGTTCTTCTCTTTGTAATGGGGTGATATTGAAGTATTTTTATTGGAAATCCGCAGCGTTACAATGTTTTTCGGCAAATATTCCGTCCGTATTTCACATCCCGGCAAAGTGCTTTTCCCCCGGATGGGGATCAGCAAGGCAGACCTGATTAATTATTATATGTCGGTGGCCGATTATTTTATTTATCACAGCCGGATGCGGCCGGTATCGATGCAACGATTTCCCGGGGGGATCGGGCAAGAAGGGTTCTTTCAAAAGAAGGCGGGGGATTATTTTCCCGACTGGATTCCGGTGCTGGAAGTTCCGAAGGAAGGCGGCAGCCTGAAGATGGTGATGGTCAACAACAAGGCTACCCTCGCCTATCTCTGCAATCAGGATGTGATTGCCCACCACCTTTGGCTGAGCCGGGCCGACCGCATCAGGCAACCCGATCAATTGATCTTTGACCTGGACCCGCCAAGGGGAAACTTTGACCTGGTTCGCGAGGCGGCTCTGGCTTTGCACGAAATGCTCTCCGGGCTTGACCTGCTTCCCTTTGTAAAAACCACGGGTTCGCGCGGATTGCATGTGGTGGTGCCACTGAGGCGGCAATATCCTTTTGAAAAGACGCGTGAGCTGGCGCGGCAGATTGCTGAAGTGCTGGCCGGGCGCCATCCTTCGAAGTTTACCACCTCCATTCGCAAAGAAGAACGCAGGGGCCGCCTTTTTCTCGATTACCTGCGCAACGGCTATGCCCAGACAGCCGTGGCCCCATATTCGCTGCGGGCCATCGAAGGGGCTCCGGTGGCCATGCCCATAGCGTGGAGCGAAGTTCGTGATCCTGCATTGCATCCGCGCAAATACACCCTCCGGAATGCAGGAGAAAAATTAAAACGCGATGGCGATGCCTGGGAAGGAATGCGGAAATCGGCACGCAGCCCGAGGAAGGCAATGAAAGCACTCGGAATCAGCGATAAATCATGACAAAGACCCGCGATAACTTTTCGCGGCTGCCACATATTGCGCATCTTTGCAGCTGCGGGTTTCGGACGGAACCTTTTGCTGCTTGTACTCATTAAGCCAAACTATGCTCCAGGTTAATAATTTAAGTGTCCGGTACGGGGCACGGGTCTTATTTGATGCCATCTCCTTTCAGGTGGGCGAACAGGAACGCATTGGCCTGGCCGGGCGAAACGGTGCCGGGAAATCTACATTGTTAAAAATCCTGGCCGGCCTTCAAAAAGATTATGAAGGCAGTGTGCAGTATCCCAAAGAATACCGGATCGGCTATCTGAAGCAGGAACTTGATTTCAGCTCCTCCAAATCCGTTATTGAAGAGGCTTCGAGTGCAAGGGGAGATGTGAAGGCATTGAAAAAGCGAATGGACGAGCTGAGCGATGCCATCAGCAATCACAAGGACTATCAAAGCGATCATTATGGCGAACTGCTCGAAGAACTGGGTGAAGTTTCCCATCGCTACGAGTTGCTCGGGGCCGACAAGGCAGACAAAGAAATAGAGCGCGTGCTTCTGGGGCTGGGCTTTGAACGAGAGGTGCTGCACAGGCCGGTGAACACGTTCAGCGGTGGTTGGCAGATGCGGGTGGAGCTCGCCAAAATCCTCCTCGAGCAGCCCGATCTCCTGCTCCTGGACGAGCCCACCAACCACCTCGATATCGAATCCATTATCTGGCTCGAATCCTTCCTGCGCAACTACCCCGGATCGCTCATGCTCGTCAGCCACGATAAGCGATTGCTTGACAACCTGACCCAGCGGACCATTGAGCTCGAACTGGGCAAAATGTATGATTACAAGGCCAACTACAGCCAATACGTGGAGCAGCGCAAGCTGAGGCGGGAGAAAATGATGCGGGAGAAGAAAAACCAGGATCGCTTTGTAGAACATACCGAGCAACTGATTAATAAATTCAGAGCAAAGAAAAACAAGGCGGCCTTTGCCCAGTCACTGATAAAGAAGCTGGAGCGCATGGAGCGCATTGAAATTGAAGACACGGACTCGACTGCCATGAAACTCCGCTTTCCCGATCCGCCCCGCTCGGGGCAGCGGGCGCTCCATTGCAAGAACCTGAGCAAACGCTATGATGATCATTTGGTGCTTGACCGCATTGACCTCGAGGTGGAAAGGGGTGAAAAAATAGCATTTGTAGGGCGAAACGGAGAGGGAAAAACCACGCTTTCGAAAATCATTGCCGGCTTGGAAAGCCATGAAGGCCTGTGTGAGCCGGGCCACAATGTGCAGCTTGGCTTTTTTGCCCAACATCAGAATGAGATGCTGGACGAAAACAGCACCGTCCTCGAAAGCATCGAAGATGCCGCACCGGACGAACTGCGCCCCCGTGCAAGAGCCATTCTGGGAGCCTACCTCTTCAGCAGCGATGATGTGTACAAAAAGATCAAAGTCTTATCGGGAGGAGAAAAGGCCCGGGTGTCGCTGGCAAAACTCATGTTGCAGCCGTACAACTTTCTGGTCATGGATGAGCCCACCAATCACCTGGATATGGTCTCGAAGGAAATCCTCAAACAAGCCATATTGCAATACAAAGGCACGGTCATTATTGTAAGCCACGATCGTGAATTTCTCTCCGGGCTTACGAGCAAAGTCTATGAATTCAGGAACAAAAAAATTCACGAATTCCTGGGCGATATCAACTACTTCCTCGAAAAGAGAAAGATCGGCCACCTGGATGAACTGAGTGCCGGAGAGGAGCCCGGTAAGAAAAAGGAAGAAACCCCGGCCGATAAGGAAAGAAACACGGGGAAGTCGGCATATGAAAAGAAGAAAGACCGCGAAAGAACCCTGCGCAAGCTCAAAAACGGCATCCGCAAAAGGGAAAAGGAAATAGAGGCGCTTCAGGCAGACATCGCTTCCCTTGAAAAAATTATCTACGCCCCGGATTTTTATGAAACAGCCGTTCATCCGCAGCTCAAATTTGACGAATACAGCCGACTGAAAAAACAACTTGAAAGCGCTGAGGAAGCCTGGACGCAAATGCAAATTGACAAAGAAGCCCTGGAGGGCGCTTCGAAAATCGATTCCTGAGTCTTCCCAGCTGTTCTGTTTTGCTTTGTTTGTCGCCTCAGCGACCCTCTTTTGTGTGACTTTTATTCCAAAAAATGTATCTTCAGCTAAAGCTGAGTGCAGTGCTCGTCCTTTTCGGGCCGGCCCCGTACCAAAATCTTCTGTCTGGCGTTTTAAAGCCAATGCGTTTCTGCCTGCTCTCTTTTCTCTTTCTTTCCTTCCTTCCTTTGAAGGCGCAATCTCCGTTTGATACGGTCGACTTTGCGCATCCCGACATTTCCCTGATTGAGTCGCTGGTCAGTGAAAAGGTGGATTCCCTGCGACTTTGCCATGGGTTGAATGCCCTTCGCTATGATTTCGTCCTGAACAAAGCAGCGGAGGACCATGCGTTCTATTTAATGGCCCGCAAGGAGTTGAGCCACTATCAGCGATTTTATAAAAAACAGGATGTCATGCAGCGATTGCTCTACTTTGGTGCCAAAGACCTGACCCTGGCCGGTGAGAACCTGCTTTGGCAGCACCCCGCGCGATTGTTGAAGTGGAATAAAAAGAAGAAAAAGTATATCCCGCGCTTTTTCTATACCTACGACTCTTTGGCTGACAGCATCGTGGCAGCCTGGGTGAAATCTCCGTCTCATTACCGGAATTTGATACGGCCCGGATATACCACCACGGCTGTGGCTGTAGCCTTCGACAGTCGAAAGAAAGAGCTGACCTGTGTGCAGGTATTTGCCAATACCCGGCTCAGCGGTAAAAAGGCTTCAGCCGGTATTCGTTGAGAAATCGTCTGGCAAAGGCCGATTCTGCGCTGCCTTCCGGTCCGCTTACCATCAGGTGGACAATCATGGCATGATTGATAAAAAAACGATTTCGTTGCAGTTGCTCTTCTTTGCCCCCGGCTTCCATGTAAAAGAGCCGAAAGTCCTTGTTTTCATTGTAGCTTTCCGAAACCAAAACCCCGTCAATGCTGCGAATGGCAGCATAAGCCATGCGCTGATACACGTCCACGGTGTTTTTAAGTTTGTAACGGGCGGGCAAAAGGGATAAGGTAGCGCTGTACTGCAAGCCCGTTTCTTCCGATTTTGCTTCGATGCTCAGTACACTGGCTGTTGTGTCGCGAAAGGGCAGATAGTACATATCAACGTGCGGTGTGCGGGGAAGCGAAAAGGCAATGGCTGCCGTCTGAATGGGAAGCCATGGGTTTTTGTAAACATCGAGAAGCCTGAACGACCGGAAATAGGCCTCGTTTTGAGCCGAAAAAGCCTTCAGGTCTTCGGCACCCAGAATGACCTGAAAGAGCCTGCGGCCGATCAGATAAAAGCGAATTCTCAGGATTTGTCCGTCATCGGTACTTAAATGTATTTCGCGCCCGGTGAATGTGGAAGAGGAGATTTTTTCTTCTTTTAAAAGAAGGCCGTTGAAATGCTGCACGCTTTGAGCAATGAGGGCATTGAAATAGACATCGTCTCCATCGGGTGTGGCCTCACGCGGATAGTCGAAAAAACTGACGATATAAAGTTGTCGTTTGTCCGCATCTTCATATCGATAGAGGTACATGGTCATGCCTCCGGCCTCCCGCGGCAATTGATCAATCACAATTTCGGGCGGGCCGGGCATCATCACGGAAAACCCGCCCCGGTAGGAGTTGAGCTGATACCAATCTTTCAGCAGATGCCCGTCTGCAATTGTATCCGGCTCGTCTCCCAAGGGGTAATAAGCCATCGGAAGTTCGGGCCTGTAAAGCAGGGAATCATGAAAAAAGGGAAAAGGAGTGCCCGTACTTTGATTTTTCTTTTTTTCTATTCCCGGGCGAATCGGTCGGACACGGATTCCTTCTTTCTCCATCTGGCGGAGCAGCCCTTCGGGCCCTCCCAGCAATGAGGCTTCAATAAAAAAGAAAGAGCCGTGACGTGCAGCAAGGGGCCGGATCTTTTGAACCACTTTGCCGATCAGTGCCGGGCGCAGCAGGTAAAGCCGGACGGCATGGCGATAGCTTTGTTCCACCCGGTAGCATCCGTCCATATCTTCCGAGAGGTACTGATTGACAAATCGCTTTTCGTAATCACTGTCTTCTGAAAGCTGCAGAAAATAAGCCAGCATATCTGCCTGCCATTCGAGCGGAATCCGATTGATCAGCCCGGCATACTCGGAGGCCGGGAAAAGGCTCTTCCGCTCCTTCTTCTGATATCGAACGAGGGTCTGAAAGAAGTCCGCCTGCCTGCCATCGGGCTTTTGCATTTTGAGCCATTGCTCCAGCCGAATCTGCAGAAAAAGCGGGCTCCATGTTTCGTATTTCCAGAAAGAAGCACCATTGACCGAATGGATCAGCCGGTCCGCTTTGCCAAAATATGGATTGTTCAGCAGGTCATAGGCTTTCACCTTCGGGCCCGGCAGCGTTTGAGCTTTGACCTCTGCCCAGAAAGCACTGTCACCGGCATAGAGGGTAACGAACTGCTCGCTTCGGTCAAAAGCGGCAAAGACAGAATCGCTGAGGTCAAAATTATGCTCATCGGCAAAAGGGTTGCCGGCCAGCAGGTAGCTTCGCTTCATGTCTTTGCCCGTCAGTTCGTACAAAATGCTTTGCTGCCCGGCCAGGAAAAGGGGGAGCATAAAAAGAATAAGAAAGACCGGGCGATACATTTTTTTCACGATTTCAAAAATACGTGTTTTTAAAAGTTTGATACCGCTAAAATATTGCGTGCGGCAGCGACTGCTCTTTCCTTTATTGCTGACAGCAGCTAAGAGCCTTTCTGTAACTTTGATCAATGATGGAGAAGGATAATTTATCGGGGCCGCTGCCTCCGGGTTTTCAAGCTTGCCGCCAGCTTCTGCTGGCCTCAGCCGAATCCATGGATTCGCATCGGGGCAGATGGCAGCTCTTTGAGCGGCAGGGCGGGGCCATGCGGCCCGTGGGTGAAAGTGCTCCCTGTGTTTTCGGAAAAAAGGGACTGGCATATGCCCCGGGCCATGCAGGGGAAGAAGCAGCCGGGAGAACGAAGAAAGAAGGTGACATGAGAACCCCAATGGGCGTTTTTTGGCTGGGTACGGCCTTTGGCAGAATCGGCAGCTTCCCGCCCGAAAGCAAAATGCCTTTCTTGGAGCTGCATGCAGGGCTAATGGCTGTAGATGATCCCTCCTCGGCCTATTACAACCGCATCGTGGATACGGGCCTGCTAATGGATGAAAAAGATTGGAAGAGCGCGGAAAGGATGGACCGCAGGGACGGTCTCTACGATCTGGGAGCCGTTATTCATTACAATACGGTGAATCCGCAGCCGGGATGGGGGTCCTGCATTTTTTTACACATCTGGCGCGATGAAGACCATGGCACGGAGGGTTGTGTGGCCTGCTCGCGTGAAGATATGAGCGAACTTATGAAACGGCTGAATCCCGAATGGAATCCCGCCATATGGATCAGAAGCGAAAAAGCGGGGCGATAAACGGGGCAAACGGACACTTCTCAAAGCCATCCGCGCCTGCGGAAATACCATAGAAAAAGAAGGGAAGACATAATCATCAGGGCCAGGGCGATGGGATAGCCCCAGCCCCAGAAGAGTTCCGGCATATAGCGAAAATTCATGCCGTAAATGCTGGCAATCAGCGTGGGAGGCATAAAGGCAACCGTGACCACGGTAAAAATCTTGATCACCTGGTTTTGTTCGATGTTGACCAAACCCATGAAAGTGTCCTGCAAATATTCCAGGCGTTCGAAGCCAAACTCCGTATGCTGAAGCAGGGAGTTGATATCCTTCATTACGATTCGCAGGCGGTCTTTTTCCGTGTCTTTGATCAGCGAACTTTTGATCAGTGAAGAAACCAGCCTTTGCTTGTCCGTAATGCTTTCACGTATGAGGATCATGTTTTCCTGCAATTCCGTGATTTGAATCAGAATTTCCTCTCCGTATTCTTTTTTCTTGGTCAACTTGCGGCTGAGAATGGTTGTCTGCCGGGTGACGTACTCTATAAAGTCGGCATCGAGGTCGATGCGCACCTCGAGCAAAAGCATGAGAATTTGTGAGCCCAGCAGACCCGGGCTTTTGCGAATGGTTTTAAGCTTTCGAACGGCTTCGGCAAAAGCCCTCATATCCGAATTGCGCAGGCTGAAAAGGGTGTTGTCCTGCAAAATGAAAGAAACCTGGCGGACATAAGCGTTGCCGCCATCCACTTCTACGAAGTTGGTATTGGCCTCAATGCGTTCTTCATATTCGATGTATCTCGAACTGCTTTCGATTTCGGCCATCTCCTGGGGCGTCTGAAATTCCAGATTGAATTTTTTCTCTACCGCAGCCTTCTCCTCATTGTCCGGGTGTTGCAAATCCACCCAAATAATCCGGTCTTCTGCCGGGAATTCCAGATCGTCCGGATTTTTTATCCAATTCACCCGGCCTTCATGAATATAGAATACTCGAATCATGATTTCGAAAAATAAACAATTACTGGATAAAGCGTCTGTGCACCCCTCTGCTGCGCAAATTAATCAAAGTATATGACCGGGGAAAAGAAGTGCAGAAGATATTTGCCTGCCTCAGGGATGAAATGCAGGGTGCAAGGCAAAAAAAGTACGGCTGCGAATGCCTTTATTGAATTGAAGTTCTTATTTTTATATAGAGAAAATTTTGCAATCATTGGGTGAAGTTCTATATTTGTTCACCCTATTGTAAAATATACACCTTAACCTGCTATGAGAAAAGCCGTTTTTGCCCTGTGCTTTGCCTTTTTGTCTTTGTTTTTGAACGCTCAGCACAACAACGAGCTATATCTAAATGGTGCGAATGTCTACACCTCTGCATCGGCAGTTGTGGAGGTGCGTGGCGATGTGCATTGCATGGGCGGTACTTTGACACACAACGGAAACCTGCGGGTACAGGGCAATATGTATTCTTCCAACTCCTTTCAGCAAAGAGGAACCGGGACTGTCAGGCTTCAAAATGCCAATGTGAACACGGGCGAACGGCAATTTATCTCAGGCAGCTTTGCCGTACGTGGCGGACAATCGCAAATCGGAGTGAATGATGGCTCCTTTTACAATCTGGAACTGGCCAATGACCAGGGAATTGTGTACCTGGTTGGTTCGGGAAATGTGGCCGATGTGCGCAATTCCGTTGATTTTCAGCCTGCAGGCGGAGCAATTAATCGCATCGTAACACATGATATAGGTATGACGGGTGCCATCACCTGGCCGGCAAACGGCAGCAACTACACGTCCACTTTCGGGCTGATGAACTCCACAGCAGGCCTGGCCAATCTCATTAACAATACGGTGAGTACCAATGGGGCGGTAAGCAATGTGGACAACGGCTATATTCAGGGAAATTTCAGGCGGGCCATTGCGGCTGCCGGTGGCAATTTTGAATTTCCCGTAGGCCTCGAACCGGCCGGTGTGGGGGCCCAGCGTGGCATGCAGTATATCATTGTCACACCCGGAAGCGGCAACAGCTACGACTACATTGAGGGCTATTTCCAAACTGCCTCGGTCAACACGCCAAGCAATACGATGTTTATCGAGTGTTTTTATGAAATAGATTATTTCGGGGCTCCCGACCACGGGGAATGGATGTTCAGGTCTGCCAATAACGCGGCAGGGGATACTTTTTCAGTGACCGTATATCCCCAGGACGACAATTTTACCACCCACACGGTGTGGATCGTTACTCAGGATGATACGGTAAAAGGTACGGTCGATGAATGCGGGGGAACACCTGTGGGACTGACCAAAAGCGGCTTGGCCGGTTTTGGAGCCAACTCTTCGACTTATACGGAATTTGGTCTGGCGGGCGGCTCCATTCAAAACCTCCTTGCCCTGGATGATATTCAACTTTCGATGCGCATCCGCCCGGATAATTTTCTGCTGGAATGGTATGTAGAGGAAGCGGACGAGTATCGCTATTTTGAATTGCAGCGCAGCGAGGATGGCCTCAGCTACGAATCCTTATACGTGGTCGAAAACAACGGAAAGCAGTATCAGTACGAGGACCGGGATGTTAAAAGTGGCCAGCGGTATTATTACCGCGTGCGCGGATGGAGGCAAAGCGGTAGTGAAAACAGCTCGAATGTAGTGGAAGGCCTGCTTCCCGTGGGCGACTATTCCCTCTTGGCCGAGGCCATCTATCCCAATCCGGCTTATGATCAGTTCAATATCATTCTGCATTCCTCAGAAGCCTCAAAGGTCTCTGTTCAGATATACAGCATTACGGGAAAAACCATTCAGGCAGCCAATTTTAAAGTTTTCAAAGGGACCACCGTGATCCCCGTCAATGCTTCACAAATGAGCAGCGGCACCTACCTCGTACGAATCACCGCTCAAAATTATCAGAAGTCGCTCAAAGTGGTCGTGCAGCACTAATCCTCCGGTCAATCTATTTTGCCCGGCATCAGAGCGCTAAAAACGTCAATTGCCAATGCATTAACGGAAGCTGAGGCTTATTGGCCGAATGACAAAGAGATATCTTTTAACTTTTTATTAAGTTAGTTGCCGAATTTTCGCAAGCCGAGCACAAAAAGCAATTGAAAGATTATGAAGAACTGGAATATGTCTACGGGCAGGAGGGGTTTTTATTTTCAATACTTGCTCTTGGGAGCTTTCTTTTTCTTTACTCATTTTGAGAGTTTGGCTCAAAGCACCGTGAGCGGAAGTGTGAAAGATGCCGCCACGGGAGAGCTGCTGCCCGGGGCCACGGTGATTGTGGAGGGAACGACAGACGGTACCACGACAGACATAGACGGAAGATTTGAGTTTACGACTTCGAAAAAGCCGCCTTTTAATTTGAAGATATCCTATGTGGGCTACGAGACCCTGATATTTCCCTTAACTCGTAAAAGTACAGGATTGACGATACGTCTTCAGTCGGGCAATCAGCAGCTAAGCGAGGTAGAAATAAAGGGGAGCCGCATTTCGGAAGAGCGCAAAAAAGAGCCTCTGACCATGGAAACGATGGACATCATCGCTATCAAACAAACACCGGCCCCCGATTTTTATGACGGACTTGGAAATCTTGCAGGAGTGGACCTGACTACCGCAAGTCTCGGGTTCAAAGTGATCAATACCAGAGGCTTTAACTCAACCAGCCCGGTACGTTCCCTTCAGATCATTGATGGTGTCGACAACCAGTCGCCCGGCCTCAATTTCTCTCTGGGCAATTTCCTGGGAGCACCCGAACTGGATATTCAAAAGGTGGACATGATACAGGGTGCGGCATCGGCCTATTACGGCCCCAATGCTTTCAACGGGGTGATCAGCATGACCACACAGGACCCCTTCGTACACAAAGGCTTTTCGGCCATGGTGAAAATGGGAGAGCGCAGCCTGTATGAGTCGGCTTTTCGCTGGGCCGATGCCTTGAACAACAAGAATGATCTTCCGGTCTTTGCCTATAAAATCAATTTTTCATATCTCCAGGCACAGGATTGGGAAGCCAACAACTATGACCCTGTAGATGGCTCGCTGGTCGGCAAAGACAATCCGGGGCGATTCGATGCCGTGAATATTTACGGTGATGAGTTTTATCCCCTTAATGATGCTTCGGGTGTGCAGCCATGGAGCGATGAGGCCGGGCTGGGAATCTATTACCGCACCGGTTATATGGAAAAAGACCTCGTAGATTACAACACTCAAAACTTAAAGGCGAATGTACAACTGCGTTTGCGCCTCAACCCCGATTCTCTTTTCAATTCACCGGAACTGATTTATGCATCCAATTTTGGAAACGGCACTACCGTATATCAGGGTGACAATCGCTTCAGCCTGAGGGGAATTCTATTCCTTCAGAACAAACTGGAACTCAGAAAAAAGGATCGATACTTTCTACGGCTTTACTCAACCCACGAAAATTCGGGTCGCTCATATGATCCGTATAATACGGCCCTGCGCCTGCAGGACAATGTGAGGGATGACGAAGACTGGAGCCTGACTTACCGCACTTTCTGGAAAAGCAATATCCGCAAAAGAATGAGAGAAAACGGTTATCCTGATTTGGTGTTTGACCCCGTGACCTTTGAATTTACCTTTGATCAGGAAGCAGCCGATCAGTGGATGCAAGAATATCAGGATTCGCTGCTTTATTGGCACAGCCTTGCCCAACTATGGGCCGATAGCCGCGATCCGGAGTTTCTGCAACCGGGCTCCCCGTCTTTCCGGACGGAGTTTGACAGGATCACTTCGGCCAAAAACAACAGCAAGGAAAAAGGAACCCTTTTCTACGACCGCTCGGCCCTGTATCACATGCAGGGGGAATATCGCTTCACCCCGTCATTTGTCAATGAGATAAAAGCCGGTTTCAGCGGGAGGCTCTACACGCCACGCACGGACGGAACCATCTTCAGCGATACCTCCGGCAGGGTCATTCGCAACTATGAGTATGGAGTGTATGCCGGATTTACCAAAGATATGGCCAATGACAAGCTGACCGTCAGTGCGACCCTTCGGTCTGATAAAAATCAGAACTTCAATTATATCTTTTCACCGGCAGCATCGCTGGTGTGGAATCCATCCAAAGACAATTACTTCCGCTTTTCTTTTTCTTCGGCCCTGCGCAATCCCACGCTGGCCGACCAGTATCTCTTCCTGAATGTCGGCAGGGCCATCCTGGCCGGAAATCTGGAAGGGGCCGACTCATTGATTACCATCTCTTCTTTTCAGGATTATCGCAACAGCCTGAATACCGATAAACTGGTATACTTCAATGTGGACCCGGTGCGCCCCGAGCGGGTGAAAACCCTGGAACTGGGCTATCGTACCATCCTCCGGGAGAAAATATTTATCGATGCGGGATTTTATTTTAACTTTTATCAGGATTTTCTCGGCTATAATATCGGGATTGACGCAGATATCGGGCAAAACGGCCTGGTACGCGATCTGACCATTTTTCGCTATGCAGCCAACTCTACCCAGGAAGTGACTACCCAGGGCTTCAACATTGGCATCAAGTATTTTGTCGGGCAATTTGAACTGGGGGGCAATTACAGTTGGAACAAGCTCAATGCCATTGAAGAAGATCCGATCATTCCGGCCTTCAACACCCCCGAGCATAAATTCAATCTTTCCGTGGGCGGACGAAATATTGACTTTAATATCTTTGGAAAAACGATCCGAAATGTTAGCTTTAATGTCAATTACAAGTGGGTGCAGGGATTCTTGTTTGAAGGCTCTCCTCAATTCACCGGTTTTATCCCCACGTATGACCTGCTGGATGCACAGGTAAACTGGCATATTGAAAAATGGAAAACCACACTGAAAGCAGGAGCAACCAATATATTGAACAAGGCACAATTTCAAACCTACGGAGGTCCGAGAATTGGCCGTTTGGCTTATTTTTCAGTATCTTACGAATGGAATAAATGATTTTAACAAACCAAATTTGACCTATGAAACGAATTATTACGACTTTTTTATTGCTGATGGCCACCCTGCCGGCTACTCAGGCACAGAATACGCGCTATCTCAACGAAGTGTTTACGGATGTAACAGTAACACCTAATGTAATTTACGGAGTGAATGCCACGGTGTTGGCACTGGCCCAGTTTGGTGAGGCCATTCCGCAGCCTTTGATTATGGATGTCTACGAGCCCACCGGAGATACCCTCTCAAAGCGGCCGCTGGTTTTGCTGTGGCACACAGGCAACTTCCTGCCTCATCCCCAAAACGGAAGTACCGGAGGCACCATCCACGACTCGACCATGGTAGAACTGGCCACACGACTGGCCCGAATGGGTTATGTGGCAGCCGTTTGTGACTATCGCCTGGGATGGAATCCCATCGCTCCGGATCAAACCACCCGGGTCTTTACCCTTATCAATGCCGTGTATCGTGCCATCCAGGATGTGCACACTGCGGTAAAATACTTCAGACGCAATGTGGCCGAAGCCGGAAATGCCTTCGGTGTGGACGATGAAAAAATTGTGGTCTGGGGCTCCGGTTCGGGAGGTTATCTTGCCTTAAATGCTGCGGCCCTCGATGAATATCTCGAAATCCCTTTAACTCCGGGAGGTAAATTCGTAATTCAGGATAGTGCCGGGAATATCTTACCGATGGTAATCGAGGAAATAAACGGAGACCTCAATTGTGATTCGGTGGGTATTGTGCCTCAAGGATATCCCGGTTTCCCCCCGGGCGATACGCTTAACTATCCGAATCATGTGGGTTATGACGGAAGCTTCCAGTTGGCCGTCAACATGGGCGGTGCCTGTGGCGATACTTCCTGGGTGGACCAAGGCCAGATTCCCCTGATCTCTTTTCACGTACCGACCGATCCCTTTGCTCCGTATAAAATCGGCCTCGTGATTGTTCCCGGCTTTAACCTTCCCGTGGTGGAGGTGGCCGGAAGTTATACGGTACAGGAACTTCAGACCCGCTACAACAACAATGCTCCTTTTGCCGGAAAAACGTACCCCGGTGATTATTCGGACGTTGCCAATGCCCGCAATGATGGCAATGACGGACTTTTCCCGATTATCGGGAGCGGGCCTTTGGACAGTGCTCCGTGGCAATGGTGGGATACCACTGCCAATGTAAATTCGGCCAACGGACTGATGACCAACCCTGATATGAGTGCGGAAAAAGCCCGTACCTACATCGATACCATTATGGCCTACTTTGCGCCTCGTGCCTGCGAGGTGCTGGGGCTCGACTGTACTGCCACAGGTGTCGAAGAACTCAGAGCAGAGGAGTATCTTTCCATATCGCCCGTGCCGGCCGCAGAAGTGCTGAATATCAGCACCAGAAGCAGCGAAAGCATCCATAGTGTGAGTGTTTATGATATGAGCGGAAAGCTGGTCTTCTTTAAAGACGGCATTGAAAGCAGCAACTACCAGTTGCAGAGAAACGGGCTCTCCAAAGGAATGTATTTACTTCGTGTTGAGCTCAATGCCGGAATGACGACCTCTTCCGTCATCTTTGAATAAGTTCCTGCCTCCTGTTAAAGCTCTTAACTTGAAAAGCCCCGATGAGCAGTCATCGGGGCTTTTCTTTTTTCCCCTGCTTCTTATTTCTTATATTGTATTAGCCGCTTAAGTTAAGCATGGTGCTTCACCCTCGCAGCTTGCATGGGGTCTGACACTTTGGCTTTAATCTTTATCTGTTGCTTTTTTAATATGCCAATATGACGCATATCTTCGGGAACAGGCTGCTGGAATAAGCTTTGCAGAGGGGCAGTTTGAAAGCATTCAGGACGGCTTATAAGAGCGTAGGAAAGAAACAAGAACTATGGCAAGATACTTCAAACCGGGCGACAAAGTGCAGCTGAAAAACGGGGGGCCCCTTATGACGGTACTGAAATATATAGAGGAGAAGGAGCCGCTGGTGGGAACGGTTGAGAGCGATGAGTTTCTAGCGTGCGAATGGTTTGACAAAGAAGGCCCGCACCGCGATGTATTCAATCAGAATGCATTAATCAGGGTGGCGTCCGAACTGCAATCTCCGGATTCGGAGGTCAACCGGGATATTGAGGGAATGAGGCAGGAACAGGAAGACAGGAAGCCGGAAGATGCATGGACCCTCTCCGTAGCGATCGAATACCTCCATTCACTGGGATACCGCAGTGAGTTTCTTGCGGGACCCGAAGGATTGAGGGATTCCGATACAGGAAAGTTGTATAAGCCGGAGGAGTTGAAAATTGTAAAAGTATTCCGGTTTGAGGGGAATACGGATTTGGATGATATGTCGGTCTTGTATGCCATCGAGAGCAATGACGGGAAAAAAGGATGGCTGGCAGATGCCTACGGGGTATATGCCAATCCTTACCTGCAGGCATACATTGACCGGATTGAGTTGGAAAGAGATATTAAGGGATAGATTAAAAAAGAAAGAAATTGGAATACAAAGATTACTATAAAATACTGGGAGTTGACAAGAAAGCCTCGCAGGCAGAGATAAAGAAAGCATTCAGAAAGCTGGCCGTGAAATACCACCCGGACAAGAACCCCGGGGATAAAAAAGCGGAGGAAAAATTTAAAGAAATCAACGAAGCCTATGAAGTGCTGAAAGACCCGGAGAAACGCAAAAAATATGATGAATTGGGCGAGAACTGGAGGCACTTTCAGCAGGCGGGCGGACAAGGTGATTTTGACTGGAGCCGGTGGCAGCAGGCCGGAGGCGGCCGGGCATACAGCTATGGCGGAGATGCATCCGATATTTTCGGAGAAGGCGGTTTTTCCGACTTCTTTTCTACCATTTTCGGAGGCGGGGGCTTTGGCGCTGGCGGCCGCAGAGCGCACAGCCGGTCGATGAAGGGGCAGGACTATGAGGCAGAGATTGAAGTAACGCTGGAAGAAGCTTTTCACGGCAGCTCGAGAATACTCAATGTCAACGGAAAGAAAATCCGTCTGAAACTGAAACCCGGAATTCGTGACGGGCAGGTACTCCGGATAAAGGGCAAAGGAGCTCCGGGAACAAACGGAGGGCCGGCCGGAGACCTCTATCTGCGCATCCGCGTTTTGCCGCATCACCTCTATGAGCGGGTAGGAGACAACCTCATGCAGACCCTGAAGGTTGATCTCTTTACGGCTGTACTCGGTGGAAAAGTGACGGTCAATACCTTCAGCGGACCTGTAAAAATCACGATTCCGGCAGGAAGCTCAAACGGCAAAGTGCTGCGCCTCAAAGGCAAAGGCATGCCGGTCTACGGCAAAAAAGATGCGTACGGGGACATGCTGGTGAAAATCGAAGTGGAAATACCCGCTGCCGTGACGGATGAGCAGAAGAAGCTTTTCGAAGCGCTGAGAAAAACATATAAGAACTAAGAAAAACAGTAAGAAGATGAAAGGAAATTTTAAAGAGCTGATAAATGGCGACAAAGCGGTGCTGGTTGATTTTTCGGCAGAATGGTGCGGGCCCTGTAAAATGCAGTCGCCCATACTGAAAGAATTGGCCGGAGAGATGAAGGGTAAACTGCGCATCATCAAAATCGATGTCGACAAAAATCCCGCTATTGCGGCTCAATACCAGGTGCGCGGGGTTCCCACTCTGATTTTGTTCAGAAACGGGGAGGCCATCTGGAGACAATCGGGTGTGGCAAGCAAGCCGCAACTGATGCAGATCATCAGCCGGCATTTGGAGACGTAATACCTTTAATCGAAGGAAAGAAATTGAATTGAAAAATCTAAAAACGAAAGAACTATGCAACTGGATAAATTTACCATAAAATCGCAGGAGGCCATACAGAAGGCACAGATGCTTGCGATGGAGAATGAAAACCAGGCCATTGAGCCGGGTCACCTTCTCAGGGGGGTCATGGATGTCGATGAAAACATCCTTCCCTTTCTTTTTAACAAGCTTTCGATCAATGCCGAGAATGTGAAGCTGGCACTCGAGCGGATTATCAAAGGATATCCGAGGGTATCGGGAGCCAACGATCAATATCTCTCGCGCACGGCCAATGAAGTGCTGATGAAGGCATTGAAGATTGCCAAAGACATGGGCGATGAATATGCTTCGCTGGAGCATCTCATTCTGGCCATGCTGCAGGTCAAAGACCCGGTGGCCAATCTTCTGAAAGACAGCGGCATGAACGAAAAAGACCTCCGTACGGCCATTGAACAACTTCGAGGGGGCCGCAGAGTGAGCAGCCAGAGTGCGGAGGATACCTATCAATCGCTGTCAAAATATGCCATCAACCTCAACGAAAAGGCCAGGAGCGGCAAACTCGATCCCGTGATTGGCCGCGATGAGGAGATCAGGCGGGTTTTGCAGATACTTTCGCGCAGAACCAAAAACAATCCCATCCTGGTCGGAGAACCCGGAGTGGGAAAAACGGCCATAGCCGAAGGCATTGCCTTTCGCATCGTCAACGGGGATGTGCCCGATGACCTGAAGGAAAAAGAACTATGGGCCCTCGACATGGGTGCCCTGATAGCCGGAGCCAAATACAAGGGAGAGTTTGAAGAGAGACTCAAGTCGGTGGTGAAAGAAGTGATGGAAAGCGAGGGACAAGTAATCCTCTTTATCGATGAGATTCATACCCTTGTGGGTGCCGGAGGCGGACAGGGAGCCATGGATGCCGCCAACATTCTGAAACCGGCCCTGGCGCGGGGCGAGCTGCGCGCCATCGGAGCCACCACCCTCGATGAATACCAGAAATATTTTGAAAAGGACAAGGCCCTGGAGCGCAGGTTCCAGAAAGTGCTGGTCGAAGAACCTTCGGAGGAAGATGCCATCTCCATTTTGCGCGGCATCAAAGACCGCTATGAGGCCTATCACAAGATCAGGATTAAAGACGAGGCCATCGTGGCTGCCGTGCAGCTTTCGTCAAGGTACATTACGGATCGATACCTGCCCGACAAGGCCATTGACCTGATTGACGAGGCGGCTGCCCAGCTGAGACTTGAAATGAATTCAAAGCCCGAAGAGCTGGATGTGCTGGAACGAAAAATACAGCAACTGGAGATCGAACGGGAAGCCTTCAAGCGCGAAAAAGATGAAGAAAAACTGAAACAGATCAACAAGCAACTGGCCGAACTCGAAGAAGAACGCTCCGAACTGATGGCCCTCTGGATGCAGGAAAAAGAAGCTGTTCAGAACATTCAAAAAATCAAGGAGGAAATCGAAAGCCTCAAGTTTGAAGCCGAAAAGGCCGAGCGCGAGGGCGACCTGACCCGCGTGGCCGAGATTCGCTACAGCAAGCTGCCCGATGCCGAAAAACGCCTTAAAGATGCCATCGCAAAATTCCATGAATACGAGGAAGAAGGCAAGCGGCTGGTACGAGAAGAGGTGACGGCCGAAGACATAGCAGAAGTGATCTCACGCTGGACGGGCATTCCCGTAAGTAAAATGCTGCGCAGCGAACGCGAGAAGCTGCTGCACATCGAAGAGGAACTGCACAAGCGGGTGGTCGGGCAGGAAGAGGCCATCCATGCCATTGCAGCCGCCATCAGGCGAAACCGCACGGGACTGGCCGATGAGAACAAGCCCATCGGTTCTTTCCTTTTCCTCGGTACCACCGGGGTGGGAAAAACCGAGCTGGCCAAAGCGCTGGCCGAATATCTTTTCGACAGCGAAAAAATGATGACCCGCATCGATATGAGTGAGTATCAGGAAAAACATGCCGTATCAAGACTTATCGGGGCACCTCCCGGCTATGTGGGCTACGAAGAAGGCGGCCAACTGACCGAGGCGGTGCGCAGGAAACCCTATTCGGTCATCCTGCTCGATGAAATCGAAAAAGCCCACCCCGATACCTTTAATATTCTGCTTCAGGTATTGGAAGACGGCCGGCTGACCGACAACAAAGGACGGGTGGCCAACTTCAAGAATACCATCATCATCATGACCAGCAACATGGGCAGCGACATCATTCGCGACAACTTCGAAGATGCCGATGAAAAGAACATCAACGAAGTCTATGAAAAAACGAAAGTGCTGGTGATGGATCTGCTGAAGACAAGCATCCGGCCCGAATTTCTGAACAGGATAGACGAGGTGATCATGTTCAGACCGCTGACCCGGGACGACATCGAAGGCATAATCCGCATTCAACTCATGCACCTGGCCGGGCAACTGGCCAAGCAGGAGATTACCTTCAATGTGACGCAAGACCTGCTGGACTACCTCAAAGAGGAAGGCTTCGATATGCAGTTTGGCGCACGACCGCTCAAGCGGGTCATACAGCGCAAAGTGCTGGATGAACTGGCCGTTGCCATCCTGCAGGACAAAGTGCATCCGGGTTCACACATTGTGATTGATGCCATCGATGGCAAGGTGGTCTTTCGCGAACCGGTAAACGATGAGGAGAAACTGCCATTTAGTGTATAACCCTTCGGGGATGGAGGCCGGAGCGTCTTGTTCCGGCCTGCACTCCGATTCAAAAAAATAAAAAAATGAAACGTCCCTGTTTAAATAATTATTTAAGACGCAAGGGAATGATTATTTAAGCATGGCAAATTCCATGCGGCTTTGATGTTAAAAATTAAAATATAAACTCATGAAATACATTATTCACAGAAAAGAATTGCTTGAAAGCGAGGGAGTACGGCAAAAGCTCGAAAAAATCGCAGCGGAGAAGGTCAAAAAAATTGAAAAACTGCTGAAAGGCTATCCGAAGTCGCCTCTCGTAGAGATTTTTATCAGCAAAATCAGCCGGGACAGCTACAGGATGGCCGTTTCGCTCAAACTGAAAAGCCGCCTCGTATATGTGGACGAGAAAGGACGCGACCCGGAGGATATTTTGAAAAAAGCCTTTGACAAGGTGCTGACGGAGGTGAAAAAGACAAGAGCACGGGAGCGAAAGGAATACTACTACAAACGAAAGAACCGCAGGGCCGAAGATTTCACCCGGTATGCCTACAAGCTGGATGAATACTACGAAGAAAAGGAAAGGGAACAGTTTGAGCAGCTGCTCGGGCAGTTGCTGCCCCACATCCGCAATTACGTTTTACGATACATGAAACTCTACGGCAAGGGAAAGCACCTTGTCCTTGATATCAAAGATGTGATGGATGAGGTGATGAGCGAGCTCTACAATCGCTATGAGGAGCGTCCGAAAAACCCGGCCAATATCTCAGCCTGGTGCTACAAAATTGCCTACCGTACCATGCAAAAAATCTTTGCGGACAAAAGCGAAGAAAGCAGCGGAGATATGGATGTCGCGAAGCTGGCCCGCAAAGAGCTGGATGTGATGAATGAGCGATACACCGTGGACGGGGATGGGGATTATATCATGTTTGAGGAGCTGGATGATATTTCTTACCGCAACTATAAGTTTAGCGATGAGATAGTGCTGAATGAGAATCTGGAAGAGGATGCAGAGGTGCTCCATGAAATTGAGGACCGGGAATTTCACGATCTGGTGGCCGATGTCCTGGAAGGGCTTCCCGCGGAGCAGCGTCAGGTGTTTGAGCACTACTGGCTGGATGAAATGACCGAAGAAGAAATTGCGGAGGCTACGGGAAAGAGCAAAGCGGAGATAGCTGCCCTGATCCGGGAAACGGGGAGCAGAATCAGGGAAGAACTGGAAAAACTTCATTAAGTAAAAAAAGCGGGATCATGACTTCATATCTGATTGACATACGGAGAGCCGGGCGGAGCCGGGTATTTAATGAACTGGAGGAAGCGCTGATACACCGGGCCCTGAGCTACAAGGCGAGCAACTTGTGGGACAAGGGTTTCGAAACCCCGGAGGGGCTGCGCAGGGCGGTGGCGCGGGCCATGCGTGCCTGCCGCAGCGCGGGCATTCCGGTGAGGGAGCACTTCAAGCCGGTCTATGTCTCCGATGAGGCGGAACATCTCGTGCTACAGGACTGGAGCTTGTCAAAATTTGCCTATTTGCTGGTATTGTTGAATGCCGAAAAGGAGCACCCTCTGGTCAGCCGGCTTCAGGTGCGCCTGATCCGTAGTTTTCTCGGAGATCGTTAATTTGTTGTTTCAATCCAAAACCGCGCATCATGATTCCCATTCAGGATACCATACCGTCCCGCAGTTTCCCGGTGATTACCTGGGCGTTGATCCTGCTTAATACCCTCATTTTTGCCTTGGAGGCGTCCCTTTCTCCGGCCGAGCTGGAGCGGCTGGTCTATGCTTTCGGAGTCATTCCGGCACGCTACACCCATCCTGCCTGGGCCGTGTCAATGGGCCTGACCCCCAATGCCTGGTGGCCGTTTCTCAGCAATATGTTTCTGCATGGCGGCCTGCTGCACCTTGCAGGCAATATGTGGAGCCTCTATATATTTGGCGATAATGTGGAAGACCGCATGGGCCGGGGGCGATTTCTGGTCTTCTACCTCCTCACCGGGGTGGCTGCCAGCCTGCTGCACATAGCCGTCAACCCCGATTCCACCATGCCGGCCATCGGAGCCTCCGGAGCCATCTCGGGGGTCATGGGTGCCTACATGTTTCTTTTTCCCCGTGCCCGCATCATATTTCTTATTCCTCTGCTTTTTATTCCCTACTTCGTTGAGATATCGGCCTTCTTTTATCTGGCGCTCTGGTTCTGGGGGCAGTTTATCAGCGGAACGGCAAGCTCGGTGATGGCACAAAATGCCGGAGGAATCGCCTTTTGGGCACATGTCGGTGGATTTGTGGCCGGAGCCTTGCTCTATCGCTTTTTTATCCGCGGCCGGCCCAAAGCCTATTATGCCGATGAATACTATAAACGATATATTCACTCACAAACATAAATTCAAAATACAATGAATCAGACATACGATCCCATGTCTTTGTTCTGGCTCTTCTTTATCATCGCTTCTCTGCAGCCGATTATCAGGCAAAAGATGATACAGGCTGCCCGCCAGCGCATGCTGGCCTCCATCGAGAAGAAGCGCAACAGCCGGGTTATTATGCTGGTGCACCGCCAGGAGTCTATGAGTTTTCTCGGTTTCCCGTTGGTAAAATATATCAGCATGGAAGATTCGGAAGAAATACTGCGGGCTTTGGAATCCACCGATGAGGACAAAGACATCGACCTCGTACTGCACACCCCGGGCGGGCTGGTGCTGGCATCCCTTCAGATTGCCCGCGCCATCAAAAACCGCAAAGGAAAAGTGCGCGTCATTGTGCCGCACTATGCCATGAGCGGTGGCACCCTCATAGCCCTCGCTGCCGATGAGATCATCATGAGCAAAAATGCCGTTCTCGGGCCGGTAGACCCCCAGCTCGGGGAATATCCGGCAGCTTCCCTCTCAAGGGTAATCCGGGAAAAGGACATCAATAAAGTGGATGACAAAACCCTCATTCTGGCCGATGTGGGAGAAAAAGCACTGCGCCAGATCCGGGAGGCCGTGGAAGAACTGCTGAGCGAAAACTACGGAGAGGAAAAAGCCAAAGAACTGGCTGCAACCCTCAGCCAGGGCACCTGGACACACGACTATGCCATCAATGCCGATATTGCCCGTGAAATCGGCATACATGTCAGCACGGAGATTCCGGTCGAGTTTCTGCAGTTGATGAGCCTCTATCCGCAGCCGGTAAAAAGGCAGCCCAGCGTGGAATATCTGCAATCGCCCGGGCGCCAACGGCATAAAGCGGATGCCTGAGACTTTTTGATTTAATATCGGATATGGAAGAGCAAAGACTTGGAATTACTTTTCTCGGAGCTGCCGGCACGGTCACCGGATCGAAGACCCTGCTCGAGGTCAACGGTCTCCGGATACTTATAGATGCCGGGCTTTTTCAGGGTCTCAAGGAGTTGAGGCAGCTCAATTGGAAAGAGTGGCCGCTCCATCCTTCGCACATCGATTGTGTATTGCTGACCCATGCCCATCTCGATCATTGCGGATATCTTCCGCGCCTGGTCAAAGAGGGCTTCAGGGGTCCTGTATTCTGCACCCCTCCCACGCTTGATCTGGCGGATATTGTCATGCGCGACAGCGGGAAGATTCAGGAGGAGGATGCGCGAAAGGCAAATGAGCAGGGCTTCGGCCGTCATCGTCCGGCCCTGCCGCTCTATACCGTGGAAGATGCCATGGCCGTGTTGCCGCTCATGAGGCCCTGCAACTACCATCAGGAAGTGGAGCTTGGTCACGGAGTACGTTTTTCCTTTTTTAATGCGGGGCACATCCCGGGCTCGGCCGGAGTTCGACTTCAAGGGGCTGGCAGGCACATTGTCTTCAGCGGTGATCTGGGCCGTAAAAAACCGCTTTTTCTTTACCCGAAAGAGCCCCCGGGGCATGCCGATTATCTCATCTGTGAATCCACCTATGGCGACCGGCTTCACAGCAAAACATCTCCCTATCGTGTGATTAAAGAGGCCATTTGGAGAGCTTACCGGAAAAAAAGTGTTCTCCTGATTCCGGCTTTTGCCATCGAGCGGACCCAGGAAGTGATTTATATTATCCATCGCCTGAGAATGAAAAAGGCACTGCCTCCCATTCCTGTTTATCTGGACAGCCCCATGGGCATCAATGCTACGGAGATTATGCTGAAGTATCCGGAGTGGCACCGCCTGAGTGAAGCAGAGGCCAAAGCGATGGTAGATGCCGTGAAGCTGATTCGTGACCCGCGCAGCTCGCGCGCGCTCGTTCACAAAGGAGAAACGGCCGTGATTATGGCCGGAAGCGGAATGATCGAAGGGGGGCGCATCCTGGATTACCTGGAGCGATACCTGTCCGACTCCGATGCGGGGCTCCTGCTGGTCGGCTTTCAGGCCGAGGGCACCCGCGGAAGGGCATTGCTCGAAGGGGCCGGTGAATTAAAATTCCACGGGCGCTACCACAAGGTCAAAGCCCATATCCGCCATCTGGACTCCCTGTCGGCACATGCCGACCAGAAGGAATTGCTGGAATGGTTGCAGCAGGTGAAATCAAAACCGAAACGCATTTTTCTCAATCATGGCGAGCGGCATCAGGCCGATGCCCTGCGTGTGAAAATTGAGACTCTGCTGGGCTGGGAAGTCCGGATTCCCCGAATTGGTCAATACTTTGCACTTGGCTGAGCGGAAGATGAAAAATTCATTTATTTGAATATCTTTATTTTAAACTATGCGTCCACCCGTCCGGCAAGTCATTCTCTTTGTTTCCACGGCCGTTATTACGGTCTCCGGCTATCTGCTGGTGCGCAGCATTCTCGAAAGCAAAGGAGCGGCTTCCATCACCTTTGAGCTTTATGCGGCTTTGCTGGGCGTCATCCTGACGGCACTCATCACATTTGCCCTGCTCAGCAAACAAACGCAGGCCGAACTCAACAAAGAAGAATCCATCAAATTCTTAGACCTGAAAATCAGTGTCTATACCGAATTGATCAATCAGGTGCAGGACATCATGACCAAGGCGGAAATTACGGACATTGATATGATTGAGATTCGCCTGCTCAATCAAAAGATAACCTATGTGGCCAGCGTGGATGTGCTGGAAGCCTTCAACAGATTTGCCGATGCATTTGCACGCAAAGCACGCAAAGAGAAAATAACGGACAACGACATGGACGATCTTCTGCTCAGGCTGAGCGATGTTTCGCTGGCCGTGAGAGAAGACTTGTTAAGCTCCCGTGAGTCGAAAGAGATAAGGGAAAAAGTGCGTGAGCGCTTATTAAGCAGTAATAAATATCTGGATCTGGAATAATGATATTTCTTGCCGGCATGGGTCATTTGCTGAATGGCATTGTCATCATATCGCTGACCATTCTGCTGCTTGCCGTCTTGCTGAAAAGGCTGAAGCAGCCCTATTTCATTGCCTACATACTGGCCGGGGTCTTGCTCGGCCCCGAGGGCTTTGCCGTCATCAGTGACCGGGAGAGCATCATGCAACTCGGTGAGCTGGGCATTGTTTTGCTCATGTTTTTTATCGGTGCCGAAATTCGCCTGCCCGACCTGCAAAAGCAATTCATAAAGCCGGTAGTGGCCACACTGAGTCAGCTTGTCTTAAGTTTTGCATTCATCTTTCTTTTGGGTATGCGTCTTGCCTGGAGTTGGCATCTTGTCGTGCTGATGAGCTTCATTGTCAGTCTGAGCAGCTCGGCCATCATTTTTCAATATCTCAGCAAGAGCGGAGAAATCAATACCCGCCTGGGGCTGCTCACTTCGGGGGTGCTGCTCGTTCAGGATATGCTGGTTGTGCCCATGTTGCTTACGATCAGCTTTATGGTCGAAGGCAGTGTGGAAGTGGCGGATATTGTTCGTATGCTTCTCGGGGCGATTCTTATTCTTGCCTTTCTGTGGGCGGCTGTCCGGCAGCGTCTTTTTCGCATCCCTTTTCATCGCGAGATTGAAAAAGACCACGACCTGCAGGTCTTTGTCGGCTTTCTTGTCTGTTTCGGATTTGCATGGGTCAGCCAATGGTTTGGCCTGTCAGCGGCTTTGGGCGCCTTTGTCGCAGGCATTCTCATTGCACAGGATGATTCCACCCGCTGGCTCGACCGGGCCATGGTGCCCTTCCGTGTCTTTTTTCTTACTTTTTTCTTTCTGGCCATCGGCCTCCAGCTCGATTTGCATTTTCTCAGCGACAATATCCTCCTCGTGATGCTCATTGTGCTCTTTGTTATGCTGAGCAACAGCTTGATCAATGCACTCATCTTCAGATTTCTCGGCAGTTCCTGGCGAAACAGCATCTATGCCGGGGCCTTGCTTTCTCAGATCGGGGAATTCAGCTTTGTCCTTGCCGCCACAGCCTTTGCCGGGGGTATAATCGGAGATTTTATTTATCAGCTTACTTTGTCGGTCATTTCTCTTACCATGGTATTCACCGTCCTATGGATTTCCATAATCCGGCAGGCAATCTATCCCGGGCACGGAAAACGGGATTTGACGTAACGCCCCCCAAAGGGCATGCTTTATTCTGTCTGTCCGGCTGATGAGCTGTTATCAGGCTTTGTGATAAAACGATTGTAGGAATACGTGAGGGCCAGTACAAAAAGCGCTCCGGCCACACCCAGGGCCACGCTTTGCAGGGCTGGCAGGCTAAGGGCAATTCGTATGAAGATAGTGGACAAAACAAAAGCGGAATACCGGAAAACCCGGAGATAATCACTCGTGTAGCGCAGTGCAAAAAGAACAATGAGAATGTCACTGAAAACCAATACCGTATAAAAGGCTTCGAAGGAAGAGCGATAGAGTCCGGTCTCGATTAAATAGCGGATATCAAAAAAACCGATAAGGAAAAAGAGGAGCAGGAGCAGGAGGGCCAATGATTTCTTGAAATTGATAAAGGACAGCCGCGCATCTTCGTCCCGGCTTATTTTGACGTGTTTCTGCATTTTGGAAACCAGGTTGACGATGATAAAAATGGCCAGGCCGCCAAGGCCGTACACGAACATGTCAATCAGTTCCGGGGAATGGACGGACCATTCCGAAAGGCTGTGGATATGACTGAATTCTTTGAAGCCGTAGCGCAAGAATATGAGTGAAAGCAAGGCATACTGCTTGTAATTGGAAGTGGCAACCGAGCGGGGAAGAACGAATATCAGGCTGAGCAGTTCAATAATCAGCAGCAGTGTGAAAGAGAGATCTATGGCAAAGAAGGGATTTGTATAGACCGGATTCCCGGGCTCGTATAATCCAAAGCGGGCTCCAAGAAAAAGCAGGACACCAAGGATAAAACTTAGAATGAGGCCGTTGCTGATCAAATAGTGACTTTTCTTTAGAGCCCATATTTTTTCAAAAAAATTAAAAATACCGGCCATGAGCGAAAGGAGTTTCTTCATTTTGCTAAGGTAGTATTTCTGCAAAAAGAGTCTGAATGATGCTATTCGCAGAGCGTAGCCATTGCTTGCTTTTGAGCTTCCCGGGCACCTGTATCATCCCCCGGGCTTTTTAAGAAACATTTTTCAGGGTTTTCAGTATAAATAAAGGCTGCGTAAAACTCTATATCTCCGTTTTATCTTGAAACGATATCTTCATACGCTCTTGATCATGCTTTGTGCGTGCTTTTCAGCCTACGGACAGACGCTCTTTGTCAATGAAATCTCGAATGGAACCAGTGGGTCAAAAGAATTTATCGAACTCGTGGTGGATGCCGGTGCATGCGGCACCATGGACCTGCGCGGATACATCATTGATGACAATAATGGAGCAGATGACGGAACTTGTCAAGGCTTTTCCACTTCCACTTCTACCGGCCAGGGCATTGCGCAGGGCCATTACATGTTTGATTCCATTCCTGCCTGGCAAAATATCCCGAACGGTTCCATTATTCTGATTTACAACTCGCTGGACAAGAACCCGAAAATTCCGGCTGACGATGAAGACGATACCAGCCCGAAGGATTCCATTTACATATTGCCGATCACCAGTTCCAAAATCAAGCGCTGCACATCCATCCCGAGCGGTTCTGCCGGGAATTGTGCGTTTAAGGGCCAAACGTATATTGCCCCGACCGCCTGGACATCCATCGGGATGCGGAATACCGGAGATGCCGGACAGGTCAGATATCCTGACGGCAGCTATTGCCACGGCATCAGCTACGGAAGCAGCATGACCGGAGGCCCCGATAATCTGAAAGTGTATGCTTCCTCTGGGTCAAAAAAGTGTTTCTATTTCAATGATGGGGACTATCGCAATGTGGCCAACTTTTCAGTCGGTACGGCAGGCTCATCTGACGAAACGCCCGGAGATTTTAACAATGCACTGAACAAAGCCTATATCCGCAACTTCCGAACCTGCACTTTGCTGCCACTCCCGAAGGAAATATCCCAAAACTGTGAATCGGGCGAGCTCATCGTGGAATTCAGCAGCCCGGCAATGGATGAGAGCAGCTACATCCTCGAATGGCGCGACCGAAACGGAGAAATTATGGAAGCCGATCGAAGTGACGAGGCTGTCACGGGCCTTTCGCGCATTCTTCGCGGTCGCAATGCATTCCTGTATCCTTACTGGCGCATTAGCGAGGAACGGGCTGACGGCACGCTTGAGCACAGTCCCTGGAAGATAAATACATGCTATTCTGCCGAGAGCGGGCTTAGCTACCTCGGCATGCAGGGATATGTACAGGTGAGAGGGGCGCGATACGGCATTACCTATTTTCTGGTCGGCAGCGAAGGCCAGGTCTTGTCGAGTGCGCTGCCGGCACCGGACGGCACTTTGCTATTTGACATCCCCGGGATTAAGAACGGATTTTATCTTGTGGTTTCGCAAGACCGCCTCGAAGTGCTGAAGATTACGATCATAAAATAGACGGCCACGGCTGCCTCACTGTCTTCCCGCAGTTTGCGCTCCTTTCTCCGGATATTTTTCCGGAGCATTTCACTTAGCGAACCAGTTCCAGCTCATACTTTTTAGGGGTCATGCCGTATTTCCGCTTAAAGGCAGAAATGAAGTTGCTTGCTTTGTTGTAGCCCAGCATATAGGCAATTTCATTTACCGTATAGTTGCATTTTTCAAGCATGCGAATGGCCTCCTGCATGCGGTATTCATTAAGATAGCTGTGTATGGGAGCTCCGTAAAGGTCTTTAAATCCGTTCTTGAGTTTAAATTCATTGATCCCGGCCAGTTTTGACAGTTGTGCAATGGTCAGGGGTTCCGATACATGGGCCAAAAGCAGTTGCTTGGCCTTGCGAATGCGTTTGATGTCTTCCGGATTCTCCAGGAAGGGGCAGTTGAGATCGGTATTTTTATCCCGGGCGGCATAGCTGAAATAGAGCGCCATGATCTCAAGCAGTTTGGCTTTTAAGTACATTTTTTTAAAGTGGCTGTCCATCTCAAGGTGGAAGACCTGGCGAAGCGGGATTTTTATCTTGCCGTTCAGTGGCTTGATCAGGTAGAGTTTTTGAGGATCGTAGTAGCGTTTCAGTTCCTCGCGGCTGATTGTATTCATATCCAGGGTAGAATCGAAAAAGCGGTGCATGCTGTCGATGCTTGTGACGATGCTTACAATCTTGCTCCTGTCTGCCACCTTCAGAGAGGCTTGAATCTTTGAATAGGGATGGGAGAAGAAAATGCTCCGGCCCTGATCTACCTGCACCCGCTCGAGCATGCGTTCAAAGCGGATTCCGATTTGCCCTTCCAACACAAAAGCCAGCACCACCAACTGCGGATGTATGCCGAGGTCCAAATTCAACTCGTGTCCGGCTCTTGTTTCTATACTTACCAATCCCATATCTCCTGCCTCCACCACCTCTGTGGTGCTGAGTGCATGCGAGCCCTCCGTTCTGCCTTCCTCCAGGGCCCTTGCTACTTTGGCTTTAATACTCTTTAAGGTATTTTTTATCAGATCGGGATGCTTTTCATTTTTTCTTTTGGCCATAAAGAGAAGAATTATTGCTTGAATTATTGGAGATACAAAGGGTTTTAGCCGGTCAGGCCTAAAAATAGCAATTTTTTAACTCAACTACCAAATTGGGTATTTATTATCCGGTTTAAGGTATTCGCTCAGCTGCCCGGGCCCGTAATTTTGCCGTCATAACATATTAAATCGCAAAAAATGAAAAAAATATTTTCACTTCTTATCTTCTTTGGGCTTCTTACGGCCCTTCGTGCTCAGGAGAGCAGGACCCTGTCCATGGGGCCGGCTTATGCCAATCAGGTGTATTTTGGCCTGGCTTCCGGCCAGACGGCTTCGGCTCCCCGCGATGCCTGGGACCTGGCTTTCATCAGCAATCCTTTTTCGGCTTCCATCCGGGTCAATTCGGGGGCCGGGGCGCAGCTCTTTATTCCGCTTGCAGCAGATACGGGAGACTGGGAAACGAGCGATACGGCCGGGATGATCCCCGTTTTTGACAGCGATACATCATGGGAAGAGTCGGCTTTTAACTATGGCCACGGAGGGCACCCCGATTACGGATGGGGCCTCTATGCAGGCGGGGGCACTCTGATCGGCAAGCGGATTTTCTTTATCCGTCTTCTTGACGGCAGCCTTAAAAAAATATGGATAAAGCGCCTCGACAGCGGTGACACCTATACCATCCGCCTGGCCAACCCCGACAACAGCCGGGACACAACATTTCAGATACGCAAAAGCGACTACCAAGGCAAGCGTTTCTTTTACTATGACCTGCGCTCGATGCGCAGCCTCGACCTCGACCCTCCGGCAGAGGAATGGGACCTGCTCTTTACCAAGTACAGTGCTCAGCTTGCTCCCGGTGTTTTTTATCCGGTTACCGGAGTGTTGAGCTCCGGAGATATCCTCGTGGCCAAGGCCGGGCCCGTGGATACGGCAGCGGCCGATTACCGGTCTTACCGCTTTAGCGAGAATATCTCGGGCGTGGGCTACGACTGGAAATCTTTTGATCCGCAAAGTTTTCAATATGAGATAGAAGACTCCACGCTTTATTGGCTGATGAGCTCCGACAGCAGCATCTACCGCCTCATTTTTACCGCATTCGAGGGGGCTTCGAGCGGAAATATAACTTTCAATCTGAAAAAACTGACGACAAGTACGGGACTCGGGGAAGAGAAAAACAACGATGCCTTTGACTTTTTCCCCAATCCGGCATCCGGGCGTCTCTACCTCATGATGGCATGGAAACGGGCCCCGGAGAAAGTGCTTTTGCAAATTGCGGACATGCACGGAAAAACGCTTTTGACAAGATCATTCGAAGGATTGAACAGCGGCATGCAGCGACTGGAACTATCCATCGCTTCGCTGCCGGCCGGGGCCTATCTTCTGCTTTTGGATGATGGAAGAGAAATTATAAGCAGAAAACTCTTTGTAAGGAAATAGAAGATCAAAGAACGGGGATTTGAAAATGAAAGGGATGCCCTCATTTGTGCAGATAGCCTGCCTGCTGCTATTCATTTTTGTTCAGCTTGCCGGGCGGGCGCAGCGGATAGAGGTGCGCTCTTCAGAGGACGGGTGTCCCCTGCCCTATGCCCATGTCGTTTTCAAACCCGCGGAGAGCAGCAGAGGGGAGTCATACACGGTCGTCACGGACAGCAAGGGGAGTGCAATTTGTCCGGCTGACGGCCGTGTTTTCCTTCATATCAGCTACACCGGATTTGCTCCCGTCACGGATACGCTGTCCGGAGAGGAAGAATTGAGTATTTACTATCTCAGGCCGCAAGCCGTAGATATGCAGCCCCTGGTGGTGACGGCTCAATACCGGCCCGGAAGCCCGGAAAAATCAATGGTGCCGCTTGCCGTACTAACGAGGAAAGACATTGATTCGCGGGCTGCGGTGAACCTCGAAGACCTGCTGCGCGATCAGATGAATATCCGCATATCGCGCGACAATGTGCTGGGCGCCTCACTGAGTGTCAACGGTATGAGCGGGCAGAATGTCAAGATTCTCATTGACGGAATACCGCTGATCGGAAGGCTGAACGGCAACCTTGATCCGGGACAGATCAACCTCAATGAAATCGAACGCGTGGAGGTGATAAAAGGCCCCCTCAGCATTGAGTACGGCAGCAATGCCCTGGCCGGCACGATCAATCTTATCACAAAAAAGCCCGGAAAAAAACCTTCGGCTTTTGTCCATCTCTACGGAGAAGCGGGCTTTCATTACAACATAGACGGAGGAGCCGGTTTTGGCCTCGGGAAAAACAATCTGCAGCTGCACAGCGGGCGCAATTTTTTTGCAGGCTGGTCGGCCGATCCGGATTCACGCAAAAAAACATGGAACCCCAAAGAGCAGTATTTCGGCAGCCTTCAGTGGCAGCGCTCGTTGGCCGGGGCGGAAATTCGCTTTCGTTCGGCCTGGTTTCGCGAGCTCATTCTCGATCGCGGTGCTCCCCTGGCTCCCTATTTTGAAACGGCTTTTGACCATTATTACCGGACGAATCGCTTTGACAATAGTGTTCATTTCCAAAAAAGCGGGAAAGTGTACGGTCTGGAAGTTCAGGGTGCCTACAATGTATATTCAAGAATCCGCAACCGCTATTTCAAAGACCTTGTCAGCCTGAACGAGACCCTGACCCGCACACCCGGAGATCAGGACAGCACCCGTTTTGATCGCTATATGCTGCGGGCCGTATATCGCCATGTCAAAGACGATGCGCCCTGGCAATTCGAACTGGGCAGCGACCTGAATCTGGAGACGGGCGAGGGAGAACGGCTGGCCGGTGGCCGGCAGTCCATCGGAGATTATGCCCTTTTTGCCAGTGCACGCTGGTCGCCCCTTTCCTTTTTGGCCGTCAAACCCGGGCTGCGCCAGGCCTTCAATACGCGCTATTCCTCCCCTTTGCTGCCGGGCATCAGCCTGCGCTGGCGCCTTTCCGAAAAGCTGATATTGCGCATGGCATATGCCCGGGGATTCAGAGCTCCGTCCCTCAAAGAGCTCAACCTGGAGTTTGTGGATGTCAATCACGATATCCGGGGCAATCCGGCACTGAAGGCCGAAAAATCCAACAACTACAATATCGCTCTGAGCTATAAAAAAGCTTTTCAGCGAAGTGTGATCCGCAGTGAATGGACGGCTTACTACATCGATTTTTTTAACCGGATTGTGCTCTCTTCTCTGGGCGGAAGCTCGTACAGCTACGAGAACAGCGGGGCCATGCGCTTTATGGGGAGCAATGTCTCCCTTGCCTATCGCACGGAAAAGCTGCAACTCAGGGCAGGCGGAGGCCTGGAGTACCAACGACCGGATTTGGAAGGAGACACAGTGCCCGCCTTCACTCCTTCTCCGGAATTTACATTGAACGGGCAATTTCATGAAGCGCATTCGGGGCTCGACCTGCAGTTTTATTACAAATACACGGGAAGACGCCTCTATTTCCTCAGAGATGAAAACCGGGAGCTGAGAAGCGACTATCTGGCCGGGTATCACATGGCGGATATCAGCATCAGCCGCTCTTTTGTAAATGAACGCGTGCGCCTGCAAGCCGGCATTAAAAACCTCTTTGACCTGCGCGATGTGGAAGCACGCATTTCCACAGCCGTGCATGGCACTGCCGGTGGCCGGCAGGCCGTGGGCTACGGACGTTCTTTTTTTCTGAATCTGAAAATAAATTGGTAAAAATGACAATGCATCGATTTCTTCCCGGCTTTCTCCTTCTCATTGCCGCTGTTTTTTCCTCTTGTTTTCAGCGCGAAGTTCCGTTGACCCCGCATGAAGCCGGACCGGTGCAAAGCGACAGGGTGGACCTGGGCGACAATTATTCCTTTCAGATTTATTATGACCTGAGCGAGGGCGCGGTGAGCGGAAGAAATGAACGCATGGACTGGGACCTGGCCATCGCACGAAGCGACAGCAGCCTGACGGTATGGCTCAATTCCTCGCGGGCCATGATGGCCGCACGGACGCAAAGCAGCCGTTTCGACACGCTCCTGCGGGCGGAGGACTTGGACTTTAAATGGGACCAGCCGTCCGGAGGGCTTTCGGGAGCGGTCATCGGAGAGATATGGAAACAGGGCAAACTCAGCCGCGAGATTTTTATGCTGGATATGGGCGTGCGGCCCGATGCCTCGTCTCCGGGCTACCGGAAGCTGCAATTTGAATCGTGGGACGGGGATACGCTGGGCCTTCGATTTGCGAATCCGGACTTGCCCGAAGTGCATCATTTGCGTGTTTCGCTTGGCGATACCGGGCGCTATTTTCAATATATCAGCCTGCTGCAAATGAAAAAAGCCGAATCCGTGTCGGCTCCGAAAGAAAATTGGGATATCCTCTTCACGCAGCACCTGCGCATCTTTTTTGTGGATGGCGACAGTCTTCCGTATCTCGTCAACGGGGTGCTGCTCAACCCCTGGCGCACTCTGGCTGCCCGCGACTCGCTGCACTCATTCGCGGAAATTACACGGGAAATGATGGATGAATTTGAATTCACGCGTGCCCGCGATGTCATCGGTTATGACTGGAAACGCTATGACTTCAACAGCAATCAATACAGCATTGTGCCGGGGCGGAATTACATTATCCGCGATGCGGCCGGCTATTATTACAAGCTTCGCTTTACGGGCTATTATGATGAGAACGGGCGCAAGGGTGTGCCGCAGTTCGAATTTCAGCAACTTTAGGCACCGGATGGTGGCCGGCCTTCGTTGGCCGGCTGCTGTCCGTTTTGGAAAAAGGATTTCAGGTAGGCCGAGAGTTTGTGCTCGCTGCCCTGCTTTTTCCAGATGATGTTGGCCGCAATCTCGTATTTCAGGGAAGAAACCCCGGGCTTTCTCCCGTGCAGCCTGAATGATCTGCCTCCGGCATGCAGTTCGAGGCGCTCGTGCAGTTCGGTACTGATGGCATCGATATGCTCAAAACGAAAAACACGGGCCCCTCCCTTTTCGGGGTGCACTTCGATGCGGTCGATGTAAGTACGTACTTCGGCCGGGCCGTATTTTTTTACCTTATCGCTGCCAAACTCAAAAAAATGCATGGAGGGGTCGATAAAGAGCGGCTCCGAAACCTTGCGCGAAAGAGCATGATTCAGCTGTTTTTCAAAAGCCCCCATTTGCCAGGCAAACCAGTCGCGGGCATTGCCGAAGCGCCTCTTGCTGCCCGCTTCGAATTGGAAAAATCCGTATTCATCCACATGGATATGCAGGCCGCAATGCTTGCAGTGCACTTCATTTCCCCGGGAACGGAGACTGCCGGTGTGCTCGCAGCGGGGGCAGAGGAAAAGAAAAGTTTCGAGGTACTCGGCCCGGTGCCGGCTTTTGATGCGATTTCGCTTGCTGCGCTGCCATTCCCATTCATCGTGGGCAAGGGCCCTGCTGATCTTTTCATAGATTTCATCTTCGCCCGAGGCGGCTATGCCCTCGCGGTCGAAAATCAGACGATACTCGAGCCGTACGGGGGTTTTGCGCAGACGCCCGGCCCAGCGGGGGTTAAAGAGCAGCATGCCCTTTGAGCGGGCCGTGATCACCGGGACGTTCATTCTTTTTATCAGCTTGGCAATGGAGGGCTCGTAATAGAGCGTGTTGCCCGTCCAGGTGCGGTTGCCCTCCGGAAAGAGCCCGATGGAATGGCCCGCGCGGCTCAGCTGCAGCATCTCGCGTATCACTTTGGAGTCGCGTCTGTTTTTTTTCTTGGCAATGACTCCGAATCCTTTTAAAAGCCAGGCCATAAAAGGGTCCTGCATGACCCCTTCCGAAGCGACAAAGTGAATGGGCTTTTGCAGAAAGTAATAGTAAAGAAAGGGTTCGTAGGTGCCCACGTGATTGGCCAGAAAAAGAAAGGGCCCGCTGAGCTGGCGCACTTCTTCCGGAATTTCGGCCCGGATGCCGTAGAGCCTGCTCATGCCTCCGAAGAGGAGATCGGCCAGAAGGCGGTGGCTTTTTTTTATTCTGTAATCCTTTTCCCTGCGCTTATCGCTCGCCATGGGTTAAAAATAAGGACTTGCAGGCTTTTTGTCATCTGGCGCTGTTGCCTTTAACTCGCACAGCAACTGAGAGCCGATAAATCTTTTTTTAACAGGGTCGCGATGAATAGCTTAACAAGCGATTTGGGGTACCCCGGACAAGAGATAGAATAAAAAACCCTATAGTTCCATATAAATTGGAACAAGGTTTGTATTTTTGTCTAAAATTGATTGGGTAATTTGGATTTACTACACAGAAGTAAGCTACTAAAACTGAAAAGAAAAAATCAGGGAAATATTAAACTGTTAAGGGCAATTGACAAGTTAATTGCTGACATTGAAGATTCGGAATGGGAAAATAAAATGGACATAATTAAAGCCCGTCCGGATGCGGACAGGGTTCACAGCGATAATTTTTACTTTTTTAATATTAATGTTCACAGAACAATGATTTTAATCGTATTTGAGGAACAGGAAGCAGAAATACTTTGGGTAGGCAGCCATTCAGAATATGACAAGACATTTAAGGGAAATAAAAAAACAATAGAAACCTGGCTAAGGAATCACGGCAAAATAAATTAATAAATTCATGGAAGGTTTGGAAATAGATAATATCTTAAAACTGGATAAGCTGAGTAGTGAACTGGAGTACGAAAAGGCCATTTCAATTTATGGTAGATTGAGATGGATGCTTAGGGATGATAAATCCCTGATAACTGCAAAACAACACTTGAAGGCCTTGATAAAGCAGTACGAAGAAGCGCATTGGCAAGATGAGGCCGGAATAAGCAGTAAACAAATAAGGGAAAGTGATAATGCAGAGAAGATTGTTTATTTGGAAAGTAAATTTATACAGAAGCGGAAAGAACTAATTAGAGAGAAGCTTAAAGAAAGCGGAATTGCCCAACAGGATTTAGCAAAAATTCTGGGGCACAGGCCCAATTATATGTCCGAATTAATAAATGGTGTACGCCCGTTCTCACGAGATGATATAATAGTACTTCATCGGCTTTTTGACTTGGACTTAAAGGATTTGGTACCACCCTTTTTAAAGTTGGAAGTGGCGTATCATATTAAACAGACTCTTAACGAACTGAAAAACAAGAAAACGAAAATTAATCTAAGACTAACAGACCTTGAGGCTGAGTAAATGCTTTGGCACCATTTGGCATTATGACGAATTTGCGTAAAACAATCAGGTTTAAAATATCGGCGGTGCGCTTGAAAGGACTGTTTTTCTGTACCAACTAAAGTTGGATTTGTCCCGCTGGCAATTCAGACTTTTTTGCCGGCAGGTGTTTCACATAGGGATGTTCTATTGTTTTTAGATCCGGGCATTGTGCCGGTTTTTTGATTTATTTTTATGGCTCTAAAAAGTTATTCGGAACAACTCCGGAAAAGCTTGAAACGGCAAGAAATAAGATATGATCAATACACTCCTCATTTTTTTATTGGAAATAGTGTTAATCTTATATTGTATGTGCAGTATCGCAAGACCAAAGAAAAAAGATATTACTACGCGATAACGATTGTTTTAGTTATCATGGTAATTCTCTTTATCCGTTTTGGAGACTGATATTCCGGGTCCTTTTTTGAAAATCTTTCAT
>Ga0256839_1000720_pt1 | contig 42478 bp, 27 predicted proteins | sample 354166metaG_FD_185968 | JGI IMG/M metagenome (GOLD analysis project Ga0256839, IMG submission 185968) | Hydrothermal vent microbial communities from Mid Atlantic Ridge, Atlantic Ocean - 354-166 | ecosystem: Environmental > Aquatic > Marine > Hydrothermal vents | place: Atlantic Ocean: Mid...
AGTTCCGGTGGCAGGGACAGCCAGATCTCCACCGGGCCGGGCTGGCGGTTGGCGTAGACATAGTGCATGGTCGCGGTGCGCACGAAGGTGTAGGTCAGGAGGCCTGCGCTCCGCGTCTGTGTATCTTCCTTCTCCGGGGATACTTGCTTCTCGCGGCGGGTGCTGGCCTGGGGCCATTTTCGAGCCAAGGCAAGCAGTTCCATAGGGACCAGTTGAGTCACAGCACCATCGCTCCTGTGTTGTTCTCATCCGTCACAACGAACGGACATGTGGTTTACCCACAGTTCTGGGCTTGTTGGTTTGATACTGGTTCTGTCATACGGTTCAGCCGATTCCAGTCCACAACTTGATGTGCATTGGACGGGAATGGTTTGACGGCGTGCAGCCACCCAATCGTACAGGCGTTGGCCTATGCCCAGATGCTCCGATATGTACAGAAACGGCCACATGGGCCACAACGCAGGAAGCCGCGAAGCAATTAACCGGAATGCACCGATGCCTTCGGCGGGTTCACTATCGTTGATGGAGCGAGCCTGGATTCGGGCTTCAATTCGAGTTTCATCCAGTCCATAGTGTTCCACGACTCCGGGTTGACGGAACGGAATCGGCTCCAGCAGCCCAAGCCAGTCTAGTTTCTGCAGGCGGACCAGGGTGCGCTGACAGAACGGACACCCATTATCATAGAAGACCTGAACCCGGAATGGTTCCAACAGGTCCTTGTGACTCGGGCCTACCACTCGGACAGCGAACCGACGCCAGATTCCCACCCCGAGATCTCTGAACCAGCGCCCAAGGGAGCGGTATTCATCGTCGCTGACGAGAGCGAGCTCAATGCTGATCATGATCGCTGAGAAGGTAATGAGCCCCATGAACAGGGCAATTCCAAGATGGAAGCCAAAGGCAGCCAGCAAGGCCAACCGGCGTGTCCAGCGATTCAGGAAGAAGAGAAACGGAAAGCTCACTTGAAAAGCGACCGTTGCGTAGCTTGATGCTACGATGAGCGGTACGTTGAGGTACACGCGTTCACTATAACCCGGCCAAGTGAATTCGTCTACCCTCATGACGTAGTACAGTGCCGTGCCGCTTTGCCACATCTCGCCTTGGACTTTGTAGAGTCCAGCCGTGGCATATACGATGCAGAGCTGGAGTGCGAAGGCCAGCATGGCTCCATTATGACACATGGCTGCTATCTGCTGCCATGTATTCGGTCGCCGATGTGTCATTTCCCGCCGTCGTTCCGCATCCAGGGAGAAGTGAGCTCCCAGGTTGGCAAAGATCGCGTATACCATGACAATCTGCAGTACATTGTCACCACCGTCCCATAAGGTGGGGTTGCGTTCATGTAGGGACCACAGAAAAATATATGTGAGAGGTGTCATGATCCGGGTGCGCCATCCCAGCACCCAGAGGGCCGTCACCAGAATGCCCAGATGGAAGATCGCCTCGAACACCATCGGGTGATTGCTAAATGCATATAGAGAAAAGGAACCGGCTTCACGTAATTTTTCGAGAAATCGATCGTATGGCCAAACCGCATTGGGGCCGTAGAGGTAATGGCGTTGGTGGTAGTTGATCAGATATTGATAGAGCAGGGTTAATCCAGCACCGATTCGAAAGAAGCTGGCGCCGATCAAATGCCGTTCCTGACCGAAGGTCTCGGTCCATCGTTGCCATGTTTGAAGGACGTTCATCGGTTCACCTCCGCCAGAACCAGTGGGGCAACCTCCTCATAAGGGGCCCAATCCAGGAGGATGTAGCTGAGTTCGCCTGCTTCATCGGGCAAATGACGCTGGGAGAAGCGGGGAAAGCGCAACACGACGATGCGCACCTGCACAGCCTCTGTACGGCCGTGACCGTAGAGTCGGTCACAATGGGCCGATGCAATTCGGTTGAGCAATAGCACTCCGTTTTCCCGTTCGCGTGCGTCAATCTCGACGAGCTCATCGACCAGAGTGTTGTATTCTGATGGTTCCTCTGTGCGACGTTTCAGCAAAGTATTCAGGGTCTCGTCGCGGTTGAAAATGGCATGGACCGCGCTGGATTGGGGACGGTCAAGCCGGTCCGCCGGCGTGAATCGGTTGCGATAGCGTGCCTGTCGGAGAGGTGTGGAGATATCCGCCCAAGCCGTGACCGATGTGCTGCCGTCTGGATTTCGTAATCGACATGCTACTGTTAACACCCGGGTATCCTTGACCGGGTCAGGGGCGAAGAGGTGCCAGTTCTGGACGAAGAATGGATGCATATACGCGATGATCGAGTCGTAGACTCGAAGTTTGATGGGGTTCAGCGGTGTTAGATACGCCATCGTGAACCCAAAGTGGACGATTAGCACCAAGGCTATCCCGATGGGAAAGAAATTCAACAGCCCGCGCGTGAGTCCACAGAAACTACTCTTCCTTCCTGGATGGAGATGGATGCTCATCTTCTTCTCTCCCCCCTGTCTTGGCCATCCGTGTATATGGATGGAACCCGACTTTACCGGGACTCGCTATGATGCCATTGATCGTGTCGTCCGCGCCCCTCTCTGTCTCTTATAGGTCGGGCACGGAATCAAGCGATTCCGTGCCCGACGAACTCCGCACGTCTAGTAGTCGAAGGCTGGTTCCATTCGAGAATCCAGGAGTTTGGGCTCCTCGTTGTCCCAGATCCAATTCTGGTGTTTGGCATAATCGTAGGCCGCGTTAGCCACGAAGCTGGCCGCGACCCCCAACAGGAAAGCACCAGCGAGCGCTGGGACAGCTTCTGGCTCTGCTTCAGCAGTTGTTCCAGGTTGCCCGGTGTAGAGATTTGGAACCGGCTCCGCCGGAATGGTGGCCGCCGCCGCGTTCAACACCGTGGTGAAGAACAGGACCATCACGACGAGCGCCGAGATAGCTTTGTGTTTCACAGTGCACCTCCTCATGGCATTGTGGTGAGATTGGCTTTGTAGTCGAGACAGGTAAGGCCCCACCCATCTGAGCACAACTATAGCGACCACAGGCCGAAAGTCATCCCCTTTCGGTGTCAATTTCAGATCCCCAAGGGGGGTCATTTTCGTCCTCCCCCATCGGACCTTTCAGTGGGACGAGTGCGGTCCATACCACGGATATCCGTGACCTTTAGGGGCGATGCCTCGGGACAGGTACGATTGGCTGGCCCGTTTTCAGCTTTCCTTTCTGTCATCCAGGTTTTCCCATGGAAGTTCCAAGAGGGACATGAGGAGCTATGCATGATGGGAACCGGATTTCGTGGCGGAGCTTCACGTCTGGCTTTGGCCGTGCTCATAGTGATCGTTCCTGTAGCTGTGCTCACAGTGGGTTTCATGCGCTTTCACGCTACAGGCTATACGGGGATGCAGGTGGATTTCCGCAATCGGGTGGCCGTCATCCACCCGGATAGTCCTGCAGCCCAGGCCAATCTCCGGGTAGGCGATCTGCTGCTTGGTGTCAACGGCTCCACCGATCGTCACCTTCTCGATAGCCTGGAACCAGGCGAGAGAGTGGTATTGGAGTGGGAGCGTAATGGCCAGCGCATCACAGCCCCTCTGCAGGCCACCGCGCTTCCCTGGCGTCGGCTTGGCACTCTTGGATGGCCGCTGCTCTCGGCCTTGGCCTTCTGGGCGGCCGGAGTCCATGTGTTCTTGCGGACACGTCGACCCTCCGACGACGCCAAACGTTTCATCATCTTTGCCTACCTAGCGGCGCTCAACATTCTCCTCAACCAGGTGTACACGTTACAGGAGATGCCGTATCTGGTGCTGCTTTCGATAATCACAGCCTTCAGCTACGTCCACTTCCACCGTTTTTTCCCTTTCCCGATCCCGCCAGGTAAATTCCTTCGCGCACTTGTCTGGCACCGTCGAGCCGGGATGTTCCTATTGGCTTTTGGTATCCTGATAGGTCTTATCTCCCTTGGACGTCCTGTTGCCATTCTCACGGCTATTTTCATCCTCAGTGCATTCGTCTACGATGTACTTGCACGAATTCTCGTCGGAGGCACGCTCCTCTACGGCTATCTACGTAGCGATATCCGACGGGTTCATAGCCGTATTCGCCTTATCGCGGGGGCCACTGGGCTGGTCTTGCTCTTCACTCTTACCGCGCTGGTGATGCTGTTTGTCCTTCCTAGCTGGCAGTCTGTTCCGGCCCGCCTCTCTATGATGAGTCAGGTGCTCATCCCGGTAGCCTATCTGATCGCCCTCCGCCGAGAGGATTTTTCTGCCGTCGATCGGGTGCTCAATCGAGCCCTGGTCTATACGTTGGCTGTATTGATTCTGTTGGGGTTACATTGGGCCATCGTCTTTGCCCTGATGTGGGCGGTTGGACAACATATGGGAACATCCCTGCTTCTACATTCGGTTCTTGGTGCCTCGCTGGCAGTTCTCTTCGTGCCGTTGCGAGATCGGGTTGGCAAAGGTATCAACCGACTCTTCTATGGATACGAGGGTGATCTGCTGCGCGCGGGACAGAGGATGGCCCGGGAGCTCGCCCACAGCCATACTGAGGATGCTCTGCGTCACCTACTCACCATTCGTCTGCCCAGGCTGTTGGATGCCTCGGGAGCTGTGCTCCTGGTCTGGCAGCAGACCAAAGGATGGACATGTCATGCCGAGCCAGACCAGATTCTCGCGCCTCGAACTATTGAGGCTATCCAGGCCCTCGCCCACCAATTGGTGGAATCGCCTGTGCAGAGAGCTGCCCAGGTGCATCGGCTTGCCCCTTCTGTTGCTGTGGATCCCAGTGCCTTGCCCCCCAAAGGTCTTTTTCTCGGTTTTGCCTCCGATTTCGTACGGGGTGTGCTTTGGTTGGCTCCTAAAGCCTCTGATGACATCTATACCGAACAGGAACTGCGTCTTCTGCACCTACTCGTCGCGCCTAGTACTCTGGCTTTGGAGAACTGGGTTCTGAACCAAGCTCTTGTGGCAAGGACGACAGAGCTGCAGTATCTTCACCATGCTCTGGTGATGGCGGACGAGCGCATCCGTCGTGATCTGGCTCGTGAGTTGCACGACCATATCATGCAGGATATCTACGGAGAGCTCTACGCCTTGCGAGCACGACACGGATCCGAGGGCCTCGTTCCTCAAGATTTTCGACGGGTGCTCCATACGTTGGAGAAGGTAGTCACAGATCTGCGGCGATTGTGCCATGGTCTGCGTCCTCCTGTCTTGGAAGAGCTGGGACTGGTGCCCGCGTTGCGGGCGTTGGGGCGTGAATACAGTGCAAATCTGGCTCCGCACATGCGCTTGGACGTACAGGTAAGCGAGCTGTCTACCCGTCTACCTTCTGAAGTCGAGAGTAGCCTTTTCGCTATCGCTAAAAGTGCCTTGGCCAATGCAATCCGTCACAGCCAAGCCACTCAGATCAGTCTCTCTCTCGAGCAGAATGGTGCCATCCTTGTTCTAGAGGTGTGGGATAACGGTGTAGGATTCACCGTGCCGGCCAACTGGGCCCCCTTATTGAGGGAAAGACGTTTTGGACTTGCGGGCATGAGCGAGCGGGCCCGTATGATCGGTGCTACTTTTCATGTCGCTTCTTCCCCAGGTCATGGAACACGAGTGGCAGTGCGTTGGCGGGTGGTTGCGGATAGTCACCTTCTTGCGTCCTCCTTGGAGGGAATGGAAAAGGAGATCTATTTCGATTCTCCATCCCTCTAGGCCGTTTTAGGGATCCAGCGGGATGGGTATCGTCCTTGAGAGTTTTGGCCAACTGGTAGGAGCCGGTAAGATACCCACCGGAATCCAGGATAATCGGGTGTGGCAATTTGTTCTCCGCCACCTTTCCATTGAAGAGACCTATTTGTAGTCAGACCACGTCGAAGGAAGGGTCACTTGATCTGAGGATCTCTTTTGATATCTGCAAACGGCGGGGCGGCGTCTCCACAGAGACGCCGCCCCGTGTGCTGTGGCGGTTGGACCTATCCCGGCCTTCGGCTCACCGGGTCACCAGGGGCAGGTAGAGGAGCCTGGGTTCCACGGTGAAGGCCACAGGCTCGGAGACGGGGGCATCGGGGCCGGGGTTGCGGACGGCCACGCCCACCTGCCCCCGACGGGCCAGGTGAGCCGGGGCCACCGTGGCCCGGAGCCGGGTGGCGCTGATCCAGGTGGTGGGCAGGGCTGTGCCGTCCCACAGGACGGTGGCACCGTCCAGGAAGTTGCGGCCCTCCACGGTGAGGGGGAAGCCGCTGCCCTGGACCGGGGCCCGGTCCGGGGAGAGGCCGGTGATGGCCGGGGTGGGGCTGCGGATCGGGAAGGGCAGGGCGTTGGAGACCAGGTCCGCACCGCCGGGGTTGCGCACAGTCACCGTTGCCGTGCCCGGGGAAGCGATCCGGGCCGCAGGCACGGTGGCCGTGAGCACCGTGCTGCTGCCGAACCGGGTGGCCAGGTCCGTGCCGTTCCAGCGCACCACCGCGCCGTCCAGGAAGTTGCGGCCCTGGACCACCAGATCGAGGTCGGCTCCCCCCGCTGTGGCCGAGCTGGGGGTCAGGGCATCCAGGCGGGGCAGCTCGCCCAGGGCGGTGAGGGCCCAGGTGTTGGGTCGGTTGTAGACCGTGTCGAAGGGCCACTCGTAGTCGTCCCCCTGGAAGCGGACCCAGTAGTGGCCCAGGTTCAGGCCCACCCGGTGATCCCAGCCGCCCAGCACATCCTTGGCGATGCGCAGCTCGGCGTTCCAGGTGCTGTCGCTGGCGCTGACCCGGGCAGTGAGCCCACCCGGGCCGGGATCATCGAAGCCGCCCGCGCCGTCCGCCGCGTAGGTGAAGGGCGTGCCGTCCTCGGCCACAAAGAAGCCGTAGTCGTCGCTCTGGGCCAGGGCATCCCGGCTGTTGTCCACGTCCACCCGGAGCCCGGCGAAGGCCGTGGGGCCACCGCTGCCCTTGGCCATGTTGGCGAAGCAGGCCCACAGGTAGTCCCCATTCCGGACCAGGCTCACCTGGGCCTGGCGGCCGTCGCTGTAGGGAGCCAGGAGCAGAGAGACGCCGTCCCCGTAGGCCGCCTCGTCACAGAAGCCGTCCAGGGTGGGCGTGGCGCCCTGGGGGATGCCCAGAGCGGTCACCTGGAAGTTGACCGTCGCCGTGTCGCTCTGTCCGTCGCTGTCGGTGGCGGTGAGCTGGGCCTGGTAGTCGCCCGGCGCCAGGCCGGCCACTTCCACCTCCTGGCCGGTGCCCCTGTCCTGGCCGTTCAGCCGCCAGCGCAGCGCGTTGCCGCTCAGGCCGCCGTCCTCCACGTCCATGCCCGCGCCCCGCAGGATCACCGTTTCGCCGGCAGGGACGCTCTCCCCCGCTGTGGGCGAGGCGATGAAGGCCTGGGGCTTGCGGTTGGTCACGGTGAAGCCTGGGGAGGTGGCCAGGCCCGTGTGGTAGCCGTCGCTGGCGGCCACCCGGATGCGGGCCTGGCCCGGCCGGCTGCCGGGGATGGCCAGGTTCTGGAGGGTGAGGGTGACCGTGTCCGCGCCGGGCGGGGCCGGGTAGTCGGTGAGGAGGGAGAACCAGGTGGCGCCGTTGTCCGGGCTGTACTGGACGCTGAAGAGGAGCTGGTCGTCGGGGTCTGGGTCCTGGGCCTGCCATTGGAGCTCCAGGACGTCGTCCACCACCTGGCCTGCAGTCGGTCTCTGGATGGCCACGGTGGGGGTGGCTGTGCCCGGGGCACGGCGGTCCAGCACCGTGCCGTCTGCCAGGAGCTCCACCGTGGCCACCGTGCCGCTGGGGGCGGGGAAGGTGAGGAGGAAGGCCCGGGTCTCGGTGTCCAGGTCCTCGCTCTCCAGGGGGGTCACCGGCTGTTCGGCCAGGAGGACGCCGCCGGGGTCCCGGAGGCGCAGCCGATAGGTCACCCCGTTCGAGGCCTGGGAGGTCTGGCTGCGGGCCATGGCGGCCAGCCACTTGGTCCGCATGCCTGCGCTCATGGCTGTGGCCGGGTAGACCCAGGCGTAGTTCAAGGTGCCTTCGCCTGCGGTGGGGTTGATGCCCCCGGTCACCAGGACCATGTCCCCGGCCAGGACTTCTTCCACCTGGGCCGCTTGGGCCGCCCCAGTGGAGTGGAGGCTGTTGTAGATGGCCCGCCAGGTGTAGTCGCTGGTCCACTCGGGGTTGCAGTAGGACATGTAGTCCGCGGCCCCGTTCGGCGGGATCACGGTGCGGGTCTTGGGGTCGAAGCCGTAGTGGCCGGTAGGGCTCACGTTCCCGATCTGGTTGGTGGGGTAGGGGTAGTTGGGGTCGGGGTTGGCGGGGCCGCCGCAGTCCACATGTTTGCGTCCCTGGTTGTGGCCCAGCTCGTGGGCCAGGGTGATACCGGCGTCGGGCCAGTCGAAGGCGTTGGACGAGGTGGGGGATTCGGGCGGGAACTTCACCCAGGCCACATTGTCGTCCCGGTAGGCCACACCCAGGACGCCCTGGGTGGAGATGCTGTGGTGGACCATGCCCACGTAGTGGGTCTTGGCCCCCGCGTTGTCACATCGATCCGGGTCATCGGTGAAGAAGTCCCGGACGTTGAGGGAGGTGAGGACCTTCCAGTTGTCCTCGGGCAGCTCGTAGGGGTTGAAGGAGAAGAAGCCCAGCTCCGCGATGTCCTCGGTCTGGTAGTAGATCCAGTAGTCCGGCGTGGGCCAGAGCCGTTGGGCCATGTCGACCATGGGCCAGAAGTTGGGGTTGTCCAGGGAGGCGTAGGGCCCGTGGGTACGGACGGGGACGAAGACGATGCAGACGGGCGCCTTGCCGTGGAAGGTGACCGTGCGGGAGAGCCGGTTGTTGTTGGGACGGCTGTCGTCGTAGATCCCCTGGGGATCCACCTCCAGGCGCAGGGTGATGTCGCCCTCCTCCGTCCAGTTGGCAGGCAGGCGGAAGAGCCAGGTGTCATCCAGGTTGGCCCGATCGTAGGTGACGGCGCTGGAGAGGGCCAACGCGCCGTTCAAGGGGCTCAACGGCGAGCCGGGGAGGGGCACCCCGCCCCGACTGCCGTGGAGCCGGACCTCCACATTGCGGGCCGTGGGGCCGCTGAGCAGCCGGGCATAGGCCCGGACGTAGGTGGTCTTGTTCGCCACCAGGGGAACGTCGTTGTTGGGGTTCGGGTCCAGATCCTGGATGGCCTGGGTGATCTCCAGGCCGTCGGCCTTCAGGTCCCAGGTGATGGCCGCGGCATCCAGGGGGAGGCGGTAGACGCCGGCCTGGGTGTTGTCCTGGTCCATGAAGTAGACGTAGCGGCTGTCCACCTGGACCCCCGGATCGATGTCGAGGTAGGGGCGATTCACCACGATGGACTCCGCGGTGCCGCCGCCCAGGGGCAGGCGGCGGATGCGGCCGTCCGGATCTTCGTTGAGCTTGGCGTACTTCTCGGCAAAGTAGAGGTTGCCGCCCTGGGGCAGAGGGGTGAAGATGCTCCAGTCGTTGTTCGGCGCGGTGTAGAGGACCGAGTCGCTGCAGATCCAGCGGCCGGGGAGGGGCAAGGGTGTGAATCGGCAGTGGTAGCGGCGGATCCGTTCGGGGCTGGTGTCCTCCACCCAGTAGAGGCTGTATCTCCGCTGGAAGAAGGGGACGAGGGTGGTCTCATTCGCGTAGTGCAGGTCCCGACCTGTGGTTCCGGGAACGAGCACCTGGGGAGCTGTACAAGGGGTGGAGCTGCAGTCCATGCGGTTGAGGCCGTTGGTGTCCAGGAAGTAGACCACGCCGTTGACGGCCAGGATGTTGCGGCCGGTGCCCGGGTTCACCCGCCCTGCGTCCAGGATCTGGACGCCTCCGCCACCGTCCTTGCGCACCCGGAGGACGTTGGCCCGCAGCAGGCCTTCCACGGTGTAGGAATCCATCCAGTAGATGTAGTCGCCGTCGACGGCCAGCTTGCCCAGAGGCACTCGGGTGGTGGAGATCACCGTGACCGGGTTCTCCGGGTCGTTCGCGGGCCGGAACTCGATGCGCTTGGCGTCCCGGCTGTAGTAGTAGAGGCCGCTGTCGTCCGCGGCCATGGCCAGGAAGGTGAAGCAGTTGTCCCGGTCCACCGTGGCCAGGGTGCGGATCGTTCCCCGGTAGATGGGCATGCGCCGCAGGTAGCCGTCGCCGCGGAATTCGCCGCCGTAGCAGCGGTTGGCCCAGTAGAGCAGGCCGCCGCCGGTGGTCCACTCGTTGGGCACGGTCGCGCTGCTCTCCGCGACGATACGCTCTGGGGCCTCCGTGGGGCCGGTGGGTTCCGCGTGGGCTGGCTGGGGGGCTGGCAGGCCGATGAGGGCCACCAGAAGCCCGAGCCGTACGATTCGGGAGATCCACTGTCGGGGGATGGCCATGGCTGTCCTCCTCTCTGGTTGGGGGTACGCTCTCCATGGGGAACAGGGGTGGGTCTGTGCTGCACGTCTCCGTTCCGGGTTCGGGACGGGAGTAGGGCACGGGGCTCACCTCGGGGGCTCTGGGCCCGAGTCGTCTCGGGGCAGAATGGGGCCCTCGGACAGCAGCGACTCGGGGGTGGCCAGGAACGCGAGCATCTCCTCCAGGCTGTAGAAGTGCCACCGTTGTCCGCTCGGGATGTGCTCGACCTCGCTGTGCCACGTCCTTTCGGGCGCGTCCAGGCCGGGTGGGCACCACATGCGGACGATGAGGCAGATGTACACCCGGCCGCGTTCACCCATCATGCCGGCCGTCCACGCGGTTCTTCCAGGCGAGCTCTATCCCCTGTCGCGGGTTCCAGTGGGGCGGGGCGCTTGCTCGCCTCCATCGTCTTCACTGTAGCAGGGGAGGTTCTACAGAGTCTCCACGCGATGAAAGGAGGGGCGGAACAGGGGAGCGTTCTTGGACCTCACTCCAGGAGGGTCTCTTTCCAGAACCACCACTTGAGGGGCGATACCGGGAGGATGCGCACCCAGGGCTTGAGCACCAGGGACCAGCGGGAGTAGGCCAGGGGCACGATGGGCAGCTCCTCCATGAGGAGAGCATCGGCCTGACGGGCGAGTCGGGCTCGTTCTTCCGGATCCCGACTGGACATGAGCTCCCGTACCCGGGCCTGGTAGTCCGGATGGCACCACCCGGTCCATGCCTGCAGGGGGAGGACCCGGAGGAAGCTGTCCGGGTCGGGGTAGTCGGCCACCCATCCGGCCAGGAAGAGGGGCGGATGGGGCCCCTGTTGGATCCGGTGCATGTAGGTGTCCCAGGGGAGGGTCTCCAGCCCGATCTCCACGCCCAGGACCTGGCGCCAGAGGCGCTGGAGGTAGGCGCCTGCGCTCTCGGCCCCGGGAAAGATGGGCATGGTCAGCTCTGGGAAGCCGTGTCCTCGGGGGTATCCGGCCTGGGCCAACAGGGCCCGGGCCTGGGCCGGGGCATAGGTGAGGCCTGGGTTGGGGAGGTGGCCGGGCATCTCGGGCGGAATCAGGCCTCCCTGGGCAGGGACGAGATCGCCCCAGATGACCTGGGCCAGGGCCAACCGGTCGGTGCCCAGGGCAAAGGCCCGACGCACCCGGACATCCGCGAAGGGAGGGGTTCGGGTGTCGAAGCCCAGGAAACGGACGAAGAAGTTGTGCGCCGAGAGGAGATGGTGGGCGTGTTGGCGTCGGATCTGGGCCAGGATCTGGGGCGGCAGGCCCCAGCGGAGGGTGAACACGTCCAGGCTGTCCTGGCGGAAACGCGCCCACTTGGCCTCCTTCGCGGCGGGGGAGAGGCCCAGGTAGAGGATCACGTCCTCCACGTTTCCGGGCCAACGGCCCCGGTAGTTCCCGTTCCGGGAGAGGATTACCCGGCCGTGTTCGCTCCATTCCACCAGCCGGAAGGGGCCATTGGTGACCAGTGTGTCCGGCCGCCACTGGCCGTGGGCTTCCGGGTCCATTCGGTGGTGCGGCACGGGCCGGGCCACGGGATGGGCGATCAGGTGCGGGAAGAAGCTGCAGGGGGCCTCCAGCTCCACCAGGAGGGTCAGGTCGTCCAGCGCGTGGATGCCCACCTCCTCGGGGTTGTCCCGGTGGCCCTGTGCGTAGGCGGCTGCTCCTCGGATGGGGAAGAGCAGCCGGGCCAGCGGGCTGGGGTGCTTGGGGTCCAGCACCCGACGCCAGGCCACCACGAAGTCCTGGGCGGTGACGGGATGGCCGTCGCTCCAGGTGCAGTCTGTCCGCAGGTGGAAGACATACTGGCGTCCGTCGGCCAGGATGTCCCAGCCCCGGGCCACGTCGGGAAGGACATCCATGTTCGGGTCCCACTCGGCCAGGCCGCTGAACAGGTGTTCGATGACGCCCAGGGAGTTGGGATCCTGGGCCCGGCCGGGGTCCAGGGTGGACAGGTGGGGCCAGTCCACCCGGAGCGGTCGGGGAGCCGGCGGCAGGTCTGGGGTGGTGGGGGCCCGTTGTTGCCGTTCGAAGCCCTCGTGGTAGGAGCGCTGGGCATGGTGGAAGTCGAAGGCCAGGTGGTGGGCCAGCCCCAGGCGCAGCAGGGTGTGGGCCGCGCCTTCCTCATCGTCCAGGGCCTGTTGGAGGGCCAGGGCCCGCTCGTAGTGGTGCACGGCGTCCCGGTAGGCGTGGAGGCGCCGGGCCTGGTCCCCGGCCCGCAGCCAGTAGGCCGTGGCCTCTCGGAGCTCGCCGGCCCGCTGGAGGTGGTGGGCGAGGGTCGGGACATCGCTGGGCGTGAGCCGCTGCAGGGCCCGGGCGGCCCGCCGGTGGAGGATCTGCCGCCGGCTGTGCAGCATCTCCCGGTACACCTGCTCGCGCACCAGCTCGTGGACAAAGCGGATGGTGTGCCCCTCCTCCCAGAGCAGGCCCCGGGCCACCAGGTCCTCCAGGGCATCCAGGGTCTGGTCCTCGCCCTGGCCGCTGGTCGCGGCCAGGGCCTCCACGGAGAAGCGGACACCCAGGACAGCCGCGGCCTCCAGGGCATGTCGGCTCTGGGGGGGAAGGTGTCGGAGACGGTGTCGGACGGTCTCCTCCACGGCCGTGGGAGGAGGGATCTGGTCCAGCCGGCGAGAGACCGCCTCGGGGTCCAGGTGGGGCTCCTTTCCCGCCAGAAGGCTGTGGAGGATCTCCAACAGGAAGAAAGGGTTGCCCCCGGTGCGACGGTGGAGGGCTCGGCTCAACGTCTGGGCGGCCTCTCCGTTGCCCAGCAGATGGTGCACCAGGAGCTGGACCGCGTCCTCGTCCAGACCTGTGAGGAGGATCTCCGGGGGAGCCTGGGGACCCAGGCGGCGTCGGAGCGGCTCGGCCTGGGGCCTGTGTTCGGTGCGATAGGTGGCCAGGACCAGGATGGGCCGGCTGTGGATGGAGGGCAGCCAGTGGCTCAACCAGTCCTGGGTGGCGTGGTCCAGCCAGTGGAGGTTGTCCAGGCAGACCAGCAGGGGTGGATGTCGGCGGGCCAGGCCGTGGAAGAGCTCGTCCAGGGCCAGGAAGAGCTGACGGGATTCGTGGCCGGGGGGAAGCTGTTCCGGGGGAGGCAGCCCGGGGCATGCCCGGTGGAGCTCGGGGAGAAGGCGGGCCACTTGGGACAGCCGGGTTGGGGAGACCGGCAGGCCCTGCCAGTCCACCTGGGGCAGGAGGGTGCGCAGGCCCTGGAGCAGGGCCCCGTAGGGCATGTCCTGCTCGCTCTCGTCGCTCTGGACACAGAGGGGCTGGGCATTGGAGGGCAGGCTGGCCACGAACTCCTGGAGGAGCCGAGTTTTGCCGATGCCCGGCTCGCCCGCGATGAAGATCCCGGTCCCTCGGCCCATGCGCGCCTGGGCAAAGGCCTGATGGAGCCGTTCCAACACGGGGCCCCGACCCACGAAGGGCGTGGTGATGGGGAAGGAGAGCCGCCAATGGAGCGTGGGCCGCATCGAGGAGGTGGGCTGCCCGCCCAGGGCGGCCTCGTACGCGGCCCGGGTTTCGGGCAGAGGTTCCACCTCCAGCTCCCGGGCCAGCACCTCTGCGCAGCGGGCGAACTGGCGGCCTGCGGCTTCCCGATCGCCCAGGGCTCCGTAGAGGCGGATGAGCCGGCGGTGGATGGGTTCGGCCAGCTCGTCCAGCTCCAGGTACCGTTGGGCCCACTGGATGGCCTGGGCCAGGTGGCCGGCCTGTTCCTCCCGCTCCATCAGCCCGGCCAACAGGGACAGGAAGCGACGTTCCCAGGTATGGCGCTCCCGGAGCAGCCAGATCTGGTACTCACCCGAGCCGGGAAGCTCGAACCCCTCCAGAAAGGCACCCCGATAGAGGCCGGCGGCCTCTCGCAGCGCGTCCAGGGTGGGATAGGCCTGGGCCAGGGGACGCTCCAGGGCCCAGGTGTCCACCCAGACCCGGTTGGGATCCAGGGTGAGATGGTCCTCTCGACGCTGGAGCAGGGAGGCATCGGGCAGGGTCTGTTGGAGGAGGTAGAGCAGCCGGCTGAGGTTGGTCCGGGCTGTTGCTGGGCGCCCTTCGGGCCAGAAGAGGGCACAGAGGAGATCCCGGGACACCGGGTGGGGATAGACGGCCAGGCGGTAGAGGAGGGCACGGACCTGGCGCCGTGGGATGGAGAGGGGCGTTCCCTGCCAGGTAAGCCGTGGAGGGCCGAGCAGCTCGATGCGCAGGGCCGGATTCGGAGGGACGTTCATCTGGGCCGGATGTGGAGGAGCGACGGCAGAGCTGCCGGCCGCGACCAAGATGCCCTTTGCCCTCAGGATAGCCTGGCCCGGCCCCCTGTGTCTGTGGGCTGTTTCACAGTTTCTGGGGTCCGGGTCTCGGTGCCCCAAGGACACCGAGGTCGGCTTCCTGGAGCGGCGTTCAGGGGCCGGGGACAAAGACCCGGAGCAGGTGGCTGGAGACGAGGGGCTCCAGGGTGAACTTCCCCAGGGAGGCCGGGATCAGGGTCCAGGAGGTGGGCTCCAGGGGCACCGGCTCCCCGGCCCAGTGGATCTGGGCCCGGCCCGAGAGCAGCCCCCAGATCTGGAAGGTCGCGTCGTCCGTCTCCCCCGGGAGACCATGCCCTGGGTCCATCCACCAACGCTCGGTCTGGAAGTGGGGGCAGCGGACCAGCAGCTCGGCCCGGTGGCCTGTGCCGCTCTCCAGGGGCTGGGGGGACACCGGGCCGGGCTCCACCTGGCCCCAGTCGATGACTTCCAGGGCCTTGCGGAGGTGGAGGGGACGGGGCTTGCCGTCGTCTCCCACCCGTCCCCAGTCGTAGAGGCGGTAGGTGGTATCGCTGGCCTGCTGGATCTCGGCCACGATGAGGCCGGGGCCCAGGGCATGGACGGTGCCCGCGGGCACGAAGATCACGTCGCCCTGATGCACCTGGAGCCGGTGGAGGCAGCTCTCGATCTGGCCCTCGGCCAGGGCCTGCTGGAACCTCGCCGGATCCACGCCCCGGCGCAGCCCCAGGATCAGCTCCGCGCCGGGCTCCGCGTGGAGCACCACCCACATCTCGGTCTTGCCCAGGTCCTGTTCGTGGGCCAGGGCGTACTCGTCGTCGGGATGGACCTGGACCGAGAGCCAGCGGTTGGCGTCCAGCAGCTTCACCAACAGGGGGAAACGTCCCAGCTCCAGGGCTCGTCGGCTGCGTTGGCCCACCAGTTCGACACCGAACCGGGCCACCAGGTCGCCCAGTGGGGTGCCGGCCAGCGGCCCGTTCGCGACAGGGGTCTGGCCGTGGGGGTGCGCGGAGATCTCCCAGCTCTCCGCGATCCGGCCGGGGGGCAGGGGACGGCCGAGCACCCGTTCCAGGTTCCGGCCTCCCCAGATGTAGTGCCGGTACACGGGTCGAAAGCGCAGGGGATACAGCTCCGTGGCCATGGTCCCTCGTCTCATCCGTCTTGGGGGGGATCGGACCCGACCCGGGTCTCGGGAAATGGAGGCAGATCCAGCATCTTGCGCCAGGTGTATCGTCCCAGGATCTTCAGGGACGCCACCACGGGCGCGGCCAGGATGGCTCCCAGGATCCCGGCCAGGGACGCGCCCATGAGCACGCTGATCATCACCAGCAGGGGGTGGAGGTCCAGGGCACCGCCCACGATCCGGGGGACCAGGATGTTGTTCTCCAGCTGTTGGATCAGGAACATGGCCCCGGCCACCGCCAACACGTAGGTGAGGGGGGAGAGGCCCCACACGTTCTCCGGCTGGAACAGGGCCACCAGCACCGCGGCCCCGCCCGCGATGAGGGGGCCGATGATGGGAAGGAACTCCATGGCCCCGGCCAGGAGGCCCAGCCCCAGGGCGTTGCTCACATCCAACAGGCTGAGGGCCAGGCTGACCACCGCGAAGATGACCAGGGCCAGGATCACCTGCCCTCGGAGATAGGCGCCCCAGACACGGCTGATCTGGGCCATGAGCCGCTCCGCGTCGGCCCGATAGCCTGTCTGTTGGGCCGCGTGGGCGATGGCCCGGCTGAAGTGGGGCAGGTCGATGGCGATGTAGATGGAGATCACGGAGATGAAGAAGAGCCAGCCCACCACGTTCACGGTGGCGCTGACGATGCCCGCGGCCAGGCTCCCCCCTCGGGTGAAGATGGGCCGGATCAGGTCCACCAACTGGGCGGCCAGTACCTCGCCGTTGGGAAGCTGGGGCCACAGACGTTCCAGGGGCAACACCGCTGGGCCTATGGCCACGGCCTCGGGCAGCCGTTCCGGTAGGGTCTGGGCCAGGGCCACGGCCTGTTCGAACCAGGTGGGCACCCGTTGGGAGAGGACCACCGCCTGTTGGAAGGTGGTGAAGCCCACCGCGGAGAGCCCCACCAGCACCGCCAGAGCCAGCCCGCTGTAGACCAGGAGGACCACTCCGCTCCGGTGGAGGCGGGTCCGGCGATCGATCTGGGTGATGAGTGGGTGGGTGAGGTAGGCCAGCAGCATGGCCAACACCAGGGGCTGGATCAGGGTGCGAAAGCGCCAGACCAGGAGCCCCGCGAGGACCAGCCCGGTGACGGCCACAATGGCCTTGGTCAGGGGGCTCCAGGGCGGCGACTCCTCCTGGGGGAGGGGGAGGAGGACCTGGGGCTCGGGCCTCTGGGGTGGCCCGGAGTCGGGCCGGGCCTCCACCGCCGCGGTGGAGGCCTCCTGGGGCGTCAACGGGACAACGGGCTCGGGCATGGTGGGAGCTTCGGCCATGGCAAGGACGCTGGGTCGGGTGGGGCAGGGGCCCGGGCCCCCGCGGTCAGAGTTTCTCCAAGGGCGCAAGGGAGGCCAGGAACTTCTTGATCCCGATGCCGGGGAAGGCCACGGTGACCTCCTCATCTCCCTGGACGGCCACGCTGTCGATCACGGTACCCACCCCATACTCGGGGTGCTGGACGCTCTGGCGACGTTGGAAGCGGGGCTTTCGTCGTGGGGACCCGGAGGCCGTCGCCCGGCGGAGGGGGATGGAAGGCCCGGAGCCCCGGGAGGGGCGGCGGGTGGACCCATCTCCGTTCCAGGTGGTGGCTCGCCGATAGGCATCCCGGCGGCGGGCGTGTCGGTCCACGGTGCCGGTGAGCAGGTGGGTGGGGATGTCCGCCAGGAAGCGGCTGGGCTCCTGGACCTGGCTGTCGCCCCACAGGGTGCGTCGGAAACAGTGGACCAGGTAGAGACGGTCCTTGGCCCGGGTGAAGCCCACGTAGGCCAGGCGGCGCTCCTCGGCCAGATCCTCGGGGTCCTCGCTTTCCAGGCTGCGGGCGTGGGGCAGCAGACCTTCCTCCATGCCCACGATGAAGACCACCGGGAACTCCAGCCCCTTGGCCGCGTGGAGGGTGAGGAGGGTGACCGCGGCGGTCTCCTCCACCAGGTCGTCCGCGTCGCTGACCAGGCTCACCTCCTGGAGGAAGAGCTCCAGGGGAGACTGGCCCGGCTCCAGGCCGGGAGTGTCCCAGGTGTACTGGGCGGCCACACTCCGCAGCTCCTGCAGGTTCTCGAAGCGTTCCTCCCCTTCCGGGGTTCCGTCCCGGAGCCAGTCCACGTACCCGCTGTTCTCCAGCACGGCATCCAGGAGCTCGGCCACGCTGCTGTACTGCTGGTCCTGGGTCAGGGCCCGCCATGCCTCCAGTTGGGCCGCGAACTCCTGGAGCGCCCGGGCCGCCCGGCCCTTCAGCCCCGGGCCCTGGCGCAGGACGGGGTTGTCCGTGGCCTGGGGCACTAGGTCGGCTCCCCGGTGGAGGACCTGCAGGGCCACATGTTCGGGCACCTGGGCCTGGGCGGCCCATTCCTTCAGGGCCTGGTAGGTCCGGCTCCCGATGCCCCGGCGGGGGCGGTTGATCACCCGGTCCAGGGCCATCCGGTCGGCGGGGTTGTGGAGCAGGCGCAGGTAGGCCAGCGCGTCTCGGATCTCCATGCGGTCGTAGAAGCGGGTGGCACCCACCAGCCGATAGCGCAGGCCCCGATGGACGAAGGCCTCCTCCAGGGCCCGGGACTGGGCGTTGGTGCGGTACATGACCGCGAAGTCCCCCAGGCTGTAGGGCTTTTGGAGGACCAGGCGCTCGATCTGGTCGCAGACGTAGGCCGCCTCCTCCACCTCGTTGTAGGCCTCGTAGAGCACGATCCGGGAGCCGGCCCCCCGGTCCGTGTGGAGGCGCTTGGGGTGGCGGTGGGTGTTCCGGGAGATCACGGCCCGGGCCGCATCCAGGATGTTCTGGGTGCTGCGGTAGTTTCGCTCCAACAGGATCACCTGGGCGTCGGGGAAGTCCTTGCGGAACTGGAGCACGTTGCGGTAGTCCGCGCCCCGAAACCGGTAGATGGACTGGTCCTCGTCCCCCACCACGAAGAGGTTTCGCTGCCCTGCGGGCGGCCCCACCAGGAGCTTCATCAGGGTGTACTGGGCCGTGTTCGTGTCCTGGAACTCGTCCACCAGCACGTAGGGCCAGCGTTCCTGGTACTTGGCCCGGACGGTCGGGTCTCGGCGGAGGAGCAGCACGGTGTTGAGCAGGAGATCGTCGAAGTCCATGGCGTTGTTCAGGAGCATGAGCTGCTGGTAGCGGCCATAGACCCGAGCGGCGATCTCCTCGAAGTAGCTGGCAGGCTGCACCTCTTCGGGCACCCGGAGCTCGTTCTTCCAGCGGCCAATGGTGGCCCGAATCGCCTGGGGGGTGAAGCGCTTCTCGTCCAGGTTCATCTCCTGGAGCACCGTGCGCACCAGGGCCAGCTGGTCGCCCCGGTCGTAGATGAGCCAGTTGCGCTGGTACCCCGCGGCCTCCACCTCGATGCGGAGGATGCGGGCGCAGAGGGCGTGGAAGGTGCCGATGGTGAGTCCCCCCAGCCGAGGGCGTTGTCCCGGCGGTGGGGGCGGGAACCGGTCTGCCAACAGGGCCACCAACCGTTCCTCCATCTCCCGGGCCGCCTTGTTGGTGAAGGTGACGGCCAGGATGTTCCAGGGACCGATGCCCGCGCGGTCGATCATGTAGGCGATCCGGTGGGTCAGGGCTCGGGTCTTGCCCGAACCGGGCCCGGCCAACACCAGAACCGGTCCGTGGACTGCCTCCACGGCCTGGCGTTGTTGGGGGTTGAGGGCATCCAGGTAGCGGTCGCTCATGGATTCGTCCTGTCCATGGGCCGGGGGCACCGTCTCCTCCGGGGGGTTCCTCGGGCTCTCGACCTCAGTAGCCCGGCGGCTGCAGGTCCTCGCCGGCCAGGATGTGGAGATAGCTCTCGTAGCGCTGTTGGGGAATGGCCCCGGCCTCCACGGCCTGGCGCACCGCGCACCCGGGCTCGTGGGTGTGGGTGCAGTCGGGGAAACGGCACCGCTGCGCGTAGGGGGCCATCTCCACGAAGTAGAAGCCCAGGTCGCTGGGCTGGATGTCCACCAGTCCGAGCTCGCGGATGCCCGGGGTGTCCGCGATGTAGGTCCGCTCTCCGAAGGGCAGGCGGATCAGGTGGGCGGCCCGGGTGGTGTGGCGCCCCTTGCCCAGGACCTGGCTGATCTCCCCCACCCGCAGGTTCAGGGCCGGGTGCAGCGCGTTGATCAGGGCGCTTTTGCCCACGCCACTGGGGCCGGTGACCACGGTGACCCGGTCTGTGAGCAGCTCCCGGAGCTCGTCCACGCCCTGGCCGGTGATCGCGCTGGTGTAGAGGACCCGGTAGCCGATCTCCTGGTAGAGGCCGAAGAGCCGGCGCGCTTCCTCCAGATCGGCCAGGTCGACCTTGTTCGCGACCACGGTGGCCGGGAGCTCGTTGGCCTCTGCGACCACCAGGAAGCGGTCCAGCATGCGCAGGTTTGGCTTCGGCTGGCGCACGGCAAAGACCACCAGCACCTGGTCGGGGTTGGCCAGGATGACGTCCTCCACGGGGCGGTGGGTCCCCGGACGTCGGCGGCTGAGGACGGTGCGCCGCTCCTCCACCCGGTCGATCAGCCCCTGCCCTTTCTCGGTGGGGAGCACCTGGACCCGGTCGCCCACGGCCACCAGGGTGGTGTCCTTGGGGGCCTCCTGGAGAAGGCGGCCTCGGACCTGGCAGACCAGGGTGCCTTCCGGGGTCTCCACGTCGAAATGGTGTCCTCGGGCCCGGACGACGATGCCGGGCAGGGTCCTCTCCCGTTTCCGCTTGGGCTTGGGTTTGCTGCTGACCGGCGCTTCGAAGTAGGCGTCCTCGAAGAGCTCGTCGTACTCGATGTAGTCCTTCCCGCGTGGCTTCGGCACAGACGTCTCGTTTCCCCGACGGCGGTTTCACCTCCCGGAGCCTGTTGGACCCGGGTCTCGGCTGGGCTCTCGATGTTCCGCTTCTGTCCGCCCAGTGTAGCAAGGGGGAACGGGGGTGTCAATTCGGGATCGGCCCTCCCTCCAGGTCCCCCGGGTGGTCCACGTCTCGGGCCAGGCCCGGGCTCTGCCACACGGTGACCGGGACGCCGTGGCGTTGGGCCTGGGCCAGGTGGCGCTGGAAGCTCTGGGGCCCGAAGGCCGGCTCCAGGAGTCCGGGCGGGGACAGGTAGAGGGCGTTGGTGCCGCCGTCTCGGCTGGGAACCAGGACCACCCGGGGGGAGCCCTGGCCGGCCGCCAGGATGGCCTGGATCTCCTGGGGGGTGACGTGGGGCAGGTCCCCTGGGAGGACCAGGACGGCCTGGGCTCCGGCTGCAGCGGCCCTGCGGATGCCCGCGACCACGGCCCGGTTCAGGGACACGTCCAGGGACGTCTGGGTGTGCTCGGGGGTGAAGGGAGCGGGATCGGGAATGGCCTGGGCCCCGGCTGCTCGGGCCATCCGTCGAACCTGGGGATCCCGGCTCACCACCACGATGTCGGCCAGTTCGGGCAGGGTCGAGGCCACGGCCAACAGGTGTCGGAACCAGCGGACGATCAGGGCGGCCCGTTCCCCGGCAGAGAGGGCCGGGGCCAGGCGACGTTTGCCCCCGGCCAGGGAGCGGATGGGGAGGACCAGCCACACGGAGGCAGGGGACCAGACGTCCATGTCGGGGGGCTCATCGCTGGGGGTGCACGGGCAGGGAGAGGCCGAACTCCACCACCTCCTGGGCCAGGCGGGCCTGGGCCTGGCCGTCCACCATGATGGTGTCGGTGACCAGGGTGGGCAGGATCACTGCGTCGGCCAGGGCTGCGTCCTCCTGGTCGATGACGAAGCCGTCCAGGAGATCGCCGAAGTGGTCCACCACGGTCAGGGGGCTGATGAGTTCCCCCAGCTCCCGCATCATCTTGGCTGCGGGGCCCTTCAGTGCCCGTCCTCCCACAATGGGGCTGACACCCACCTTGGGGCCTGGGGCCCTCTGGATGGCCGCCCGCATCCCCGGCACGCTGAGGATGGGATCCAGGCTCACGTAGGGGTTGCTGGGCCCGAACACGATCAGGTCTGCCTCGGCCAGGGCCTCCAACACGTCTGGGGTGGGCCGGGCTTGCTCTCCGCCCACGAAGGAGAGGGCCACCAGGGTGGGCTCGCAGCGGCGACGGACGAAGTAGTGCTGGAAGGGAAGATCTCCCTCGTCCGTGTGGACCAGGGTGCGGACGGGTTCGTTGCACATGGGGAGGATGCGGCTGGGCACCGCCCACATGTGGCGCAGTCGGTCCGTGATCTCGGTGAGGGAGAGGCCCTGGCGGAGCCACTCGGTGCGGCGCAGGTGCAGGGCCAGGTCTCGGTCGCCCAGGCGAAACCAGACCTCGCCGCCGTAGCGCTCCATCTCCTCCAGGACCTGGAAGCTCTCGTCGGCCCGGCCCCATCCGGTCTCCGGGTTGTGGATGCCCGCCAGGTTGTAGAGGACCGTGTCCAGGTCTGGACAGATGGTCAGGCCCCAGTGTTCGAAATCGTCTCCGGTGTTGACCACCACGGTCAGGTGGCCTGCGGCCAGGATCTGTTGCAGGCCTGCGGCCAGCCGGGCCCCGCCGACGCCCCCGGAGAGGGCCACCACGCGCACGGGGAGGGGAGAGCGGGACGTGTTCATGGTGGGTCTGGGTCGGGCCCGATGTTGGGCAGGGGGGGCTCGCCGTCGAGAGAGGGGGGAGGCTCGCGCCAGAGCACCCGGCTCTCCAGGGGGGCTCGTTCCGAGCTCCGCTCCTCTGCGGGGAAGCCCAGGGTGATCAGGGCCTGGGGCTCCCAGTCCGAGGGGAGGTCCAGGACCTGGGCCACCACCTGGGGCACGAAGAGGGGCGCGCACATCCAACAGGCGCCCAGCCCGTAGTGGTGGGCGGCCAGGAGGAGGTTCTGGCCGGCCAGGGCGGTGCTCTGGACGGCCATGGTCCACTCGGCCTGGGCTCGGCGCTCGTCCGGGTAGCGGTCCATGTCGGCCATGCTGAGGGCCAGGAGGATCAGGGCCGGCGCGGCGGTGAGCCGGGCATGGCTGATGGCCACCCGTCGCGCGATGCGATCCGGGGGCCAGCCGTCCGCGGCCAGGTCGGCCTGCCAACGCGCGGCCATGGCCCGGCTGAGCCGTTCCTTGAGGGCCGGATCCGTGACCACGCAGAAGCGCCAGGGCTGGCGGTTGTGGGCCGAGGGGGCCCACGTGGCGGCCTGGAGCACCGCCTCCAGGAGGGCGCGAGGCACCGGCCGGTCCCGGTACCGGCGGATGGACCGGCGTCCTTGGACGAGGGACCAGAAGGCCGGGTGGGACGATGGATGGTCCATGGCGCTGGACAGGGAGAGAGAGGCGGTGGCATCCATGGCAGGCATTATAGCATGGTGGAAGAGGCCGCCCCAACCCGGCGTTCCCCGGTCCCCCGGGCGACCGGGCTGTGGTTCTGTCCCTCTGCCCGCCCTCCTTTGCCGGGGCCCCGAGCCAACGGCTGCCGGGGATCACTCCCCGGCATTCAGGAGAGCCTCCTCGTGTGCGCTGTGGACCAGCAGGACCGTGCCCACGGAGCGGACCAGGCCGTCCAGGCGCTCCGCGTAGCCTTCCACCTGTTCCGGGGCAGGCCGTGCCATGCCCAGCAGGGTCAGGTCCGTGTCGGTGCTGTATCGACGCACGGTCTCGATGAAGGGCTCGTCCTCCGGCGCGACGATGACGTGGGGCTCCGCGTCCACCCGGACCTCGGCCAGCAGGGAGCGGAGATGGGCCTCGGTCATCTCTCGGCCCTCGGCCCGGGAGATGACCCGGCGCAGCCGGATGCGGGCACCGTCCCAGGACGGATGGCGGGCGATGATGTAGGCCAACAGGAGCATCAGCTCGCCGTTGTGGCTGCGGCCCCGCCACCAGACGTCGATGGTGGCCTGTCGGCCCACCCCTCTGGCCGGGTCGTAGTGGAGGAAGAGGACCGATTTGCCCAGGTGCCCCAGGGTGCGAAGCAGGCGCACCAGGGTGCGTCGTCCTTGGGGGGTGCCGCTCCACCCCAGGAGGACGGTGTTGGGTTCCAGCCCGCCTACTCCATGGGACTGGGCCACGGTCACCGCGCCGGTGAAGAAGTCCGGCACGATGTCCGCCTCGGGGAAGGCCGCCATGTTCCGCCCCAGGATGTAGCTCCGGATCTGGCGGCGGGCCACGGCCCGGAGGCGGCGCAGGGCCAGCTGTTCCACATCCCCCACGATCAGCTGGAAGAAGGAGACGATGCCCTGGCCTCGGCTGAGCCATTCGGCCATGCTCACCAGGTGTTGGCGGTTGTGGGGCTGGCCGGTGAAGACCAGGATGTTGGGACGCCAGTTCTTGGCATGGTAGGGCTGGGACTCCAGGTTCAGCAGGGCCCAACGGGCCAGCGCGAACCAGATGCCGCTGCGCACATCGCCCCAGGTGTGGGCCACGGCCCGGCGCTGCAGGTAGAAGTAGATGCCGTAGCTGCTCACGATGGCCACCACCGTGGCCAGGGGGTTGATGAGGAACATGGCCCCGTAGCAGCCGGCCGCGCCCAGCAACGAGAGGCTCCAGTGGATGTGGAACCGGGGCCGAAAGCTCGGGTTGCCCACCAGCCGTTCGATGCCGGCCGCCAGGTTCATCATGCCGTAGGTGTTGAGGAAGAACATGGTGATGATGGGGGCCACGAAGTTCAGATCCCCGGCCCAGATGACGGCCAGCGCGATGGCCGTGGTCAGGAGCACGGCCATTCGAGGCTCGGTGGGGCTGCCCATCTGTGCGGCCAGGATCCGGGGCACGATCCGGTCCCGGGCAATGGCCTGCAAGGTCCGGGGAGCGGCCATGATGCTCCCCAGGGCCGAGGAGAGGGTGGCCGACCAGACACCGACGAAGATCAGCAGGGGCCAGCGGGCGATCTCCTGCATGATCAGCGTGTTCTCGATGAGCTCCTGAGGGGTGCCGTGGAGGGCCAGCCAGACCACGGTCGCGAAGTAGATGGTCCCGGTGAAGAGGATGGAGGCGATGGTGCCCCGAGGGATGCTCTTGCCCGGGTCCTTCAGATCTCCGGACATGCTCGCGCCCACCGCGATGCCCGTGACCGCGGGGAAGAAGACCGCGAAAACCCGCCAGAAGTTCAGGCCCTCGGTGTAGCTGGGTGTGAGGACAGGGGGCTGGATGGCGTCCCACCCCCCCGCGAAGAAGGAGGCCAGGGCCCCCATGAGCGCGGCGAAGATGAAGTACTGGACCTTGATGGCGAAGTCCGCGCCGATGAACGCGATCCCGCCGAAGAGGAGGACCACCCCGGTGGAGATGAGCCGCGGATCGAAGGGCCGGAAGAACTCCAGGGCCCGGATGGACTCGGTGAAGCCGATGATGTAGAAGGCCACGGAGATGGCCTGGGAAAGGTAGAGGGGGATGCCGATGGCCCCGCCGACCTCCAGGCCCAGGGAACGGGAGATGATGTAGTATTTGCCGCCAGCCCGCACCTGCATGGCCGTGGCCACCGCGGCCAGGGAGAGGCCGGTCAGAAGGGAGATGGCGTTGGCCAGGGCAACGATGAGGAGGGCGTGGAACAGCCCCGCTTGGCCCACCACCCATCCGGTGCGCAGGAACAGGATGATGCCCAGGATGGTGAGGACGTTCGGCACGAAGACGCCGCCAAAGGTCCCAAAGCGGGCCGCTCTGGACTGCAAGGACGTCGTCGAACGGGTTGTCTGAGCCATGGGGACAGGGATGTCGATGCTGCTCTCGGGCGTTGTGGGCCTCCACCGGTTCGAGCGCCGGCGTTCGGGGCCCTACCATACCAGCCCGAGGGGAGAAGGGCAAGTTGCCCTGTCCCCCGGGGATCCCCGGGGGATGGCCCTGCCCTGGGTACGGGAGGGACCCTGTCCGCGCGGGCGGGCAGCCCGCCTATGGCCGCATCGGGTCGACGATCGGGCGCCGTCCTCCGCGGTGGTGGCCTGTTTGACCTCCCCTGGCGGTCGGGGTACAATGGCCCCACCCCGTGATTTGTCCGACAAATGCCGGCGCGGGGCCCCGCTCGCGCGACCCCCACCAGGAAGGAGACCATCGCCATGAGCCAGGAGACCAAGTACACCCGGGTGGCCCTCTACCTGCAGGACAAGCACCCCATTCGAGAGGGCATGGAGTACGCCAGGTACGCGGAGGCCAAGGGCTTCGAGGCCGTCTGGCAGGCGGAAAGCCGTCTGGTCCGGGATGCCATCGTTCCCATGGCCGCCTATGCCGCGGTCACCGAGCGGATCCAGGTGGGCTCCGGGGTGATCAACAACTGGACCCGGAACATCGGCCTGTTGGCCGCGACCTTTCTCACCCTGGACGACCTCGCGCCGGACCGGATCATCTGCGGTATCGGTGCCTGGTGGGATCCCCTGGCCCGCAAGGTGGGCATTGTCCGCCGCAAGCCCCTGACGGCCATGCGGGAGACGGTGATCCTGTTGCGGCGGCTCCTCAACATGGAGCGGGTGACCTTCCACGGCGAGTTCCACCACCTGGACGAGGTGGAGTTGGACGTGGTCCACGGCCGCAGGGAGCCCCGCCGGGTGCCCATCATGATCGGGGCCACCGGGCCCAAGATGATGGAGCTGGCCGGAGAGATCGCGGACGGGGTGGTGCTCAACTACTGCGTGCCGCCGGAGTACAACCACATGGCCATGGAACATCTGGAGCGAGGGGCTCGTCGGGCCGGCCGCAGCTTGGACGAGATCGACCGCCCCCAGTTGGTGGTCTGTTCGGTGCATCCGGACCGCCAGGTGGCCCTGGACGGTGCCCGGGAGCTGTTGACCCAGTACCTGGCCCAGCAGCCCCACATCGCCCAGGCCAGCGGTGTGAAGCCCGAGGTGGTGGAGCAGATCCAGTCCATCCTGGGCTGGCCGGCTACCAAGGAGCAGGTCCGCAAGGCCATGCACCTGGTGCCCGACGAGCTGGTGGTCCGCATCACGGCCAGCGGCACCCCGGAGGATGTCCGGGCCAAGGTGCGGGAGTACATGGAGGCCGGCGCCACATGTCCCATCCTCTACCCCCTGGGCGATGTGAAGCTGATGATCGATACCTTCGCGGGGGGCTTCTGAGGTGATCGTGCGGGAGCTGCCCGACGGTGGGCTGCTCTGCATCCCCCAGCCCACCCACGCCCTGATGGCCGCCCAGTTCTGTCGCCACTGGGGCAACCGGGATTTCGTCCGGCCGGAACCCTGGGAGCTGGTCCTGCCGGGGGTGGCACAGCACGACAACGGCTGGGTGGAGTGGGAGGCCGCGGCCCGGCTGCGGTCGGACGGGGTGCCCATGGACTTCGTCCACTACGCGGACGTGGCAGGCAAGGCAGCCCTCTGGCGGCGGGGCGTGGAGCGGGCCTGGGCCCAACACCCCTACATGGGGCTGTTGGTGGCCCACCACGCGGCCCTGCTCTACCGGGTTGGGCTGGATCGGGGCCAGTACCGGGCGGATCCGGCCGGGGCCCGGGTGGTGGCGCAGTTCCTGGCCTGGGTGGAGGGACTGGAGCGGCGGGCCAGGGCCCATCTGGCTGGCGTCCCCGAGCTGGTGGCCGCATTGGCCCCGGATGTGTTGGCATCCAACACCCGGCTGCTCCAGTTCGGCGATCGGGCCGCGCTCCAGGTGGCGATGCCCTGGCCTCCCGAGTCGTGGATCCGGGTGCCGGTGGACGGCCGGGGAAGCTACACAGAGCTCCGGATGGTCTACGACCCGGACGAACGGGTCATCGCCTTCGAGCCCTGGCCCTATGGGGTGGAGACCTTCCCGGTGGTGTTGGAGGGGTATCGGCTGGCCCGGCGGACCTTCCCGGACGAGCCCACCTACCAGGAGGCCCTGGCCCAGGCTCCTTGGGAGCGCCAGGAGTGGCGGGTGGTGCGGGGATGAGCCGGCGGGGATGTGTGGCGGCGGGTGTCTCGCGGACGGGGGAGGGCTCCAGCCCTCCCCCGTTTGGTCTGAGGTCATAGGATCTGGCTGAGGAAGAGCTTGGTCCGTTCGTGCTGGGGATTCGTGAAGAAGTGTTCCGGGGTGCCCACCTCCACGATCTCGCCGCCGTCCATGAAGACGATGCGGTCCGCGACCTCTCGGGCAAAGCCCATCTCGTGGGTCACCACCAGCATGGTCATCCCGGACTGGGCCAGCTCTTTCATCACGTCCAGCACCTCCTTGATCATCTCCGGATCCAGCGCGGAGGTGGGCTCGTCGAAGAGCATGATCTTGGGCCGCATGGCCAGGGCCCGGGCGATGGCCACCCGCTGCTGCTGGCCTCCGGAGAGCTGGCCGGGGTACTTGTGGGCCTGTTCCGGGATCCCCACCCGCTCCAGCAGCTCCATGGCCAGGGCCTCGGCCTCCTCCTTCTTCATCTTGCGCACGTGGATGGGGGCCAGGGTGATGTTCTCCATCACGGTCAGGTGGGGGAAGAGGTTGAACTGCTGGAAGACCATGCCCACCTCGGAGCGGATCTTCTCGATGTTGCGCACATCGTGGGTGAGGGGGATGCCGTCCACGATGATGTCGCCCCGCTGGTGTTCCTCCAGCCGGTTGATGCAGCGGATGAAGGTGGACTTGCCCGAGCCCGAGGGGCCGATGATCACCACCACCTCCTGGGGCTTCACGTTCAGGTTGATCCCCCGCAGCACGTGGAAGTCGCCGAACCACTTGTGGACCTCGCGGCAGACGATGATGTGTTCGTGCTCGGTGGACGGAGATTCCTGGACGGTTTCGGGTGTGTGCACGGTCATGGCGATCGCTCCATGGACTAGAACTTGCCGACGCCCAGGGCCTCCTCGACCCGGCGGCTGCTGTAGGACATGAGGTAGCTGAAGATCCAGTAGAGGAAGGCGATGAAGACGTAGACCTCTCGCTGGGTGCCCAGCCAGTCTGGGTTGGCCAGGATGACCCGGGCGATGCCCAGCAGGTCGAAGAGGCCCACCAGGGCCACCAGGGAGGTGTCCTTGAAGAGGCCGATGAACTGGCCCACCAGCACCGGGATCACCGCGCGCAGGGCCTGGGGCAGGATGATCAGCCGCATGGTCTGGTAGCCGTTGAGCCCCACCGAGGCCGCGGCCTCGTACTGGCCCTTGGGGATGGACTGGAGGCCGCCCCGGACGTTCTCCGCGGTGTAGGCTGCGGAGAAGAGGGTGATGGCTGCCAGGGCCCGCAACATGTGATCGATCTGGGGGAAGTCCTCGGGCAGAAAGAGCTGCAGCATCACCTGGGACATGAAGAGGAGGCTGATCAGGGGAACCCCGCGGATGAATTCGATGTAGAGGACCGAGATGGTCTGGATGGCCGGCATGCGCTCGGCCGTGCGTCCCAGGGCCAGCAGCACCCCCAGGGGGAAGGAGAAGACGATGCCGAAGAAGGCCAGCAGCAGGGAGAGGAGGAGGCCGCCCCAGAGGCGGGTGGGCACCATAGGCAGGGTCGGATGCCCCTCCTGGAGCCCCCGCAGCAGGAGGAGCATGGCCAGGAGATAGGCCAGGAACGCGTAGACGGCCCACTGGGAGCGCTGTTTGGGCGTGATGCGCCCCAGGGCATAGCCCACCAGCCCCACCGCCTCCACGATGAGCAGGTTCAGCCGGGTTCCCCAGCTGAACCAGGGCACCAGCATGAGGAGCCAGGGGATGGCGAACGCGGTGATCAGGGCAGGGCCCACGGTCTTGGACCAGACGCCCCAGTTGTAGCCTCCCGCCAGCGCGAGGAGGAAGATCACCGCCCACAGGCGCCAGGCTTCCTCGGCCGGGTACTGCCCCCGCATGAGCAGGTTCAGGTTCGCGGGGATCACCGCCCAGCGGGCGCCCGTGAAGGCCCAGGTCAGGGCCGGCTTGAAGATGGCGTAGAGCAGGAGCCCGCCCACCAGGGTCAACACCAGGTTGTACCAGGGGCTCAGCAGGTGTTTGTAGACCCAGCCCAGGAGGGTGTAGCGTTCGGTGGGGGGGGCCAGGGTCTCGGCCTGGGATGTCTGCACGTAGGATGCCATCGTTGCGTCTCTCCGCCTCTGTTCAGCGTTCCACCAGGCGAATGCGCCGGTTGTAGATGTTCATGAAGAGGGAGGTGGTCAGGCTGAAGAACAGGTAGATGGCCATGACCAGGATGAAGACCTCGATGGCCCGGCCGGTCTGGTTCAGGATGGTGTTGCCGGCCACCGCGAACAGGTCGGGGTAGCCGATGGCGATGGCCAGGGAGGAGTTCTTGGTCAGGTTGAGGTACTGGCTGGTCAGGGGGGGGACGATGACCCGCAGGGCCTGGGGAAAGACCACCAGGCGCAGGGTCTGGAAGGGGGTGAGCCCCAGGGAATAGGCCGCCTCCCGTTGGCCCTTGGACACGGACTGGATGCCCGCCCGGACCACCTCCGCGATGAAGGCCGCGGTGTAGATGACCAGCCCGGAGAGCAGGGCCATGAACTGCTGGCTGAAGACCCGTCCGCCCTGGGTGTTGAAGCCCTCCAACACCGGCCGGTCCAGGGTCAGAGGGGTCCCCACGGTCAGGTCCACCGCGAACCAGCCCACCACCCCGGCCCCGATCCAGGTGACCAGGAACCAGAGGGTGACCAGGGGCATGCGCCCGGTCCGCTTTCCCTGTTCCCGCAGGAGATAGGCCACCACCAGGGCCAGGATCAGGCCGGCCACCAGGGCCAGGCGGTAGGCGGGCCAGCCCTCCGCGGGCACGGGCCAGGGGGTGGCGATCCCCCGATTGCTGATGTAGGTGGGACCAGGCCAGATAATGGCTTCCTTCATCCGGGGCAGTTTCAGAAAGACCGCCTGGGCCCAGAAGATGAGCAGCACCAGCAGGGGGATGTTGCGGAAGGCCTCCACGTAGATGGCCGCCACCAGCCCCACCAGGAAGTTGGTGGACAGCCGCATGACGCCGATGATGATGCCCAGCAGGGTGGCGAAGACAATGCCCAGCACGGCCACCTGGAGGGTATTGAGCAGGCCCACCAGGAAGGCCCGGCCGTAGGTGTCCGCGCGGCTGTACTCGATCAGGCTCTCGCCGATGTCGAAGCCCGCGGTCTGGCGGAGGAACTCGAAGCTGATGGGGATGCCCAGGGTCTCCCGGAGCTGGCGCATCATGTTGCTGTAGAAGAAGTAGAGCAGCCCGAAGACCACAGCCAGGACCAGGACCTGGCTGAGGACCCGGAGCACCCGCTCATCGCGCCAGAAGGGAGGACGGGCTTGGGCAGCGACAAAGGACTCGTGCATGGCTCGTCGGTCCTGGAGGGTGGAGGATGGCGGTCACACGGAACGTCTGCGCCGACCGCCGGGCGTCCTTCTCCAGCGGTCGGCGTCTCTCCACCGGAACGCCGGTGTGGGCGGTGCTGGATGGGGTGCGACGCGGCCCGGAACCCCGGCCGCGTCGCACCCGATTCGGCGGGAGGGAGCTACCGGATGGGCGGCGCGTAGAGCAGACCCCCATCGGTGTACAGGGAGTTCAGGCCTCGAGGCAGGTTGAAGATGGTGTCCGGGCCCAGGTTGCGGTTGTAGATCTCCTCGTAGTTGCCCACCATCTTGATCACGTTGTAGAAGCAGTCGTTCTCCAGGCCGACCTTGGCGCAGAACTCGCCCTCCAGGCCCAACAGCTTGCGGATGTTGGGGTCCTTGGAGTCCATGAAGGTGTCCACGTTCTCGGAGGTGATGCCGTGCTCCTCCGCCAGGAAGGTGGCGTAGACCACCCAGTTCACCAGGTCGAACCACTGGTCGTCGCCGTGGCGCACGGCCGGGCCCAGGGGCTCCTTGGACAGGGTGACGTCCAGGATCACGTGGTCCGCGGGGTTCTTCAGCACCGTCTGGCGGGAGACCAGGCCGGACTTGTCCGTGGTCCAGGCGTCGCAGCGGCCCTCCTCATAGGCGGTGGTCACCTCGTCCGCGGTCTCGAAGACCACGGGCTCGTAGGGGATGCCCCGGGCCGCCATCTGGTCGGCCAGGTTCAGCTCCGTGGTGGTGCCGGTCTGGACGCAGATGGACGCGCCGTTCAGGTCCTCCAGGGTCTGGATGCCGCTGTCCTTCCGCACCATGATGCCCTGGCCGTCGTAGAAGGTGGTGGGGCCGAAGTTCAGGCCCAGGTCCGTGTCCCGGGACATGGTCCAGGTGGTGTTGCGGAAGAGGACGTCTCCCTCGCCGCTCTGGAGGACGGTGAAGCGCTCCTTGGCCGTGGTGGGGCGGATCTCCACCTTGTCCGGGTCGCCGAAGATGGCCGCGGCCACGGCCCGGCAGAAGTCCACGTCGAAGCCGGAGAAGTTGCCCTGCTCATCCAGGAAGCCGAAGCCCGGCAGGTTGGCGTTGCCCACGCAGATCAGCTTGTCCCGCTCCCGCACGATGTCCAGGGTGGACTTGGTCTCCTGCTGGGGAGCCGGGGCCGCGACCTCCTCCGAGCCCACGGGGGTGGGGGCCGCGCCCGCACAGGCGGCGATGATCATGCCGATCACCATGGCCGCCACCAGTCCGGCAATGTACAGTCTGGGTCCTCGCATCATGGTGTAGCTCCTTCCTTGGCTGTGAATGGAGATGGACGGAAACAACGGTTGACAACGGCAGAGAGAGGGCCTGGACAGGGAGATGTCCGGACCAGGCACTCTCCTGTCCAGAGGTTCTCCTGCCGGAAAACGAGGTGTTTGCAGGATGACGGCGCACGGAAGGCCATGCGTTCCTGGTCCTCGTTTTCGCTAACGATGTGCCGGATGCTGCGAACTACGGGGGTGTGTCTCGGGTGGGGGAGGGCCCAGACACGGGGACCTGCTCGGCGGTTCCCCCTGGACCTTGCCGGGATCTGTATCCGGACCTCAAAGAAAGGCCGGATCCCCGAGGGGCCACCTGAGAGCAGGGCCTTAAAACGTTGGGCCAACTATAGCATGGCTCCCTGGCAGTGTCAAAAATCGAACTTGCGGACGTGGAAATGTACATGGTATACTGGCCCGTGGGCCGGCCACCTGGATGGCCCTATGGCCGTGTCCCTGTCCTCGTGGATCTTCTGGTCGTCAGCAGTTCACGAATTCGTAGCGGAGTCGGCATCCTCAGAGCCGACTCCAGAGGGGCGATGCCGCATCGGAGGATGCTCACTCCTCCGTTTGGCTAAAATCGTGAATGACGGGTCGTGGATCTTCTGGGCCTGGAAAGGAGGTGAAGCCGAGACAGACGCGCCAGATCCCCCTTGTCCACCCTGCCCCCATTGTGTGCCGGCGGTCTCCCGCCATCGCTGGAGAACCCATCTGTTCCGAAGCACTGTCCGGGGACGTTGTCTGGGCGGTTTCGGCCCTGTGCCCGCCGTGGCCGGTGGAGACGAGCTCGCCCCGGCCCGACGACCGAAGAGTTCTGCTGGACGGCGTGCCCCTCATCTTGTCCAAAGGAGCCTCCCAACCATGGCCAGCGTCACCTACGAACATGTCTACAAGCGCTTCGGCGACGTGGTCGCCGTCAACGATCTGAACATCCACATCGAGGACAAGGAGTTCCTGGTCTTCGTAGGCCCTTCCGGGTGCGGCAAGACCACCAGCCTTCGCCTGTTGGCCGGCCTGGAGGAGATCAGCGAGGGCAACATCTACATCGGCGATCGGCTGGTCAACGACGTGCCCCCCAAGGACCGGGACATCGCGATGGTGTTCCAGAGCTACGCGCTCTATCCCCACATGAGCGTGTACGACAACATGGCCTTCGGCCTGAAGCTGCGCAAGGTGCCCAAGGCCGAGATCGATCGTCGGGTCCACGAGGCGGCCACGATCCTGGGCATCGAACACCTGTTGGACCGCAAGCCCAAGCAGCTCTCGGGCGGCCAGCGCCAGCGGGTGGCGGTGGGCCGGGCCATTGTCCGGGAACCCCAGGTCTTTCTCTTCGACGAACCCCTGTCCAACCTGGATGCGAAGCTCCGGGTCCAGACCCGGGCAGAGCTCTCCAAGCTCCACAAGCGGCTGGCCACCACCTTCATCTACGTGACCCACGATCAGGTGGAGGCCATGACCATGGCCACCCGCATCGCGGTGATGAAGGACGGGGTGTTGCAGCAGGTGGACACGCCCCAGATGCTGTACGATCACCCGGCCAATGTCTTTGTGGCCGGCTTCATCGGCAGCCCCAGCATGAACTTCTTCGACGCCACCCTGGTGGAGCGGGACGGCAAGCTGGAGGTGAACAGCGAGGGCTTCCGCCTGGAGGTGCCGGAGCCCAAGGCCACCGAATGGCGCCCCCACGCGGGCGGTGAGGTGATCTTCGGGATCCGGCCCGAACACATCCACCACAAGGAGTATGCGCCCCCCGGCATCCTGGGCGTGCCCCTCCAGGCGACCGTGGACGTGATCGAGCTCATGGGCAACGAGATCTTCCTCTACTGCCTGACCAAGGACAACCGATCCTTCATCGCCCGGGTAGATCCCCGGGTGCGGGCCCAGCCGGGCGACGAGGTGGAGCTGTTGGTGAACATGGAGAACGCCCACATCTTCGACCCCAAGACCGAGGCCGCCCTGGCCGGTTGAGGCCCGGGTGTTCCACACCAGCCCTCTGAACTGTGCAGGCGGGGCCCTCCTCGGCCCCGCCCTCTTCGTTGCGGCCCCTTACCCGGAATCCAGCCCCAGGAGCTCCACCCCACCCCAGATGGCACAACCCTGGACCCAACGTCGCCCCAGGGAGCGGCCCAGGGCTCCCTCTTCCAACCGGGCGGCGGTGGTGGCCCGACAGCGGATCTCCACGTGGAAGCCGCCGGCATGCCGCCGGGCCCGACGGATCCGGCGATGCAGGTCCTCCAACCCTTCCAGGATGGCCACCACCTCGGCCTCTTCCGGCCCCTGGGCCGCCGCGGTTCCCCGGGCCCGATCCGATTGGCCGTCCTGGAGCCGGAGCAGATGCCAGCTCCATTCCCAGGTTCGGCTTCCCTCGGAAGCCTCCTCTTCCTGGCCCGCGGGCTCCCGAGGCCAGGCCCAGACGTTGAGCGCGAAGTCCGCCCGACGCCCTTCGCCCTCCCGGAAGAAGCGGTGGACGTGGGAGAGGGCCCGGGTGAACCGGGCTGGGGGCAGGTTCTGACGGGCCTGTCGGCCGTAGGCCTTGCGGGTCAGCCGTTCGTCCAGGATGGCCACCACACCCCGGTCGTCGGCCCGGCGGATCAGGCGTCCGAAGCCCTGTTTCAGGGCCAGGGTCATCAAGGGCACCATGTACTGACTGAAGCTGCTGCCGGGATGGAGGGCGTCCAGGGCCTCCATGCGGGCCCGGTGGATGGGATCTGTCGGCGAGGGGAAGGGCAGTTTGTCCAGGACCACCAAGCTGAGCCCTTCCCCGGGCAGGTCGATCCCTTCCCAGAAGGAGCGGGTGGCCAACAGCACACTGTGGGGCGTGGCCCGGAACCACTCCAGGAGGGCCTCCCGAGGTGCGTCTCCCTGGGCCCGCAGGGGCCAGATCAGTGGCTGTTGGGGATCCACCAGGAGCTCTCGGACCTGGCGGAGTCCGCTCCAGCTGGTGAAGAGGCAGAGGGCTCGGCCCCGGCTGATCTCCACCAGGCGTCGGATCTCCTGGGCGATGGCCCGGTAGTAGGCGTCCGGTGCCTGCCAGTCGTAGGCCGGCAGGGCCGGCTGGTAGAGGAGAGCCTGCTTCGGGTAGTCGAAGACAGGGGGCAACACCTGTTCCACGACGGTGTCCGTCACCCCGCACCGGGCCTTGAAGTGTTCGAAGTGGCCGTCGGTGGCCAGGGTGGCGCTGGTACAGATCACCGTCCGTCCCCTCGGCTCGAAGAGGATCTCCTGGAGAAGCTGGCCGGGGGCCAGGGGCGCGGCCTGGAGGTGGATGCGGGGGTGTCTGCGGGAGCCCCCTTCGGGGGTCCGTTCCACATATCGGACCACTTGGGTCGGATCCCCGGGAGAGGCCAGGTAGCGGTATCGGGCCGCCAGGTTGGCCAGGCTCTCCAGGGCCTGGGCATAGGCGGCCCGGGCCTCCGTGCGCTCCTCGTCCTCCTGGGGAGAGGGCTCCTCCGGGAAGGGATTGGCCGCGGCCATCTCCTGGCGGACGCGCTCCAGCTCCCCGGCCAGGCCCTTCAGCTCCTCCAGTTCCCCCTCCACCACGTGGGTCGGCCCTGCCATCTGCTGTTCCAGGGCCAGGAAGGCCAGGTCGTTTCGGTAGCGCAGCTCGTCCAGGCGGTCGGGGGCCAGATGTTGGGCGTAGACCGTGCGGGAGAGGAGCTGGTCCAGGGTGGTGTGGGTGACCGCCACCCGGAAGACGCCGGTGGCCGTGGACTCCAGGTGGTGGGCCTCGTCGATGATGTAGATGGACGCGGGGGGCAGGAGCATCTGGCCGTGTTCGCCCAGGGCCAGGGCGTGGAGGAGAAGGTGGTGGTTGGTGACGATCACCTGGGCCTGGGCAGCTCGGCGACGCATCTCCACCACGAAGCAGCCCTCGTGGTAGAAGCGGCACTCTCGGTGGAGGCAGTCGTCCGGGTAGCTGACCACTCGGGGCCGGAGATCCGCGCGGAGCTGGAAGGGGAGATGGTCCACGTCGCCCGTGTCCGTCTCCTGGAGCCAGGTGCGGAGGAAGGCCACCTGGTCGTCGGTACGGTCGAAGAGCGCCAGGCGCTGCTGCTCCCGGTCCTCCCGTTCCCACTTGTACAGGCAGATGAAGTTGCTGCGCCCCTTCACCAGGGCTGCGTGGATGGGCTGCTCCAGGGCCTGGGCCAGCAGGGGGATGTCCTGGGTGAAGAGCTGGGCCTGGAGGGACTTGTTCGCGGTCGCGATGACCACGGTGCGGCCGCTCAACACGGCCGGCACCAGGTAGGCCAGGGATTTGCCCGTGCCGGTGGGCGCTTCGATGAGGCCTACCCCCTGTTGGCGAATGGCCTGGGCCACGGCCTGGGCCATGGACACCTGGCTGGGGCGGCTTTCGTATCCTTCCAGGATGTGGGCCAGGGGGCCTTTTTCCCCGAAGAACCCGGCCATGTCCGCGGCCTCCAGGGCCGCGTCCGGGGCGCCCGCGGGCTCCGCCTCCAACGGGGTCGAGCTCCCGTTCTGGAGCGTGTCCAGCTCATCGGGGGGCTCGAGTTCGGCCCATAGCTCGAGGGGTGGAACGGATGGGGACATGGCGATGGCGCACAGGACGGTGCACGGGACTGGGTCCTGGCTGGGAGGCGGGCGGTCTTCTCGCCGTCCTCCTCAGCCCTTCAGCCGGGGCAGGCCATCGGCCAGGAGCCAGAAGCGCTCCCGCAGGAGATGGCGCTCCCATTCTTCCTGGAGCAGGAAGTGGAGGCCCTGGACCAGGCTCTCCACACCCTGGGGCGGCTGGGCGGTTCGGGGCCGATCCGCCTGGACAGAGACCAGACGAACGCCCTCATCCGCGGGGACACCCAGACAGCGGCAGGCGGCCTCCACCGCGGTGTGGAAGTCGCCCAGTTCGTCGATGAGCCCATGTTCCAGGGCCTGGAGCCCGGTCCACACCCGGCCGCCGGCCAGCGCCTCCAGGCGCTCCTCGTCCAGCCCTCGGCTTCGGACGACCCAGCCCTTGAAGGTCCGGTATATCTGTTCGAGCTGGGCGGCCATGGTCTGGCGCTGGTCCCTGGACCAGGGCTGGGTGCTCGCGTAGAGGTCCGCATGTTGGCCCCGCTTGAAGGTGTAGCGCCGGGCCTGGGCTCGGGCGTAGGCCCCTTCGCTGACGATCTTGGCCACGATGACCCCGATGCTGCCGGTGAGGGTGGCGGGCTGGGCCACGATGTGGGTTGCCGGCAGGCTGATGTAGTAGCCTCCGCTGGCCGCGACGTCGCCCATGTAGACCACCACGGGCTTCCTCTGGGCCAGGAGGTGGAGCTCCCGGGCGATCTGGTCGCTGGCCAGCGCGGAGCCTCCTGGGGAGTCCACGTGGATCACCAGGGCCCCCAGCCGGGGGTTCTCCCCCGCTGCCCGGAGCTGCTGCTGTACGGTGGCGCTGCCGATGGTTCCCGGGCCCAGTCCAGGGAGCTCGAAGGGAAACTCCCGGCTGGTGCCGGTGACGATGGATCCCCGCAGGCTGAGCACCCCGATCTCCGTGTGGACCCGGGGCCTCAGGCGACGGCGGAGGTAGCCACGGGCCCGGTCCAGGGGCAGGAGCCGGGCAGGGCGCCGGTCCTGGCCCAGGAGCCGGGGCAGCTCGTCCTCGTAGGCCACCCCGTCCACCAGGCCGACCTCCGCGGCCCGGTGCGCGTCCAGGGGGGCCTGGTCGATGAGGGCCCGGATCCGATGTTCGTCCAGCCCGCGGTGGAGGGCCAGGTGCTGCAGGAGCTGGCTGTACCAACTGTCCAGGAGCCATTCCAACTGTTCCCGATAGGCCGGGGAGATCTCGGTGTGGATCAGGGCATCGGCCGCGCTCTTCCAGGGCGCCACCCGGACCACGTCCGCGGCCAGGCCCAGCCGGCGCAGGGTCTCGGCCAGGAAGACGGGCTCCGCGCGCAGGCCCAGGACGTTCCACTCGGTCAGAGGAGCCAGGTAGATCCGATCCCCCGCGGCCGCCACCGTGTAGGTGGTGTTGGTGCATTCCTCCAGATAGACCACCACGGCCTTGGGCGTCCGGCTGGAGCGCCCGGCCGTGGACCATTCCCGGAAACGGCGCAGCAGGGTGGCCAGGCTCTGGGCCCGGGCCAGGCTCAGGCGGGTGTTGCGCAGCACCAGGACCACACCCCGGAGATCGGGATCCTGGGCGATCTCCCGGAGGTCTCGGGCCACGGACTCCAGGGTACGGGGACGGGGGATGAAGGGCAGCATCCCCAGGTACCAGGGCGGGCCGGGCGCCCGTTCGGGCAGTTCGCCGGTGATCTCAAGGACCACGTAGTCGGGCCAGCGGCCCTTGCGCAGGCGACGGCGCAGGTTGAGCAGACCCACCCAGGGGGCCTGGAGTACCTGCGCCAGGAGGTGGCCCAGACGTCGCCAGCGGCTGGAGCGCTCTGGACCCCGGCTCATGGGTTCAATACCTCATCCGGGAAAGGGCCTGGGGAGGGGTCCTCTGCGGCCAGGCGCTCCACCTCCAGGTCCAGGTGGTAGCTCTCCGCGCGCATGCGCAGATCGAAGTAGAAGAGGGTGTAGGCCATCACCGGTACGGGATACCACAGGATCTGGAGGAGGGTGGAGAGCACGGTGTGGGCCACGGTGGTGACGGTCAGGCTGGTGGGGCTGGGCGGCAGGAGCGTTCTCAGGATACCCTGGGCGATGGCCGCGGGCAGGTTCACGATGATACCCAGGACCATCAGCACCACGACCAGGCCTATGGCGCGCCAGGTGTGGCCTCGGGTCAGACGCCAGCTCCGGCGGAGGGCCTCCAGGGGCCCCCGATGTTCCAACACCAGGGCCGGGATGGCCACGGTCCAACGGGCCAACAGGAAGGCCATCAAGAAGAGCGCAAGGGCCATGGACAGGAGCCCGAGCCCGACCAGCATGAAGCCCATGCCCACGAGGCCCCATAGGCTGTCGCCTTCCAGGGCGGAGAGGGACGCAAAGGCCCCGGCCCCCATCGCGCCGACGAGGGCCAGGAGGAACACCATGGCGATGACTGCGGGCAGGACCACGGCCACCGTCTGGAGGACCACCATGAGCAGAAAGGCGCCGAGGCGGCTCAGGCCCCTGCGCAGGCTCTCCTTCCAGGAGGCCAGCCGTCCGTGGATGGTCTCGCCCACCTGGTGGGTCAGGCTCAGGGTGACCATCGCGTCGAGCAGGAGGCCCACCAGGGCAACCAGGAGAACGGTCACCAGGAAGTCGCCCATGACCCAGAGGCTGATGGACGCTTCCCTGTCCTCCATGGCCTGGGTGAGTGTGTTCAGGTACGCCACCGTGGCCCGGCCGGTGAGCAGGCCGGAGATCAGCGCGTAGGGCAGCAGGAGCAGGGCGACCAGCCCTGCCAGGGCCAGGAACCGCATCCGGTAGACTCGGAAGGCCCGATCCAACAGGTCCCCGATCCCCAGAGGGCGATCCAGCAGGACCGGTCCTCTCTCGGCAGAGGGGCTAGCAGGTGGATAGCTCATGGCCGAACTCCTTTGCGCCCGCGGGCAGACCACGTCACGGATGCGGCCCGAGGAGCCTCCCTACGCATCGGGGGCAGACCCTGTGATCTCCAACGGCCAGGGCCGTTGTCGGCGGCCGAAGGAGACGAGAGACAGCATCCTGGGGCTGGCTACGGTCTGGCGTCCCCGGGCGGTGGAACGGGGATATTGTACCGGCAAACCTGTCGTCTATCAAACTTTCGGAGGGGGGCGGGTATCGTGCCGGATCGTCGGCCAAGAGCGTCGGCGGGGCGTGGGCATGTGGGGGCTATCGGGCCGGACGGGGCCTTGTTCCTCGCTGGCCTGGGGGGACAATGTCCGGGGCGGCCGGCCATTCCACCCTGAGCTCGGCCCAGAGGGCGGCATGGTCCGAGCCGAAGGGGCCTCGGATCACCTCCATGGCCTGGACGTGGAGGGCAGGTCCCTGGTGTCGCCCGGTGAGGAAGAGGTAGTCCAGGCGCAGGAGGGGTGGGATGGCGAGATCCGCGAGGGGGATGGCGGAGCACGGCCAGGTCCACCCCGGTCCACGGCCGGCCTGGAGCCAGGCGTCCTGGAGCGTCTGGGTGGCCATCCGGTAGGCCCGGGTGCTCTCGGTGGTGTTCCAGTCGCCGGCCAGCAGGGCAGGCCGTCCTCGGCGGTGGACCTCGTCCAGGATCTGGCGGATCTGGGCCTCGCGGATCCGCAGCAACCGGGTGAACCCGTGGATGCGCACATCGTTGATGGGGGAGACGAAGTGGACGCTGTACACGTCCAGCTCGCCGGGGTTCTCCAGCCCCAGGGCCTCCATGGGGACGGTAACCCGGAGGGCATGGGCCTCGAAGTCCGGGTGGCGCCACAGGCCGGTGACCGCGAAGGGTACCCGGGCCATGATGCCCAGGCCCATGTTTCGAGCGCGGTCTGGGATCCAGGTTCGATAGGGGTAGAGGGGGGCCAGCTCTCGGTCCAGTTGGCCGGCGAGGGAGGGGATGGCCTCCTGGAAGAGGGCCAAGGTGGGGCGGCGTTCCGCCAGCAGGTGGAGCAGAGGGGTCAGGGGGCGTGGCCGGTGGAGCAGGTTCATGCTGAACAGGGAGAGGGGGGCTCCGTTTTCGGAGGGGGGCTGGGTGGCCGAACCGGGTGTCGCGGCGAGGGGACCCCGGGGCCGGGGGGGATGGCGTCGGAGGGGAGCGGTCATCCAGGGGGTGTGTCGGATCAGGTGTGCCGCGCCCAGTCCCCCGATGGCAGCGGCCAGGCCAGGCCGTCGGGGGAGCCAGGCCAGGATGCCGGCCAGGGTGCCGCTGCTCAGGATCCAGAAGGACCAGGCGTTGAGCAGGGCCAGCCAGCCGTTCCTGTCCCCCAGGAGCTGCCAGGCCAGGTTCCAGATCGCGACCCCTGTGGCGTGCAGGTGGAGGAGACGTCGCAGGGACATTGGGTGCTCTGAACATGCCGAACCGGGTGTCGGGAGACACCCGGTTCGGTGCGTGGGCTCCGTTGCGGTGGGCCAGGGGCCAGGGATCAGCGGGCCGCGGCCATCTTGCTGGGCAGGTGGAGGATGAGGTCCACGTCCGCGGTCTGGACCACGGGCAGCAGGTCTCGGACCGCGGCCAGGATCTCGCCCATGTCCATGCCCGGGGCCATCATGTCCCACAGGCCCAGCTGGTCGGCCACGTTGATCAGGTGGAGGGCCTTGCCGTCGGACCAGTCCAGGGTGGGCATCTCCTTGCCGTTGATGGCGATGTGGATGCCTTCCTGGTCGGTGCTGATGACCAGGGTCTCGATGCCCATCATGGCCAGGTTGCGGACCGTGTTGGGGTCCATGCGGAAGGCGCTGAAGGGGATGCCGGTCAGGGCCTGCCATTCCTCGGCGGTCAGGCCGCCCAGGGCCCAGCTGCCGTCCTCGTTGAACCACAGGGGCAGGTTGATCCGGGGCGGCGCGCCCACCGCGGCCAGGAACTCATCCTGGGCCTCCTTGGCGGCCATGGCGGTCTCCGGTGCCTCCACCACCAAGGGGATCACGGCCATGCCCGGCTGCACCGGGAAGCGGACGATGACGGCCACCCCCAGCTTCTGGACGATGGGGAGGATCTTCTCGGCCATGGGAATGGCCAGGCCGAACTCGCTCAGCACCTCGGCGGTGGTGACCAGCGTGTCCGCGCCCTCGTACTTGATGGAGGGGATGGGCTGGCCGTTCACCAGGACCAGCAGCTCGTTGGCCGTGTTGTCCACCTGGATGTGCTGGATGTTGCTGTCCACCATCCACTGCACCATCGCGGGATCCATCCGCAGGCCGGAGAGGTCCGCGCCGGCGAGCTGGCCCAACTGGGCCACAGGCACGTTGCCGATGGAGGGCGAGCCGTCCATCTGGATGTCCACGACCAGGGCAGGCAGGTCGATCACCAGCTCTGTCGGGTCCTCGGCCAGGGCGGCCGCCGAACCCGCGCCGAGCCGGGGCGCACAGCCTGAGAGGACCAGGGCGACTACCATGAGCAGGGTAGCCCAGAGTGCAAGACGGTTGCGCATGTGCTTACCTCCTGAGGCGGTGGATGAGAGAGTGTTGTGAGTTCGAGAGCCGTGGAACAGGCTTTCAAGTCCGTATCGGCAGTGCACCGGATGCCGCGGATGGGTTTCCGAAACTATTGTGCCATAGAACAGGAGGCCCTGCAACCCCTGTGGACAGAACGCAGGGTGCCGGGTCAGGTGTTCGCGGGCACGTTCCCGGAGCATTCCAGATCCGTCCGGCACCCAAGATGTTGGACGGCTTTCGGGGAGAGACGGGCCGGGGGAATGGCCTGAGAAATCTGGCCCCTAGGATAGCGCGATCCCGCGAAAAGTGCAAGTCCCGATCGGTCTCGGTGCAGCCGCGGGCTGTGCCCTCCTTCAACCTCGTTCCCGGCCTGGGGTTCGGCACGGCCCAGGTTCCGGGCACGAGATCCAGCCGGATGGGGGCATCGTCCATCCCCTGGCCGGGCCATGCGGGGCGGGGAACCGCCTGTCCCAGAAGCCCG
>Ga0256839_1000721_pt1 | contig 42466 bp, 34 predicted proteins | sample 354166metaG_FD_185968 | JGI IMG/M metagenome (GOLD analysis project Ga0256839, IMG submission 185968) | Hydrothermal vent microbial communities from Mid Atlantic Ridge, Atlantic Ocean - 354-166 | ecosystem: Environmental > Aquatic > Marine > Hydrothermal vents | place: Atlantic Ocean: Mid...
CCGCGTGCGCGCACGCAGACGGTGTTGGCGAAGCTTGCTGTAGAATGACTACAGCGGCGCTCCGCCGCCTTGCTGCGTGTCCGCACGCGGCGGCTGAACATGACATATATTGTTGCCGGGTTAATAAGTTCAACAACGGTTGAAGCACTTGTCCGAGGGGATCAAGAGGCAGAAGTCGTTTTCCTGAAAACGGGTTTTGAGTACAGCATGAAAAAATTCACCATCATCGTCGGCATACTGGTATTACTGGGCAGCATCGTCTGGCTGGGCGCGAAAGACGCGCTGGTGCCCCTCGACAGACAAGTCATCCAGAAGCCACTCTACACCGTGGCTGAAACCATGGCCATGGACAGTGAACGGCCACCGCTGGTGTTCGGGCGCGCCTTCTGGGGTGCCTATCCGGGCGCACGGGCCTTTCCCTCTGCCGAAGCGGCTCATCAGTTCCTGGTCGCCGAAGGCAAACAGGACCGGGCCTGGAGCATTTACCGCCTCTCGGGCGACTATGAGCTGGATACCTACGACCATCGGGGCGCGCGTTACACCGCCCGTTCCCTGCTGGCCGTAGAAGCAGTCGATTGACCCGGATTTTACCTCGCCGCGTATCCGCCGCAAGCGGGCCACGCAGGGCTTTCACGGACAACATCTCACGGCCCTGCGGGCTTTACGAAAAGCTCCGTTTTCAGGGGGCCTGTGCAGCGAAATAGGCCGCCAGATCCGCGATGTCGGCATCACTCAGGCCTTGCACGGCCATGGCCATCATGGGATTCTGGCGTTTGCCGTCACGATAGGCTTTCATGGCTGCAACGAGATATTCCGCTTCCTTGCCGGCCAGGGCCGGTGCAGCAACAGTACCTTTGCCAGCCGCCCCGTGGCAGGAGGTACACTTGGCGCTCTTGGCCTTGCCGGCCTCGGCATCACCCCCGGCATGGGCAGGCGCGGACAGGCCAAACAGCAACAGGACACAAAGACACAAGAAAGCGCGATATGGATGCTTCATGGCAACCCTCCTCTCATCCCGGCAACGATTCGTGTCAGCCTTTCAGGCTCAAACCACACCGCCGTTTTCAGCCACCTCGGGCGGCAGGCGATAAAACCACATCTGATAGATGGACACCAGCCACTGGCAGGCAAAGGCCAGGCCCATGAGCACGCCGCTGATCATCACCACCCAGGCGAAGGGCTCGTAGACCTTGGTCAGATACCAGGAAAAGATATCGAACAGAATGGCCAGAAACGGTGTCACGATGATGGCACACTTGAGCCAGGCAGGCCGAAGATAGGCATGGCAGAAGATATAACCGGTAATGAAAAAGATGAAGGTGATCCCAAAGAGGTGGATGTGGGAGACCCGCACCAGGGTGAAGATGTCCATGCCGGTATCCAGCTCCACCATCTCCATGACCTTTTCATAGCTGCCAAAGGCGGGGATGTGGGGGTTGCTCCCGTTGTGACAACTCAGGCAGCGCTTTTCCATGATGGGCGCGATGGTGCGCTCGAACTCATCCTCCTTGGCACCGCGGCGCACCCATGCGATGATCTCGTCCCGCTCGCCGGTGGGCAACATGGAGGCCATGGGCCCCTTGAGGGCCGTTTCCAGGCGGGTATCCGCCTTGCTGCCGCTGTAGGCGATGATCAGGTCCCGCACCGACAGGCCCGGCTTGCCGTCGTGTCCGGCATGGGATTCGAAGACATAGATCATGGCGAAGAGATAGCCCACGCCCAGCACCACCAGGGCCGAGGTGTAGAGCAGACGCATGCTGCAGGGCATGAGCGTGAAATGGATGCAGTGCGGACCACGCATGGCACAAATCCTTTTGGATCGGGAAAGGCGCAGGGTGCGTGGAGTATATCACACAATACCGGCCATCCATGGCAAAAGAGCCCGGCCGCTACCAGCCGAAGGGGACCTTTTCGTGGAGATCGTCCGGCGTCACGGATTCGTATTCGGTGCGCACCTCGTGCAAGGCATACCACTCCCGGCAGGCCGCCATGGCCTCGTCCGGGTTGGGGAATGTCCACAGGACCTGCCCCCATTGGGTCATCAGGGTCGCTGTATTGTCGGGCCAGATTTTGATATAGAACGTCATGCGTTTTTCCTCGTCTGTTGACTTGTGAGGCCACGGTACCGAAGGGCCATGACAAAGCAGTGACATTTCCTTGAAATCTTTGTGACAACCCCTTGAATGACCCCTTGAATGACCCCTTGAATGACCCCTTGAATGACAAATGGGGGTATCGCGACTATAGTCATGGCATGAACCGCCTCAGCATGGAGACGAGTCCCTACCTGCGCCAGCATGCGGACAATCCCGTGGACTGGTATCCCTGGTGTGCGCAGGCCCTGGAGCGGGCACGTCGCGAGGGCCGCCCCATCCTGCTGTCCATCGGTTATTCGGCCTGTCACTGGTGCCATGTCATGGCCCACGAATCCTTTGCCGACCCCGCCACGGCCGAACTCATGAACGCCCTGTTCGTCAATATCAAGGTGGACCGTGAGGAACGGCCCGACCTGGACAGGATCTACCAGGCCGCTCACCAGCTTCTCAACCGCCGGGGCGGCGGCTGGCCGCTCACCGTCTTCCTCGACCCTCATGACCTCACGGCCTTTTTCGCCGGCACCTATTTCCCTCCCGAACCCCGTTACGGCCTGCCGGGCTTCCCTGAACTGCTGCAACGCGTGGCTGCTTTCTACCGCACGCATCACGACGAGATCGAATCCCAGAACCGGCGCCTCCAGGAAGCACTGGCCTCCCTGAATCCTTCGGGCCGTCACGAAGGAACGTTCACCGCACTGCCCCTGGACCTGGCCCGCCAGCAGCTGGGCCGGGCTTTCGATGCCCGCCATGGCGGCTTCGGCGGGGCGCCCAAGTTTCCCCAGCCGACCCAGCTCGAGAGGCTCCTGCGTCATCGGGCCAGGACCCATGACCCGCAGGCTCTGCACATGGCCTGTTTCACGCTGGAGCGCATGGCCGCGGGTGGCCTATACGACCACCTGGGCGGCGGGTTCTTCCGCTATGCCGTGGACGAGCGCTGGGAGATTCCCCATTTCGAGAAAATGCTCTACGACAACGCCCAGCTGCTGGCCCTCTATGCCCAGGCCTGGGCGGCCACCGGACAGGCGCTGTTCGCCACGGTGGCCGAGGAGACGGCCGCATGGGCGCTGCGCGAGATGCACGCGCCCCAGGGGGCCTTCTATGCAGCGCTGGATGCTGACAGTGAAGGCGGGGAAGGGGCGTACTATGTCTGGGACCGGAAAACGGTTCAGGCGGTGTTGTCCGAGCCGGAATACCGCGTCCTCGCCGCCGTCTTCGGTCTCGACGCTCCCCCCAACTTCGAAGGACGCTGGCACTTGCGCCGCACCGCCGGCGTGCCCGGAGACGGGGCAAGCGAGGACCTTCTGAAAGACGCATGCACCCGACTCCTCAAGGCGCGTGCCGCACGAACGCCGCCGGCGCGGGACGAGAAGATCCTCACGGCCTGGAACGCCCTCATGATCCGCGGCCTGGCCATGGCCGCGCGTCTTCTTGCCCCACACGCCCGCGGGGGCGCGATGTGCGCAGCCTGGGAGGCGGCCGCCACCCGGGCGCTGGATTTCATCCGTGCCGAGCTGTGGCGGGATGGCCGCCTGCGGGCGTGCTGGACGGCGGGGCGGGTCGGCCCCCCGGCGTATCTGGACGACTACGCCTTCCTGCTCGATGCGCTGCTTGAACTCCTGCAGCTGCGCTGGCGGTCCGAGGACCTGGCTTTCGCCTCTGCCCTGGCAGAGGCTTTGCTCAGCCATTTCATGGACACCGAAAAGGGGGGATTCTATTTCACCGCCCACGATCATGAACGGCTCATCCACCGCCCCAAGCCCTATGGCGACGAGGCACTGCCCAGCGGAAACGGGGTGGCCGCGCGCGCATTGCTGCGCCTGGGGCATCTCCTGGGCGAGACGCGTTATCTGCAGGCAGCCGATGCCTGCCTGCGCAATGCCTGGTCGGCCATACAGGAACTGCCCTATGGTCACGCCTCCTTGCTCGATGCGCTGGAAGCGCTGCTCACGCCGCCGACATTGATCATCCTGCGCGGCCAGCCGGAAACCCTTCGCGACTGGCAGCGCGAGGCCCTGGCGTCGCATGATCCCCACCGCCTGGTCTTCGCCATTCCCGACACGGTGACAAGCCTGCCAACCGCCCTCGGTGCCTATGCGCCAGGAGGCAAACGAAAGGCCGTCGCCTATTTCTGCCGCGGCACGCACTGCGCCCCCCCTCTCATCCGCCTGGAGGATTTACAGGCGGCGCTCCGGGAGGCTGCCGCTCCATGAAACGCACCCGGCTGAAATCCGTTCTGGGATCTGCTCTGGGATCCGTTCTGGGATCCGTTCTGGGAATCGTTTTTCTGGCGGCGGTGCTTGCCCTGCCCGGCTCTGCCAGCCTGGCCGCAGGCCAGGCCGACACGGTATGGATCCCAGGCTGGCGCCAGACGGCGCCCCTGCAGACACCGCGGGCAGGCGCCGCCGTAGTGGCCGCGGGGGAGTATCTCTATGTCATCGGCGGCATCGACGGCCGCGATTTTCTGCGCAGCGTGGAATACACCCGTTTCCGGCCCGATGGCACCCTGGAGCCCTGGCAAACCGCGCCAGCCTTGCAGGAGGCGCGGGGGTTTTTCGGGGCAGTGACCCACGACGGATATCTCTACGTCGCAGGCGGCGCCAACGGACCCGGTGGCAAAAACCTGTTGCGCAGCGTCGAGCGCGCACGTCTTCTCCCTGACGGCGGCCTCGGGCCCTGGGAGCGTCTCCCCGGCCAGCTCAGTCTGCCGCGAAGATGCATCAAGCTCAGCGTGGCAGGTGGAAGACTCTATGCCCTGGGTGGTTTCAGCGGTACGCTCCTGGACACGGTGGAAAGCGCGCCCTTCCTGCCCGATGGCGGGCTGGGTACCTGGACCATGGCGGAAGACCGGCTCACCCTGCCCCGTTATGTCAATGCCGTGCAAAATTCCGGCGAGGCCGTCTATCTCCTCGGCGGGCATCGTGAAACCGAAGGCACGGGGCTGCAAGCGGTGGAATATGCCCGCATCCGGGGAAACAGCCTCGCTCCATGGCAACGCACGGCTTCCCTGCAACAGGGCCGCTACGCCCTGGCGGCAGCACTGCACGGCGATTATCTTTATGCGCTGGGCGGACTGGATGGCGCCATCTACACCGACCGCATCGAGAAAGCACGCATCCGGGAAGACCTCGGCCTGGACGGCTGGCGAACCACCACCTCCCTGTCTTCGCCACGCGCCAATTTCGCGGTCGTCGTGCGCAATGGCTTTATCTATGTCATCGGCGGCACCAACCGCGACGGCTATTATCGCAGCGTGGAATATGCCCGCTTCGACAGCCGGGGTGACATCGGATTCCGGGGGACACCGGCGGAAGCCGCGGCCTACGAAGCCGCCCGGCAAGAGCGCGGGATCCGGCGCCGGCCACTGCCCAATGCCGGCATCATCACCCGCGTCATCCAGACCCGCAGTTACAGCTACCTCGAAGTGGAAACGGCAGGGCGACGCACCTGGCTCGCCGCACCGCGAGGGGATTTTTCGACCGGTCAGCACATCCGTTACAGCCGCGGCGTGGCCATGCAGAACTTCCACAGCAGGGCCCTCAACAGGGCATTTGCGGAAATCCTCTTCGTGGAGCGGGCCGAACCCCTGGAACAAGACGTTCCATAATACCGTCCGGGTCCGACATGCGGCCATGGACAACACTGTGCCGGCAATTTATGCTTCCTCATTTTCGCAAAAAATCATGACAAGGAGCCATGGTCCGGTTCGCAAAAAATCTGACAGAAAGCAGTTTTTTTCAGCGTTTCATCATCGCCGTCATCGTTCTCAATGGCGCCGTCGTGGGGATGGAGACCTATCCCGGTTTCGCGGCCCGCTGGGGTGGCATACTGGAACTCATCAACCAGCTCTGCCTTGCCATCTTCACCGTGGAAATCACCCTGCGCATCCTGGCCCATGGAAAACGCCCCTGGCGTTTTTTCACCGATGGCTGGAATGTTTTTGATTTCGTCATCGTAGGCGCGGCCTATCTTCCGGGTCTCTCGGAACAGAGCACGCTGCTGCGCCTGATCCGGCTGCTGCGGGTACTGCGCCTGCTGAGCACGCTGCCCAGCCTGCAGATGATGGTGGCCGCCCTCGTCCACAGCATCCCGCGCATCGGGCAGATGGCGCTCATGGCCAGCCTGCTGTTCTACATCTACGCCGTGGCCGGTACCTCCCTGTTCGGCCATCACGATCCGGAACACTGGGGCAGCCTGCACGTGGCCCTGCTCAGCCTCTTCCGCACGCTCACCCTGGAAGACTGGACCGATCTCATGTACACCGCCATGGAGGCCTATCCATGGGCATGGATCTTCTTTGTGAGTTTCGTGCTGCTGGCCACCTTCATCATCTTCAACATGCTCATCGGCATCATCCTCAACAGCATGGAAGAGGCGCGCGCCAAAATCCACGAAGAACAGGTCGCCGCCGCCGGCACCGCCGATCTCGATGCCGAATTGCAAAAGGCCAAGGAGGCGCTCGCGGCGCTGGAGCGCGCGCTGGAACGCCACCGCGAGAACAAATAGTACCGCAAACCCGGACGAACCGCGCCCTCCCGGGATGCCGGTCCCCGAAGGCTGCCGCCAGGCGATGTGATGCGCATCAACCGGTGATCGCAGGCCTCCCTCAGAAGACGCTGCCGAAGGCCGCCCGGTAGCGCTCTTTGAAATCTTCCGGGGTGAAGTGGTGGTTCTGGGTGCCGTGGTGCGCGATCTTGATGGCGCCCAGGAGGGAGGCGATGCGGCCCGTGGTTTCCAGCCCCAGGCCGTTCATGAGGCCATAGAGCAGGCCGGCGCGATAGGCATCGCCGCAACCGGTGGGGTCACTGACGGCCTCGGGGCGGACGACGGGAATGTCGATCTCCTTGCGCGCGGTGTAGATGCGTGATCCCTTGGCGCCGCGGGTGATGAACACGGCCTCGACGTGCTCCGCCATTTCGTGGGGCGACAGCCCGGTGCGCTCCTGGAACAGTTCTGCCTCGTAGTCGTTGAGGGCCAGCCACGTGGCCTTGTCGAGGAAGCCGCGCAGGTCGTCGCCGTCGAACATGGGCAGGCCCTGGCCGGGATCGAAGACGAAGGGGATGCCCAGTTCGTGGAACTGCTGGGCGTGTTCGAGCATGCCCTCGCGGCCGTCGGGGGAGACGATGCCCAGGGTGATGCCCTGGGCATCGCTCACCTTGTTCTCGTGGGCAAGCCCCATGGCGCCGGGATGAAAGGCGGTGATCTGGTTGTCGTCCAGATCCGTGGTGATGTAGGCCTGTGCGGTATAGGCCTCCTGGAACACCTTGATGTGCCGGCGGCTGATGCCGCACTCGTCCAGCCAGCGGGCATAGGGCTCGAAGTCCTTGCCCACGGTGGCCATGGGCACCCCGTCGCCGCCCAGCAATTTGAGGTTGTAGGCAATGTTGCCGGCGCAGCCGCCGAACTCGCGGCGCATCTCGGGGACCATGAAGGAGACGTTGAGCATGTGCACCTTGTCCGGCAGGATGTGGTTCTTGAAATGGTCCGGAAAGACCATGATGGTGTCGTAGGCCATGGAGCCGCAGATAAGCGCTGTCATTTTCCTGTCCTGTTCTGTTGTTCTATCTATCAAGATTGAAAGGTTAAGCTGATATTGGCCTGGTTTGGTGCGGTTCGCTGTGCTCACCGCACCCTACGGCTTACCCTCATCTCCTTCCCACACCAGATCCAGTTCGCGTGCGGCGCGCACGTCGTCCAGGCGGCGTACCGGCAAGGTGTGGGGTGCGGTCTTGACCGTCTCGGGCCGCGTTTCGGCTTCGTGCTGGATGGCGGCCATGGCGGCGGCGAAGGCATCCAGGGTGGCCTTGTCCTCGGTTTCCGTGGGCTCGATGAGAAAGCATTCCGGCACCAGAAGGGGAAAATACGTGGTCGGCGCATGCATGCCATGATCCAGCAGGCGCTTGGCGAAATCCATGGCGTTCACGCCCAGTTCCCTGGCCTGGCGTCTGAGCGTGATGATGAATTCATGGGTGGCGCGACGCTCGGGAAAGGCGGGCTCGAAACCGGCCTCGCGCAGGCGTGCCATGAGGTAATTGGCATTGAGGGTGGCATACTCGGCAACCCGCTCCATCCCCTCGCGTCCCAGGAGGCGGGCATAGACGTAGGCGCGCAGCAGCACGCCCATGTTGCCGCCGAAGGCGGAGAGGCGGCCGATGCTGTGGGGGCGGTCGGACTCTTCCAGCCAGCGGTAGGTTTCGCCTTCGCGAGCCACGATGGGCAGGGGCAGATAGGGCAGCAGGCGTTCGCCCACGCCCACGGGACCAGCGCCCGGGCCGCCGCCGCCGTGGGGCGTGGAGAAGGTCTTGTGGAGGTTGAGGTGGATCACGTCGAAGCCCATGTCGCCGGGACGCACCTTGCCCAGGATGGCATTGAGGTTGGCGCCATCGTAATAGAGCAGGCCGCCCGCCTCGTGAACGATGCCCGCGATTTCGATGATGCGCCGCTCGAACACGCCCAGCGTGGAGGGATTGGTGAGCATGAGGCCCGCCGTCTGGGGGCCCACAGCGGCACGCAGCGCTTCCAGGTCCACGTCTCCCTGGGCATCGGTGGGAATCTCGCGCGCCGTATAGCCGCACATCACCGCCGTGGCGGGATTGGTCCCGTGGGCGGCGTCGGGCACCAGAATCTCGCGCCGCGCCGTATCCCCCCGGGCATCGTGATAGGCGCGGATCATGGCGATACCGGCGAATTCACCCTGGGCACCGGCCATGGGCGCCAGGGACACGCCCTGCATGCCCGTCACGGTCTTGAGGATCTCCTGCAGTTCGAAGAGACAGGCCAGCAGCCCCTGGCCGGTGGCGACCGGCGCCAGGGGATGGCGACCGAGGAAACCGGGCAGCATGGCGAGGGTGTTGCACGCGCGGGGATTGTATTTCATGGTGCAGGACCCCAGCGGATAGAACTGGGTGTCGATGGCGAAATTGCGTTGCGAAAGCCGCGTGTAGTGGCGCACCACCTGCATCTCCGAGACTTCGGGCAGGGCGGGCGGTGCCTCGCGCAGCAGTTCGGCGGGCATATCGACGGGCCTGGCAGGCGCCTCGGGCGCGTGTGCCGGATTGCGCCGTCCGGGACGGGACTGTTCGAAGATGAGGGGACTCTCGTTCATCATGGGCCTTTCATCACGCATCACCCTTTTGCCCTCAGCAGGTCGCCGGCTGGCCGCGCAGGGTCACGGTGGCCATGTTCAAACCGCCAGGGCCCTGCGCAGGGCATCGACATAGGCATCCAGATCCTCGCCGGAGCGTGCCTCGGTGACGCAGACCAGCAGGGTATCCGCCAGCGCCGGATAATGGGGGGCGAGGGCAAGACCGCCCAGCAGGCCGTCTTCGGCCATGGCCGCGAGCACTTTCTCGACGGGGCGCCCCTCGATGCGCAGCACGGTCTCGTGAAAAGCGGGCGCGGTAAAGTGCTGCGCCACGCCCGGCACGTCTGCCAGGCGATGCAGCAGTGCCCCCATCCCGTCATGACAGGCGGCGGCGGTACGGCGCAGGCCTTCTCCTCCCAGCAGTGCCATATAGATGGTCGCGGCGGTCACCATGAGGCCCTGGTTGGTGCAGATGTTGGAGGTGGCCTTGGAACGGCGGATGTGCTGCTCGCGGGCCTGCAGGGTGAGGCTGTAGCCGGTCCGGCCATCCAGATCGATGGTGCGCCCCACGATACGCCCGGGCATCTGGCGCATGTGAGCGCGCCGGCAGCACATGAAACCGAAATAGGGACCGCCCGAGGCCAGCGGGACGCCCAGGGGCTGGCCCTCGCCGCAGGCGATGTCGGCCCCCCGCGCCCCCCATTGCCCCGGCGGCTTGAGCAGGGCCATGGCCAGGGGATTGACCACGGCGATCACCAGCATCTTGTGCCGGTGGGCCCAGTCGGTGAGGGCATCGACCTGCTCCAGGCAGCCGAAGAAATTGGGCTGGGGAATCACCAGGGCGGCACACGGACCGGGATCACCGGGCAGGCTGTCGGGATCGAGACGCCCCTGTCCGGCATCAAAATCCAGGGAGACCAGCTCGATGCCCTGGTGGCGCACGATGGTCTGCACCACCTGGCGGTAACGCGGATGGACGCTGGCCGGCATGAGGATGCGCCGGCTCTTCGCCGCACGGTTGGCGCGCACCGCCATGAGCACGGCCTCGGCAAGCGCCGAGGCGCCGTCGTAGAGCGAGGCGTTGGAAACCTCCATGGCCATGAGCCGGGCCATCATGGTCTGATATTCATAGAGCAGCTGCAGGGTGCCCTGACTGGCCTCGGCCTGGTAGGGCGTATAGGCGGTGTAGTATTCCCCGCGGGTGGTGATCTCCCAGACCGCCGCGGGGATGTGGTGCTCATAGGCGCCGGCCCCGAGGAAACACAGGGGCTGGCGGTCGGCGGCGGCGCGCGTCCGCATGAGGCGGGAGACGGCCTGCTCACCCAGCCCCGCCGGAATGGCCGAGAGATCGGCCCCGCGCAGCGTATGGGGAATCTCGTCGAACAGGGCCTCGATGTCCGGGGCACCGATGGCCGCAAGCATCTCCCGGACCTCGTCCTCGGTGTGGGGGATGAAGGGCATGGGCAGCTATTCGGCCTCTTCCGATTCCACCATGGCGGCGTAGTCGTCGGCACCCATGAGTTCGCCCGGCTCGGCATCGTCGGCGAGCCTGACCTGCATGATCCAGCCATCGCCGTAGGGATCCTGGTTCACCAGTTCGGGGCTGTCGGCGAGACGCTCGTTGACGGCCACCACCTCCCCGTCCACGGGGCTGTAGACATCGGAGGCCGCCTTCACCGATTCCACCACGGCGCACTCCTGGCCTGCGTGGACTGCCGCGCCCACCTCGGGCAGCTCAACGAAGACCATGTCCCCCAGCAGTTCCTGGGCATGATCGGTGATCCCCACCCTGACCGTGCCGTCGTGCAATTCCTCCACCCATTCATGGGTCTTGGCATACTTCAAACCGGATGGAATCTCGCTCATCGTCTGTCTCCTGGTATGAACCGTGAGGTGTGAGATGTAAAGAACGCGGCTCCCCGTCTATCCGGATCTGCCCGGATCTGTCTGGATCAGCTCAGGCGGCCGCCTACAGCTCACACATCACGCTTCACTGGGTGTCTTTCATTGTTCTGTAATCAAACCAGACGCTTGCCGTGACGCACGAAGGGCGGCCTGACCACCCGCGCGGGGACCGGCCGTCCGCGAATGGTCACGGTACAGTGGGAAAACGGCTCCCCCCTCACCCGGGCGAGGGCGATACCCTGCCTGAGGAAGGGCGAAAAGCTGCCGCTGGTAATCTCGCCCACCGTCTCGCCCGCAGCGCAAACCGCCTGCCCACCCCGGGGCACGCCCCGCCCTTCCAGCACCAGGCCCACCTGGCGGCGCAGCGCCGGGTCGCCCCGCCGTGCCGCCAGCGCAGAGCGGCCGATGAAATCCCGCGCTTCGCCCTCCGGACCCTGCCAGGCCACGGTCCAGCCCAGTCCCGCCTCCAGGGGCAGCACCTCCTCGTCCATGTCGGTACCGTACAGGGCCATTCCCGCCTCCAGGCGCAGGGTGTCACGCGCCCCCAGGCCCGCAGGGGCGACGCCGGCATTATACAATGCCCGCCAGAAATCGGGGGCGTCGTCGTCGGGCAGAAGGATCTCGTAGCCGTCCTCCCCCGTGTAGCCGGTGCGGGCCACGAACAGGCCCTCGCGCGCCATGGCGTGAAAAGGCTTCAGCACCGCCGCGGCCCGGGCATCCGCCGGCGCCAGGATCCCGTGGACCCGGTCCCGGGCGAGGGGGCCCTGCACGGCGATGAGGGCGTCGCCCTCGCGCGCCGTCACGTCGAGATCGAAACCTCGGGCCTGCTCACCGATCCAGGCCAGGTCCTTGTCACGGGTGGCTGCATTGACCACCATGCGGTAACGCCCTTCGCCCAGCCAGTAGACGATGAGATCGTCGATCACCCCGCCCCGCTCGTTGAGCATGCAGCTGTAGAGTGCCTGCCCAGGCTGCAGGCGGGCCACGTCGTTGGCCAGGAGGCGGCGCAGAAAATCCCGTGCCCCTGGACCTGCCAGATCCAGCACCGCCATGTGGGAGACGTCGAACATGCCCGCCGCTTCCCGTACCCGCATGTGTTCCTCGATCTGGGAACCATAGTGCAACGGCATGTCCCAGCCGGCAAAATCCACCATCTTCGCCCCCGCCTCGCGGTGCAGCGCATACAATGCCGTCTGTCTGCTCATGCCTTCTCTCCGCCTTTGTGCCGATGGAGCGCCCACTATACCGCCGGCCCTGCGCAAAACCAAGCGCGACCAGATTTCGCGTATTCCATAACCATTTGTTTTATATGGTGTTTGTCCGGCGGGCTGGTCTTGCAGCAGCTCAATCCGCGGGGCTGGCATCTGCCTCGTCTTCGTCCTCCACGGGCTCCACGATGAGCAGGTTGCGATGAATGCCGTCCATGCCCACGATCTCGACCTGCCGTCCCGCGGGCGTGTCCTCGCCGCGGATGCGCCAGGTGTGGCCGTCGAGCTCCACTTCCCCGAAGCCATTGACGATGGGCTTCTGCAACACCACCACGCGCCCCACGTAGCGTCCCACCTCGTAGGGAGAGAGGATGCGCTCGTCCGGTGCCACCTGCGAGGAGGCGCCTTCCTTGTCGCCGGGATCTGCCTCGTCCGCGGGTTCGGGGGCAAACCACTGGGCAATGGCGATGCAGGCGCCTATCACCAAACCGAAAAGAAGCAACTGATTGGTAAGGGAGAATTCAGGTTGAAACCAGAGAATGGTGCCGATGAGGGCGCTGCCCAGGGTCATCCACAACAACAACCGGCCGCGCACCACGGCCGCAAAGACCACGAACAGCAGGGACAACACCCACCAGTGCCAAGCTTCCAGCGTCATCGTTTTCCCCAACAGAAAAGGCGTGTATGCGAAATGGAACCCAAATTATAGGCAGGGATGGCCGCTTCGTCATTTCGGCACGGCCGAAGCCTGGGGCGGGCTTTGACTGAGGGTTTGGCTGGCAAAATGCCGCGGGCAGCTTCCTCAGCGACCCGCCTCTCCGCGCATGATGATCCACATGGCGGGGAGGGATCCCAGCAGCAGCAGCAGTGCGGCGGGCGCCGCCAGTTCCAGCATCTCCTCGCTGGCCTCGATCCAGATGCGCACCGGCAGGGTGTCGAAACCCACGGGTCGCAGGATGAGCGTGGCCGGCAGCTCCTTCATCACGTCGATGAATACCAGGACCCAGGCACTGATCATGCCGCCCCGGATCAGGGGCAGCACCACCCGCCACAGGTTCTCCAGGGGAGAAGCGCCCAGCAGGCGCCCGGCGCTCTCCACCGAGGGCGTGAGCTGCTGGAGGGCCGCTTCCTGGGACTGCACCGCGAGCGGCAGAAAACGCACCACCAGTGCCAGCAGCAGGGCCAGGAGTCCGCCGTAGAGCAGGGGGAGCTGGGTGAGGATGAACACCAGCGCGCCCAGCGCCACCACCGGCCCCGGAAGCACAAAGCCGATGCTGGAGAGCTGCAGATAGACGGCACTGAGCCAGGAACGGGCGCGGTTGTAGTAATAGCCGATGGGCAGGGCAGCGAACACCGCCACCGTGGCGGCGACGAAGGCCACCAGCAGGGAGTTGCCCAGATAGCCCCAGAATTCCATGCCGATGGCCTGTTGTTGCCAGGCCGCCCAGCTCCACGACAGCATCCAGAGGAGCGGCAGTACGAAGGCCAGCAGGCCGATGAGACCCAGCCAGCCCCAAATGAGAAACAGCTCGGACCGGCTCGCAGGCCTGTGCGGGAGCCTCTTCACGCGGTTGCCGAAGTAGTAACGCTGGCGGCTGCGGAAGAAGCGTTCCAGTACCAGGAAGCTCAGCGCCAGGAACACAAGCACCAGGCTCAGCCCCGCCGCGCCGTTGTAGTCGAAGCGCCCCGTCATCTGCAGGTAGATGCTGAGGGTGAATGTCTGGTAGCGCAGCATGCTCACCGCCCCGAAATCCGACAGCACATGCAGGGTCACCACCGCCAGGCCCGCCACCACGGCGGGGCGGATGAGGGGCAGGGTGATGCGCCAGAACACCTCACGGGAGGAGGCACCCTGCAGGCGGGCCGCCTCCTCCAGGTGGGGATTGCCCCGCCTCATGGCGGCGTAGGACATGAGAAAGACGTAGGAAAAGCCCGACAGGGACAGTACCAGGGCCACGCCGAAGACGTTGTAGAGATCCGGCGGCGAGCTCCCGTCACCCCAGATGGCCTGCCACAGGCGGCCCAGCCACCCCGAAGGCTCCAGCAGCGAGGTATAGATATAGGCAAGGACATAAGTGGGAATGGTGAGGGGCAGCACCATCAGCCACAGGGCGACGCGTCGCCCGGGAAAACTGCGGCGGGCGATGAGCCAGGCAGCGGAAACCCCCAGCAGCAGACAGCCCAGACCCACCAGCACCACCAGCGTCAGCGTGTTGCCCAGCAGCACCGGCAAGCGGCTGTGCCAGAGTCCCTGCCACTGGGCGGGAGAAAGCTGGAGACTGGCGTGGATCACATAAAGCAAGGGGATGGCCGCAAGCAGGACGACCACCCCCGTGACATAGGGCAGGATATTGTCTTTGCGAAAGACCATGCGCCTTACGGCATGCCCACGGACTCCAGGAGATCAATGGTGGCGTCCCGCTGGCGGGCCAGCTCCGCCATGGGCACGTCGGCCACCTTGTAACTGCTGACAGGGGGAATGGCGGGGTCCGCTGGCACGCCGGGGCGGGTGGGATACTCGCGGTTCACCTTGGCAAAGATTTCCTGGCCCGCCTCGGAGACCAGGAAGGCCACCAGCCTGCGGGCCTGGGCCTGACGCTTGCTGTACTTGCTCACCGCGATGCCCGCCACGTTCCAGGCCACGCCCATGCCTTCAGGCCCCTGATCCGGCAACAAGATGCGAATGGGCGCATCGGGGTGCCTGGCCAGGTGACGATAGATGTAATAGTGGTTCACCAGACCGATGTCCTTCTTGCCCGCGGCCACAGCCGCGACGATCTTGCTGTGCTTGTTGAAGACCTGACCGTCCACATTGTCGCGCATGCCCTCCAGCCAGCGCCGGGTACGTTCCTTGCCGGCCTTGAGCATGTACACCGTGGCGCCTGCGATAAAGCTCTCGTTGCCGCTGTGGGTGATTCCCAGGCGCCCTTCGAGGCGCGGGTCCGCCAGATCGAAGACGGACTTGACGAAACCGGTGCGCTGCTGGCCGGTGTTCACCACCAGCACCCGGGCACGGGCCGACAGTCCCACCCAGGTGTTGTCGGGGGCGCGGAGCTTGGAATCGATGACTTTCACCAGATCCTCGGGCAAGGGAGCGAACAATCCCAGCTCGCTGCCAAGCTGGAGATTGCCGGCATCGTTGCTGATATAGAGATCGGCCTGGGTGCGTGCGCCTTCGACGCGCAGCTTGTTGAGCAGCGCGGTGGACTTGGCACTGTGGAGCTTGACTTCGATCCCGGTCTTTTCGGTAAAGGCCGCCATCACCGGCTTGACGAACTTGTCACTGCGCCCGGAATAGATGATCAGGGCATCGTCGTCTGCCAGGGCGGGCAGGGTCCATGGCGACACCAGCATGGACAACAGTACCGGCCAGAGGGCCACGGACACCATTCTTTTCAAACCACGGATCATATCGCCTCCTTCATGTGTTCGAAAAAGTCGCAGTTCGGCAATGGGATTTATGAATGATAATTATTCTCATTATAAACCGCAACTTTTTCTTTCCTTTCAGGGCCAATAATGAAAAAGGGGCGCATGCCCTGCGCCCCTTTACGAAATGACCTGGACGAAATGGATGGAGCCGCCGGCCTACCCCGCCTCCTGATGATAGTGCACCAGCCGCTCCACTTCCTCGCGGGAGCCGAGGATCACCGGTACCCGCTGGTGCAGCTCACGGGGCTGGATTTCCATGATGCGCTCCCGGCCCGTGGAACTGAGGCCTCCTGCCTGCTCCACGATGAAGGACATGGGGTTGGCCTCGTACATGAGGCGCAGGCGGCCTTCCTTGCTGGGATCCTTGTTGTCCTTGGGATACATGAAGATGCCACCGCGGGTGAGGATGCGGTGCACCTCGGCCACCATGGAGGCCACCCAGCGCATGTTGAAATTCTCGCCACGGGGACCGTCTGCGCCCGCCAGCAGCTCGTCGATGTAGCGCTTCACGGGCGCCTCCCAGAAACGGCTGTTGGAGGCATTGATGGCGAACTCCCGGGTCTTGGGCGGAATCTGCATGTTGGGATGGGTGAGAATGAACTCACCCACGCTCTGGTCCAGGGTGAAGCCGTTGACACCCTGACCGGTGGTCATCACCATCATGGTGGAGGGGCCGTAGAGGGCGTAACCTGCGCACACCTGCCGGGTGCCGGGCTGGAGGAAGTCCTTTTCCGTGGGACGGTCTACGCCCTCCGGACAACGCAAGACCGAGAATATGGTCCCCACGGAGATGTTGACATCGATGTTGGAAGAGCCGTCCAGGGGATCGAACACCAGCAGGTACTTGCCGCGGGGATAGCGCTCGGGGATGGGATAGACTTCTTCCATCTCTTCGGAGGCCATGCCGGCGAGGTGGCCGCCCCATTCGTTGGCCTTGATCATCATGTCGTTGGAAATCACGTCCAGTTTCTTCTGGGTCTCACCCTGCACGTTCTCGCTGCCGGCACTGCCCAGCACGCCCACCAGGGCGCCCTTGTTGACCGCGGCCGAGATGCTCTTGCAGGCGGTGAAAGTGTCGTTGAGCACCGAAGTAAAATCACCGGAGGCGCCGATCTTGCGCTGTTCCTCGATGATGAACTGGGTAATGGTCTGACCTATGGGCATGGCTTGTTTCCTCTCGTTGAGTTTCGAAATCCGGCATACGTCGGCAGAGCGCACTGTTTGCCAAACGCAAGAGGCAAGGACCGGCGCACCGGCCCTTGCCTCTTACGCCTCCCCCTTGCCGCGTTCCTGCTCCCCAATCGTGCACACCCCCAGAGGGACTGCGGCCCGAAGGACCGGGTATTATCCTCTTTATCGGGCCCGATTTCAAAACAGCCCTGTCAGGAATCGGGAAGGCGGGGAACCAAGTCCACCGGCCGCGGTCCTATGAATGAGAGAGGAGGGTGCAGGCTGGATTTGCACACCACATTGATTGCACAATAATGAAGGCAGCAGCGAAGCTGGGCTCCCGCGTGGCAGTCGGGCATTTCAGTGAAGGGGATGTGCATTCTCAGCAAGATGCTGCTCATGCCATGACAGCGAAAGGGAATTGTGATGGAACACGTACTTGCACAGCCGCCGTCAGTGGGAAGCCGCACACATCTGCCTCCCCTGTATCTGAGAAAAGACGAAGAACGCCGCCTGCGCGCCGGCCATCTCTGGATCTTCAGCAATGAGATCGATACCGACCGCTCCCCCCTGAAGTCCTTCAGCGCGGGGCAGCAGGTGGAGGTGCGCAGTCATCGCGACCGGGTGCTGGGCACGGCCTACGTCAACCCCCATACCCTCATCTGTGCCCGCCTGGTGAGCCGCCAGCGTCACCAGCGCCTGGACTACGACCTGCTTCTGGCACGCCTGCGCCGCGCGCTGGCCATGCGCCAGCGCCGTTATCCGGGCGCCTGTTACCGGCTGGTCTTTGGGGAGGGAGACTGTCTGCCGGGCCTTGTGATAGACCGCTTCGGTGATGCCTGCGTGATCCAGATCACCACCGCCGGCATGGAAGCCCTGAAACAGGACATCGTCGCCGCGGTGGAGACACTGCTGCAACCGGCCCACATCATTCTGCGCAACGACACTGCCGTACGCCTGCTGGAGGCGCTGCCCCTCTACGTGGAAACCATCCACGGCAACCCGCCGGACTGCGTCATGGTGGAGGAAAACGGCGCGCGCTTCTGCTGCAACCCCCTCACCGGCCAGAAGACCGGCTGGTATTATGACCACCGTGACAACCGCGCCCGCCTCGCCCCCTATGCACGCGGGGCGCGGGTGCTGGACCTGTTCAGCTACAGCGGCGCCTGGGGGGTGCAGGCGGCCCTGGCCGGCGCCTGTGAGGTGCTGTGCGTGGACGACTCCCGCCAGGCCCTGGAGCAGGCGCTGCAGAACGCCCGGCAAAATGGTGTCGGCGCCAAGGTGAGCATCCTCGATGGCGACGCCTTCGACGCACTCCGCAACCTGCGCGAGGAACGACAGCGTTTCGACGTGGTCGTCGTGGACCCGCCAGCCTTCATCAAGCGCAAAAAAGACCTCGCCGGCGGACTCGATGCCTACCGGCGTCTCAACCAGCTTGCCATGCAGGTGCTCACCGAAGACGGTATCCTGGTATCCGCCTCCTGCTCGTACCATCTCAAGCACGAGGCCTTCCTGGGCGTGCTGCGCCAGGCAGCCCAGCAGGCCAGCGGCTGTTGCCTGCAGATCCTGGAGCAGGGCCATCAGGGTGCCGATCATCCCGTCCACCCCGCCATCCCGGAGACGAATTACCTGAAGGCCTTTTTCTGCCGGCCCCTGCCGCCACCCTGAGTCTCTCCGCGGACCCGGCCCCGGAGGGAGCGGCCCAGGCGCCCGGCTCGGCGTTGCGACCCTTGGAAAGGGACAGCCATTCCCTGCGGGACGCGCCTTGATCCGGCACGCCTGGGCCGCTCTGAAGGTCGCTTTACTATCGATTGTCTTAGTATACTGGCCGCCGTCATGATCCAATACCCCCAGATCGATCCCGTCGCCATCCAGTTGGGGCCGCTGAAAATCCACTGGTATGGCCTCATGTACCTCATCGGCTTCGCCGCCTTGTGGTGGCTGGGCAGCCGTCGCGCCCGCAGCACGCCGGGCTGGAAGGTGGAGGAGATGAGTGATCTGGTGTTCTACGGTGCCCTGGGCACCATCCTCGGCGGGCGGCTGGGTTATATCCTGTTCTACGATCTGGAAAGTTACCTCGCCGCTCCCCTGGACATCTTCAAGATCTGGCAGGGCGGCATGTCCTTCCATGGCGGGCTGCTGGGCGTGCTGGTTGCGCTGGCCCTGTTCGCCCGCAAGCACGGCAAGACCTTTTTCCAGGTCACGGACTTCGTGGCGCCCATGGTACCCATCGGCCTGGGAGCGGGCCGCCTGGGCAATTTCATCAACGGCGAGCTGTGGGGGCGCGTGACCGAGCTGCCCTGGGCCATGGTGTTCCCCGATCCCCGCGCGGGCGGGCTGCCCCGTCACCCTTCCCAGCTCTACGAGGCCCTGCTGGAGGGACTGGTCCTGTTCATCGTACTCTGGGTCTATTCGCGCAAGCCACGTCCGGTCATGGCCGTATCGGGGCTTTTTCTCGCGGGATACGGCCTGTTCCGTTTCCTGGTGGAGTTTACCCGCATGCCGGACGCACAGCTGGGTTTCATCGCCTTCGGGTGGCTCACCATGGGCCAGCTGCTTTCGGCACCCATGGTGCTGCTGGGCGCGGCCATGATCTGGTGGGCCTACCGGCGGGCCGGTGACCGACCCCACGGCAAGAATCCCTCCCGGGCACGACCGTGAAACCATGAAGCAATATCTCGATCTCCTCTCCCATGTCCTGGAACACGGTGTGCGCAAGGAGGACCGCACGGGCACCGGCACGTTGAGCATTTTCGGCTACCAGATGCGTTTCGATCTGGCGCGGGGGTTTCCCCTGCTCACCACCAAGAAACTGCATCTGCGCAGCATCATTCACGAGCTGCTCTGGTTTCTTGCCGGCGACACCAACATCGCCTACCTGAACCGCAACGGCGTCACCATCTGGGACGAGTGGGCGGACGAACGCGGGGACCTGGGCCCCATCTACGGACGCCAGTGGCGTGCCTGGCAGGCGGCCGACGGCGAAACGATCGACCAGCTGGCCCGCGTGGTGGAGGAGATCCGGCACAACCCCCACTCCCGCCGCCTGCTGGTGAGCGCCTGGAACGTGGGTGAACTGGACAGGATGGCACTGCCGCCCTGCCACCTGCTGTTCCAGTTCTATGTCGCGCAGGGACGGCTCTCCTGCCAGCTCTACCAGCGCAGCGCCGATATTTTTCTCGGCGTGCCCTTCAACATCGCATCCTATGCCCTGCTCACGCTCATGGTCGCCCAGGTGACGGGGCTCAAGCCGGGCGAGTTCATCCACACGCTGGGCGATGCCCATCTCTATGCCAACCACCTGGAGCAGGCGCGCATCCAGTTGCGCCGCAAGCCCTATCCCCTGCCGCGCATGGTGCTGAACCCGCAGGTGAAGTCACTGTTCGATTTCAGGTACGAGGACTTCGCGCTGAAGGACTATCAGGCGCACCCTCACATCAAGGCACCCGTTGCCGTCTAGCCTGTGGGATTTAGGCGGTCGTAGCGAGCATGGTGGGAGAGCGAGCACGAATCTTCACGATTGCGAGGCGCAGAGTGGGACTACGAAACGAGAAACCGGGGAACTTCGGGCCGCTCCCCCGCCCGCGCAGCAGATCAGCCTTGAGTCCGGCAGACTCCCAGGAGTCTGTCGGATTTAGGCGGTCGTAGCGAGCATGGTGGGAGAGCGAGCACGAATCTTCACGATTGCGAGGCGCATAGTGGGGCTACGCAACGAGAAATCGGGGAGATTCGGGCCGCCCTCCCACCAGCGCAGTAGATCAGTCCTAAGTCCGGCAGACTCCTAGGGGCCTCTGCACATCCAGGCCATGGGCAAAGCGCATCACATCGCCCTCATCGCGGCCGTCGCCCGCAACGGCGTCATCGGCCGCGACAACCGCCTGCCCTGGCACCTCCCGGCCGATCTGCGCCATTTCCGCAGGCTCACCCTGGGCAAACCCGTGCTCATGGGCCGGCGCACCTTTGAGTCCCTGGGCAAGCCCTTGCCCGGGCGCACCAATATCGTCCTGACCCGCGACCCGGATTTCCATGCCCCGGGCTGCATCGTGGTGCACTCCCTGCCCGAGGGCATCGATGCGGCCGGGGAGTGCGAGGAACTCATGGTGATGGGGGGCGCCGCGCTTTACGAAGCCGCCCTGCCCCTGGCGGACCGGATGTACCTGACGCGCATCCATCATGCCTTCGCAGGGGATACCCGTTTCGCGGCCTATGACGAAAAGGAGTGGGTCACAACGGCACGCGAGGACCACGCGCCGGACGAGGACAATCCTTATCCCTACAGCTTCATCACCTTGCACAGGCGCAGCACACCACCCGGAGACAGTTGACCGCCTGCCCCCGGGTGGCAGCTTGACTTCAGCAACAAGGAAAAATCAGTGCAGGCGCTTCTCGGCGGCCTGTTCCACGCTGCGTTCCACACTGCTGGCGGCCAGCTTGACGGCCTCCGCCTCTTCTTCGGCCGCGCCATTGCCGCTCTTCTGTTCCGGCTGCTCTGCCGCGGCCGCCTCGGCAGACTTTTCTTCTTCTTTTTCTTCGGCCCCTGCCACGGCGCTCGTCTCCTCGCCCTCTTTCTGTGCCGCGGCTTCGGCTGCCTCACCGGCCGCCTGTGTCTCACCTTTGTCTTCGCCTTCTCCTTCCTGGGTGACTGCTGCCGTCGCGGCTGCGGCTTCCGGTGCCGTCTCCGGCGCCTGTTCTCCGGCAGAGGCCTCTTCCGCCGCCTGCTTTTCGGCTTCACCAGGTTCGGCTGCGGATCCTGCTTCAGATGCAGCCTCTGGTACGGCGGCCTCTGGCGCCGCTTCTTCGGCCTTTACTTCCTCGGCGCTTTCCTCTTTTGCTGCTTCTTCCGCAGCTTCTTCTTTTCCGGCTTCCTCACTCCCTGCTGCCTTGCCTTCTTCTGCCGCTACCGCAGCCGAGGCCGCCACGGCTGCTGCGCCGGCAGCAGCTGCAGTTGCGCCCGCGCCAGCCACTTCAGCAGACCGGGTTTCCTTCGGCCCGGTTTCCTCCTGCGGGGCGCCACCGGTCTCGGCCTGGCCCTCCACCACGGGTGCCGCAAGGGGTTCCAGCTTGGGCATGGCCGCGAGGACCTGGGCATCCACCGCGCACAACTTCTGCGCACCTTCCGCGAGGTGCTGGTAGAGCGCCCGGTAATTGGCCGTGATGGAATTGAAGAGTTCCGCCGTCTTGGTGAAGTGCTGGGTGACTTCGTTGCGATACTGATTCAGTTCGTCCTGGACGCCCTTGAGTTCTTGTTCCAGTTTCTTGGCGGCGTCGCTGGTGCTGTTGCCGATGAAAAAGCCTCCCGCGATACCGATCACGAAGGCGATGAGTATAAAGACCAGTTCCATATCCTTTGTCCTCCCCCCGTTCTCATTCTCATATATTCACTGGGACTATGTTGCATGACAAAAAGCCTGCAGGCAAGCCTTTCACGGCGACGCCGGGCGCCCCACAAAAAACTCCCTAATAATCAAATGCTTGATCAAAATACCGGGCCTGGGGACGCAGATATCGAAAGAAGGGAAATCGGCCTCCCGCTCTCGCCGCCACCGCCCGGATAGGCTTATTATATAGGTCTATGGCTTCTCCGCCAGTTCATGTCCACCCCGATCCCGCCACGCTGGCCCGTGCTGCGGCACAACGCTTCGTGAACCTGGCGCGCTCGGCCATCAGCCGGCGGGGGGTCTTTCATGTCGCCCTCGCCGGAGGGAACACACCCCGCCGCCTGTACCAGACCCTCGCGGCGCCTCCCTGGCGGGAGGCGGTGGACTGGTCGTGCCTGCAGGTCTTCTTCGGAGATGAACGCGCCGTCGCGCCGGATCATCCCGACAGTAATTACCGCATGGCGCGTGAAAACCTCCTCGACCACCTTCCCATCCCCGCCACGCATGTTCACCGCATGAAGGGGGAGTCCCCACACCTGGAGACGGCAGCCACCGAATATGAGGAACTGTTGACGCGCATGCTGCCCGTGGCAGAAGGGGGGGTGCCCTGTTTCGACCTCATTCTGCTCGGCCTGGGCACCGACGGTCATATTGCCTCCCTCTTTCCCGGCACGCCCGTGCTCGAAATCCACGATCGCTGGGTGGCACCGGTGTATGTGGACAAACTCCGGTCCTGGCGCCTCACCCTCACCCTGCCCGTGCTGAACCGGGCACGCCATCTCCTGCTGCTGGTTGCGGGTGCTGCCAAGAACGCCATCGTGTGCGATGTCTTCGCCCGCAGGGAGGACGCGCCGCGCTATCCCGTGGAAAGACTGTCACCCCGCGGGACACTGGAATGGTTCCTCGATGAGGCGGCGGCGGCAAACACCGGTGCGGAGGGCACCCGCGCTCCATGAGCCCTTCCAAAGGCAAGACATTGCTGGCAGGAGACATCGGCGGGACCAAGACCCTGCTGCGCCTGGCGCGGGTGGAAGGCGACGGTGTGCGGACCCTTTGCCAGCAGCGTTTCGCCAGCGCCGGATTTCCCCGCTTCGACGCGCTGCTGTCCCGTTTTCTCTCGGACTGCGGGGTTGCCGAGGTCCATACCGCCTGCCTGGCCGTGGCAGGACCGGTGGAGTCGGCGCAGGATCACCAGACGGCGCGGGTGACCAATCTGCCGTGGCGCCTGGACAGCGGGGAGTACGCAAGGCGCTTTGCCATCCCCAGGTTTTGTCTCATCAACGATTTTGCGGCGGTGGCCTACGGCATTGATATGCTGGACGAGGAGATGCTTTGCACCCTGCAGGAAGGCAGACGTCGCCCCGGCGCACCCGTGCTGGTCGCCGGCGCCGGCACCGGTTTCGGCGTGGCTTTGCGCATCACAAGCCGGGAAGCTGATGAATCTTATGAAAAAATCCTGCCATCAGAGGCCGGCCATGGCGATTTCGCCCCCGCCTCCCCCCTGCTGGCCGAGCTGGCCCGTTTCCTGCGCGAGAAGCAGGGACGGTGTGCCGTGGAGGACGTGCTGTCCGGCGCCGGCCTGGAGAATATCCACGCCTTTCTTCGCCGGCAGGAGGGCGGACCGATGCCCGAAGCGAAGCCTGAGACGGCACCGGCCATCAGCGAGGCTGCCCAACACGGCGATCCCCTGGCTTGCCGGACACTGGACCTGTTCTGCGCGGCCTATGGTGCCACCGTGGGCAATCTGGCCTTGTGCAGCCTGCCTCGCGGCGGTGTCTATATTGCAGGAGGCATCGCCCCCCGTGTCATACGCTTCCTGCAGGCAGGCGAATTCATCGCCGCCTTCCGGGACAAGGGCAAGATGTCGGCTCTCATGGAGACCTTCCCGGTGGCGGTGATCATGAATCCGGAAGTCGGCCTGCTGGGAGCCCAGCGCTGCGCCGAGCGCCTCGTTTCGGGATAGAAGAGATACCCTTCTGTCCTCTGTCTTCTGTCCTCCGTCCTCTGAATCACACATCGAGGTTGGCCGCTGCCAGGGCATGGCGTTCGATGAAATCCCGGCGCGGCTCCACCTGGTCGCCCATGAGGGTGGTGAAGATCTCATCCGCGGCCACGGCATCCTCGATGCGGATCTGCAGCAGGCGCCGGGTTTCTGCATTCATGGTCGTCTCCCAGAGCTGGTCCGGGTTCATTTCGCCCAGTCCCTTGTACCGCTGGATCTGCTGGCCACGCTTGGCCTCTTCCAGCATCCACTCGTAGGCCTCCTTGAAGCGCCTGATTTCCAGACGCTGTTCACCGCGCTGGATGTAGGCGCCTTCGCCGATGAGGCCGTCGAGCTGGCGTCCCAGCTTCACGATGTTGTCATATTCGGACGAGGTGAAGAATTCCTGCTTGAGTTCGCGTACCGTGACGATGCCATGGAGATATTCACGGATCACCGCCTTCCAGTTCGTCCTCTCCCCCTCTCCCGCTGCCGCCCTTTCTCCCGCCGGGCCAAAAACCACTTCGATCTCGAAACGGGTCCCGCCGGTACTCTCGGCGTTGAGCCGGTTTTCCAGCTCCTTGAACCAGGCCTGCACGAAATAGGGATCGGCCATGTCCTCCCGGCGCATCTCCTCCTGATAGATGATGGCCTCCAGGACACGCGGATTGAGTCGCTTGGCCAGGCGCTTGATGGTGGCCATGACCAGGGCATACTGACGCGCGATGGCGCCGAAGGCCTCATCGCTGATGGGCGGCGCCTCCGCACTCAGATGCAGCTTGCTGTTTTCCAGGGCGGTCTGCAGCAGCACCGTGTTGAGCTCCACGTCGTCTTTTACATAGCGTTCCTGCTTTCCCTTCTTGATCTTGTAGAGGGGAGGCTGGGCGATGTAGATGTGTCCCCGCTCGATGAGTTCCGGCATCTGGCGATAGAAAAAGGTCAACAGCAGGGTGCGGATATGAGAGCCATCCACATCGGCATCGGTCATGATGATGATCCGGTGATAACGCAGCTTGTCCGGATCATAATCGTCCTTGCCGATGCCACAGCCCAGCGCCGTGATCAGGGTGCCGATTTCCGCGGACGACAATACCTTGTCAAAACGCGCTTTTTCCACATTGAGTATCTTCCCCTTGAGGGGAAGAATGGCCTGATAACGCCGGTCCCGGCCCTGCTTGGCCGAACCGCCGGCCGAATCACCCTCCACCAGGAACAGCTCGGAGAGACTGGGATCCTTTTCCTGGCAGTCGGCCAGTTTCCCCGGCAGGCCGGCCACATCCAGTGCCCCCTTGCGCCGGGTCATCTCCCGCGCCTTGCGGGCTGCCTCGCGGGCGCGGGCGGCTTCCACGATCTTCGCTGCGATGGCCTTGGCCTCGGCGGGGTTCTCCAGAAGGAAATCCTGGAGTTTCTCCGCCGTGACCGATTCCACGACAGGTTTGACTTCGGAGGAAACCAGTTTGTCCTTGGTCTGTGAGGAAAACTTGGGATCGGGAACCTTGATGGAAATCACCGCGGTGAGCCCTTCGCGCACGTCGTCCCCGCTGGGGCTGATCTTGTGCTTTTTCAACAGGCCCTCTTTTTCCATGTACTGGTTGAGGGTCCGGGTCAGGGCACTGCGAAACCCCGCCAGGTGGGTGCCCCCGTCTTTTTGCGGTATGTTATTGGTATAACAGAAAATATTTTCCTGATACGAATCGTTCCACTGCATCGCCACCTCCACCCCGGTGTGATCCCTTTCGGTGCTGAAATAGATCACGGAGGGGTGCAGGGGGTTCTTGTTGCGGTTGAGGTGCTCCACGAAGGCGCGGATACCGCCTTCATATTCGAAGACATCCCGCTTGTTGCTGCGCTCGTCAACGAGGACTATCTTAACCCCATGATTTAAAAAGGAAAGTTCTCTGAGACGGCGCGCCAGGATGTCATAGTGGAAATTGGTGTCGCTGAAAATCTCGGTGCTGGGCTTGAAGCGAATCTCGGTTCCCGTCTCCTCCGTATCACCCACCACGATCATGGGCGCCAGGGGTTCTCCCATGCGGTATTCCTGCTGATGGATATGGCCACCCCGGCGGATGGTGAGACGCAGGCTTTCCGACAGGGCATTGACCACAGAAACACCTACCCCATGGAGACCGCCGGAGACCTTGTAGGCATTGTCGTCGAACTTGCCGCCGGCATGGAGCACGGTCATGATCACCTCGGCGGCGGAGCGGCCTTCTTCAGGGTGGATATCCACGGGAATGCCCCGGCCGTTGTCGGTGACGGTAACAGAACCATCGTTGTGGATAGTGACGGTGATTTCACTGCAATAGCCGGCGAGGGCCTCGTCGATGGAGTTGTCCACCACCTCAAAGACCATATGATGGAGACCTGTCCCGTCGTCTGTGTCCCCGATGTACATGCCGGGGCGCTTGCGCACCGCATCGAGCCCGCGCAACACCTTGATTCTGGAGGAATCGTATGTCTGATCTCCGCTCATCTCCACCTGCCTGTCGTCTCAATATCGTTGCGGGGCGTTCCGCCTGCCGAGCGTCTCCCCTTATCCGTCGTCAGCGGTTTCTGAGTCCGGCCATGCATGCCCGACACCCATCGCGCGGCCATTATAACACTTCCCGCACCCGGCCATGTTCCACGTGGAACCTTTTATCTATAAGGTCGGCGGACTTCGAGGAAAACGGTTCTGTCGCCGTGAGAAAGACCTGCCCTTCCAGTGAACTCAAGCGCCGGAGCAGCAGATCGCGATGTTGGGCATCCAGTTCAGCAGCCACATCGTCCACGAGAAGGACACAGGAACGGCCCGTCCGCCGCCTGTAGATGGCAGCTTGCGCAAGATAGAGGGCACAGACGAGCAATTTTTGCTGGCCCCGGGAGAGACAGTCACGGACGGGAATGCCATTGCTTCTCAAGACCAGATCCGCCCTGTGAGGTCCGCTGTGGGTATAACCGCGGGCCAGATCACGTTCCAATTCCCTGGCCAATACCGTCTTCAAAGCCTCCTCCGCAGGCCAGCCCGGGCGATACTCGCACGTAAGTTCAGTCAGCTGTGGGAGAAGATCCGATGCGTATTCTGTCAGACTGGACATCAGGTCTCTCACGAAATCCCTGCGTTGCAGGTGCAGGGTCACCGCCATATCGTTGAGTTCGCCGTCCCAGGCCTCGATCTGGGATCTCGCTGCCCCCTTCTGCAGGAGCCGGTTCCTTTGTTTCAAGGCTCGCATAAAGCGATACCAGGCAGGATGAAACGCATGTTCCACGTGGAACAACCCCCAATCCAGATACTGTCGGCGTAACCTGGGTCCCTCCCGCAGCAGGCGGTAACTCTCCTGATGGATCACGACAACAGGCAGGTGGGCCGCAAGTTGTGAAGTCCTGTAGAGCGGTGCCCCCCCTGCGCGCATCTTCAAACGTTTTTTTTGAAAATCCACCCCCAGATGAATGGACACGCCTTCGCCGGGAACAAGACGTGCGGAGACCACGAACCCTTCCTCTCCGTGACTGACTGCCTGTGAAAGGGTGTGAGTCCGAAACGACTTGCCGCAGGATAGAAGATGGATGGCCTCCAGAAGACTGGTCTTGCCGCTTGCATTGACGCCATAAAGGAGGTTCATTCGCGGTCCAGGCTGAATGTTCACCTCATGGAGATTGCGCAAGCCCTGGATTGCAAGCTGTTCGATGTGCATGACCCGCGCAGTGGCTCAGAAAAAGGACACGATTCATCTCTCTGCGTGGCACGGGGAAAAGGGATGCCTCAAGACTATGATGAAGGCTGCCGTGCTGTCGAAGTGAAGCCGTATCGGCGAGTATTACAGACGCATGGGCATGACGACATAACGGCAGCTCGGGTCGTTCATGCCACGGATGAGGCAGCAGCTGTTGGGGTCTGAAAGCAGCAATTGCACCTGTTCTGTATCACAGGCCGCCAACGCATCCAGAAGGTAGTTCACATTGAACCCGATTTCCAGGGGTGAACCGGTGTAATCAATGGCCACCTCTTCTTCTGCTTCCTCATGTTCCGGATTATGGGCGGAAATCTGCAACACCCCCTGGGAGAAGGCCATGCGCACGCCCCGGTATTTTTCATTGGAAAGTATGGACACCCGTCCCAGTGCCTGGCGCAAGGGCTCTCGTTCACAGACTGCGGTCTTGTCCGTGCTCATGGGCACCACATTCTGGTAATCGGGAAAGCGCCCGTCGATGAGCTTGGAAGTGAAATTCATCTCCGGCGTGCAGATCAGGATGAAGTTGCTTCCCAGAGTGACACGGGTTTCGGCATCGTTGTCTTCCAGCAGACGATGCAGTTCGAGAACGCCTTTTCTTGGTATTATAACCTGTTGATTTTCATAAAATTCTTCTTCTCTGACCTGCTCGCAGAGGGCCAGACGGTGGCCATCCGTGGCCACCAGGCGCAAGACCCTTTCCGCCAGTTCCAGAAGCAGGCCATTGAGATAATAACGCACGTCATCCTGGGCCATGGCAAAGTGCGTACGCTCGATGGCCTGCCTGAGGTCTTTCTGCGCCAGAGAAAATTCCAGGATCGACTCCCGTGTCTCGATACTGGGGAACTCGCCGGCAGGCAGCGTGGCCAAGGTGAAGCGGCTCTTGCCCGAGCGGATCTGAGCCCGCCCGCCCTCGCAGATCAGCTGTACCTCAGCCCCCTCGGGGAGTGCCCGGCAGATATCGAGGAACTTGCGCGCCGGCAGGGTGATGTCCCCCGCTCCGCCATCGCCCATCCCCCTGACGGGGGTATGGGTCTTCATCTGGACCTCGAGGTCCGTGGCGGTCAGCGTCAGGTTCTCCTCCTGGAGGGACAGCAGGACATGGGAGAGCACCGGCAGGGTCTGGCGTCTTTCGACGACGCCGCAGACCATCTGCAGGGGTTTGATGAGGTCTTCGCGTGTCGTAATAAATTTCATGATTTCATTTTCTTTGGATCTGTTTACTGAATAGTTCTTCTCAAGCGCTCACATGGATCTATTTTTTCTTTTATATCAATGGGTTTTCAATAATAAAATCTGTGGAAAAACTTTGGGGGCCTATGGACGGTGTCGTTGAAAGCCTGTGGATAAAAAGCACGCTTATCCACACCCTCTGTTTGTCCACGGGTTTTCCACATCATGTGGTCAGCATTCTCAACAGGTTGGCATAGTCTTCTTTGATACGACTGTCTGTCTCTCGCAACTCTTTGATTTTTCTGCATGCGTGCAGAACGGTGGTGTGATCGCGGCCACCGAAGGCCTCACCGATCTCGGGAAGGCTGTGGTTGGTCAGCTCCTTGGCCAGTGCCATGGCCAGCTGCCGCGGGCGCGCCACGGAGCGGGAACGGCGCTTGGACTTGAGGTCCGAGATACGGATCTTGCAGTAGTCCGCGACGGTCTTCTGAATATTGTCGATGGTGACCAGCTTGTCCTGCAGGGCAATGAGGTCCTTGAGAGCATCGCGGGCCAAATCCAGATTGATGGGGCGGCCGGTGAAGCGTGCATTGGCGACGACCCGTCGCAAGGTACCTTCCAGCTCGCGGATATTGGAACGGATACGCTGGGCAATGAAGAAGGCCACGTCCTCGGGCAGGTCCACCTGGGTCTGTGCCGCCTTGCTCATGAGAATGGCCACCCGGGTCTCCAGCTCAGGAGGGTCGATGGAAACCGTAAGTCCCCACCCGAAACGCGACTTGAGGCGCTCTTCCAGGCCGCCCACTTCCTTGGGATAGCGGTCACAGGTCATGATGACCTGGCTCTGGCCCTCCAGCAAAGTATTGAAAGTATGAAAGAACTCCTCCTGGGAACGTTCCTTGTGGGCGAAGAACTGGATGTCGTCGATGAGCAGCGAGTCCACGGAGCGGTAATAGCGCTTGAATTCATTGATGGCGTTGTGCTGGAAGGCCTTTACCATGTCGCCCACGAAACGCTCGGAATGGATGTACACCACCCGTGCACGGGGGTCGCGCTGCACGATGAGATTGCCGATGGCATGCATGAGATGGGTCTTGCCCAGCCCCACGCCCCCATAGATGAAAAGCGGGTTGTAGGCCCCTCCCGGGTTCTCCCCCACCTGTACGGAGGCTGCCTTGGCGAGCTGGTTGGATTTGCCTTCAACAAAGGTTTCGAAGGTGAAATCCGGGCACAGATTGCGCACGTGCTGGACGTCGGTACGGTCGCTGCGGCGGGTGAAGCTGGTGTCGAAGCGGTTGCGGACACCCGCCTGCACATTGGAAGCACGCGTCGCAAGCGGGGCGGAGGCGTCCCGGGGAGGGGCGTATTCCCCCACGTTTTTTCCCCCTGGTGAGGCGGCATCGTTGCTGCCGATTTCCAGGCAGACCCTGAAGTCCTCACACGTCTTGTAGCGGGAGGTGATCTCGGCGATGTGCTGGAAGAACCGCTCGTTGACCTTTTCCATGACGAAGCGGTTGGGTGCAAGCAGCCGCAGGGTACCGTTGTCTTCGATGGCCTGCAGAGGGCGGATCCAGGTGTTGAACTGCTGGGCGGAAAGTTCGCTCTCCAGATGGTCGAGACACTTTCTCCAAAGCGCACTTTCCACGAACAGGCTTCCTCCTCAGGTCAAGTGATCCCGTCAAGTGGCCTTGGCTGCGGACCACCACAGGTTTCCGGCAGCGGGACGGGCGGCGAGACCGGCAAGTGTATACCCCTTTTTCGGCCTAATCCATACCCCCTGCCTCTCTCCCTCTGCCCCTCCCCAGGCTTCCTTCTGCCCTGCTGCCGGAGGCCCTGTACCACGGGATTCCGGCGGAAATTTGCGACCGGCGGAGATTGACAGCAGCGGTACAAAGTCTGTATTTTAGTGCCCTTTGTTTTTCCGGGATATAGGGGATAGGGGGGATGACGCAGCCGCGCCGAGTGGTCGTCTTCTCTGTGATTTCCCACTGACGAACGGCGCTTAGCGACAGGAAGCAGTATGAAAAGAACTTATCAACCGAGTAACATCAAGCGCAAGCGCACTCACGGCTTCCGGGCCCGGATGCGTACCGCTGCGGGGCGGATGGTCATCAAGCGGCGCCGGGCCAAGGGCAGGGTTCGCCTGAGCGCCTGACGTCTGCCGCGCCGAATGGAGTACGGCGGACACGGCAGAAACCCGCGGGGGCCAGGGCAGCGGTTTGAGGCACACGCTTGGGCAGCGCTTCGGTAAGGCGTACCGACTCACCCGGCCGGAGGAATTCCGGCGTGTATCCCGCCGGGGGCGCCGAATATCCGGCGAATGTTTCACGGTAGTGTTCAGGCCGAACAGGCTGGGCCACCCGCGCCTGGGGCTGGCCATTGCGCGCCGCCATGTGCGCAATGCCCCGCAGCGAAACCGTGTCAAGCGTATCATCCGCGAGTCGTTTCGCAGACACAGGCCGGCGCTGGGCGCCTGGGACATCGTCTTCACCAGCCGTCCGTCGCTGGTGGACAAGGACAGGCACGAACTCTTTGTCATGGTGGACAGATTGTTGAGAGAGATTGAATCATGCGACGCCTCCTGACCGGCTGTATCAAGGTCTACCGCTACCTGTTCAGTCCCCTGCTGGGCAGCCGGTGTCGCTTCCATCCCAGCTGTTCCCGCTACGCGGAGGAGGCCATCGCCGTGCACGGCGTGCTGCGGGGCGGCTGGCTGGCCCTGCGGCGCATCGGCCGCTGCCATCCCTGGCATCCCGGCGGCATGGATCCCGTCCCTCCCCCGCCAGCGAGCTCCCCCGCCTGCGACCCCGGACCGCAGCGTCATGGATAATCAACGCATCCTCCTGTTCTTCGCCCTGTCCTTCATCCTGCTGCTGCTCTGGCAGGCATGGCAGCAGGACTACGGTGCCCCTGCCCGGCAGGCCCCGTCGCAGACCCCCGCTGCCACCGGGGTCGACACCGGAACCGCCACCGGTGCGGATGCGCCCCAGGCCTCGGCGACTCCGCCGGCCGACGTGCCTGCCCCGACCGCGGGGACCCCTGCCGGGGATGCCCCGGCGGCGCCGCGACTGGTGATGCAGGATGTTCTGAAGAAAGGCGAGCGCATCCGGGTGGTGACCGATGTTCTGGATGTGGAAATCGACACCCGCGGTGGTGATCTGCGACAGGCCGACCTGCTCGCCTATCCCGTCTCCACCGATGAGCCCGACAAGCCCTTCCGCCTCATGGAAGACGGCAAGCTGCGGGTCTTCATCGCCCAGAGCGGCCTGCTCTCACCCCAGGGCGCTCCCGACCACCACAGTGATTACCGCGCCCTGCAGCGCGAATACCGCCTCGCCCCGGACGCCGATGAGCTGCGCGTCCCCCTGGTGTGGGAATCGGACAACGGCATCAAGGTGACCAAGACCTATGTCTTTCGCCGCGACAGCTATGTGGTGGAGGTGGAACACAAGGTCGAGAACGGCTCCAGCCAGCCCTGGCAAGGACACCAATACCGCCAGTTTCAGCGCACCGAACCCACGGATGCGGAAAAATCCTTCCTTCTCTATACCTATACCGGCGGTGTCATCTACAGCCCCGAGGAGAAATACGAAAAGATCGACTTCGACGACATGCGCGATGCCGATCTGAGCAGGAACATTCTCGGCGGCTGGGCCGCCATGATCCAGCACTACTTTGTGGGCGCCTGGATTCCCGACCAGGAAGAAACCAACCATTTCTATACCAAGGCGCCGGAAAACCGTCCCTATGTCCTGGGGCTGGTGTCGCCTCCCCGCCTGGTCGAGCCCGGCGCCTCCACGGTCTTCAGCAGCCGGCTCTTCGTGGGACCCAAGGAGCAGCAGCGCCTCAAGGAAGTGGCCGAGGGCCTGGAACTCACCGTGGATTACGGTATTCTCACCTTTCTTGCCAAGCCCCTGTTCTGGCTGCTGGATTACATCAACCGCCTCATCGGAAACTGGGGCTGGTCCATCGTGGTGCTTACCCTGCTCATCAAGCTGGCCTTCTACAAGCTCTCCGAAGCCAGTTATCGCTCCATGGCCAACATGCGCCGCCTGCATCCCAAGATCACCGCCCTGCGTGAGCGCTATGGTGACGACCGTCAGCGCATGAGCCAGGCCATGATGGAACTCTACAAGAAAGAGAAGATCAACCCCCTGGGCGGCTGCCTGCCCATGCTGGTGCAGATTCCGGTCTTCATCGCCCTCTACTGGGTGCTGCTGGAGAGCGTGGAACTGCGCCAGGCGGAATTCATCCTCTGGATCAAGGACCTGTCCACGCGGGATCCCTATTACATCCTGCCCATCCTCATGGGCGCCACCATGTATATCCAGCAGAAGCTGAATCCGCCGCCGCCGGATCCCATCCAGGCCAAGGTGCTCATGGCGCTGCCCTTCATTTTCACCCTGTTTTTCGCCTTCTTCCCTTCGGGACTGGTGCTCTACTGGGTGGCCAACAGCATTCTGTCCATCCTCCAGCAGTGGTATATCATGCGTCGCATCGAAAAGGCCGCGGCCGCGGCGAAGAGCTGAGCACGTCAGGATCGCGGGCAGCCCCGTAAGGGGGTCGCCATGATGCAGAAAGCTTGCGACAGCGGTATCGAGACCATCGCCGCCGTGGCCACCCCGCCGGGCCGTGGCGGGGTGGGCATCGTGCGTGTCTCCGGCCCCCGGGTCACCGCCATTGCCTCGGCCATGCTGGGGGCATGCCCGGCGCCTCGCCTGGCGGTCTACCGGTCTTTCCGCGACAGCAACGGCAGTATCCTGGACCGCGGCATCGCCCTCTATTTTCCCGCCCCCGGTTCCTATACCGGTGAAGACGTCCTGGAGCTCCAGGGTCACGGCGGCCCCGTGGTGCTGGACATGATCCTGCGCCGGGTGCTGGAACTGGGTGCCCGGCCGGCGCGCCCCGGCGAATTCTCCGAGCGCGCCTTTCTCAACGGCAAGCTGGATCTGGCCCAGGCCGAGGCCGTCGCCGATCTCATCGACAGCGCCTCGGAGCAGGCGGCGCGCAACGCCCTGCGTTCCCTGGAGGGTGTGTTTTCGAGGCGCATCCGGCGCCTCGTGGAAGATGTCACCGCGCTGCGGGTCCATGTGGAAGGCGCCATCGACTTTCCCGAGGAAGAGATCGATTTCCTCAACGATGGCGAAGTGGAGCGTCGCCTGCGCAGGCTGCGCGAGACGCTGGACGGCCTGCTGGCCGAGGCACGACAAGGCAGCCTCCTGCGTGAGGGCATGCACCTCGTCATCGCAGGAAGACCCAATGCCGGCAAGTCCAGCCTGCTCAACTGCCTGGCGCGGCGTGAAGCCGCCATTGTCACCGCCATCCCGGGTACCACCCGGGACGTGCTCCGTGAAACCGTCAGTCTGGACGGCCTGCCCCTGCACCTCAGCGACACCGCCGGTCTGCGGGACAGCGACGATCCGGTGGAACGCCTGGGTATCGCACGCGCCCGGGAAGAGATCAACGCCGCCGACCGGGTGCTGCTGGTGGTGGACGACAGCGAGGAGACGCCCGCGGATACCTTGCGGGCGCTGGGCGGCACGCTGCCGCAGGAGATCATGGGCAAGCTCACCTGGGTGCGCAACAAGATCGACATCACGGGTCGCCCCCCCGGTATGGAAGACGGCCCCCTGGGCCCCGAAGTACGGATCTCCGCCCGCACCGGCGCCGGCATCGACGTCCTCGGCCAACATCTGAAGGCGCTGGTGGGCTACCGGCAGGGCGGAGAGGGGGGCTTCATGGCGCGGCGGCGCCACCTCCATGCCCTGAAACGTGCCGCTGAACACCTCGACCAGGGACTGGCCCAGCTCCGCACGCATCAGGCCGGAGAACTGCTGGCGGAAGACCTGCATCAGGCCCAGCGCGCCCTGGGAGAGATCACCGGCGAAGTCAGCGCTGACGACCTGCTGGGACGCATCTTCGCCGAGTTCTGTATCGGCAAGTAGCCCTGATTCCCGTAAGGTCCAAAGGACAATTATCCGATTGATGATGGCTTCAGCAACCATCATCTTCTCAGAGGCGGGGCGGGATGCGCTAGACTTTCTTTGCCCTCCGAATTCTGCGGAAGAACTCGGCTGTTTTGTAACTTCTGTATCTTCACCGTTCCTGGAAAGCGCTGTCGAGGCCCCTTCGAATCGGTCGCAACAGATAGTCCAGCAGCGACTTTTCGCCCGTGCGGATGTCGGCGACGACCGTCATGCCGGGTATGATGCGCAAAGGCCTGGTTTCCGGGCCGAGATAATCCCGGTGCAAGGCGATCTCCACTTTGTAGAAAGGTTGATTCTTGCTGTCCAGGTAGGTCGTGGCAGAAATCTGTTTGACCTCGCCCTTGAGCATGCCGAAACGGACCGTGTCATAGCTGTCCACCCGGATATCCACGGGATTGCCCTTCTGGACATGGCCTATGTCCGCAGGCGAGACTTTGGCGTTGACTATCAGTTTATCGTTTGCAGGGATGATCTGCATGATGACCTGACCCGCATCGACGACCGCGAGTTCATTGTTGATCTTGAGATTTTGGATCGTACCCGTAGTCGGAGCTCTGATTTCGAGCCGTTCGACGCGGTCGGCGAGTCTCGGCAGGGTTTTGTTCAGTTCCGCGAGCTTGGCTGAGATTCTGCCGGCTTCCAGTTCAATTTCCTCGAGGAAATTTGCTTCCAGCTCCAGTTTGCGCTGGCGGGCTTCTTCCAGCGCCGAGGTAGCCACCAGAACATTACCCCTGGCCTGTGCGAGATCGCTTTCGGTTTCTGCAAGCCTGGTCTGTGCGGTCAACAGGTCATTGCGGGACAACAACTCATGATTCGAGAGCCTGCGCCGCATGGCGACCTGTTCTCTCAGAAGTTTGGTTTCCTTTTCCAGCGCGAGGACCAAGCTTTCCTGTCGACGGATTTCATTCTTTTTCTGTTCGATCTGGCTCTGGATGACCTGCAGATCACGCTGATGGCTCATGCGTTGCGCCTGGAAGATCATGCGTTGCTTGGCTGCGAGGTGGGGGTATTTCTTTTCATAAACACCAAAATCCGGCTCCCGGTTTTCAAGTAGTGCAGCGAGGCGTTCATATTCCAGGTTGTAGGCGGCTTCACGCACTTTCATCTGTTCCAGTTCGGCGCGGAGAAGACCGTCCTCAAGCACGATGAGCAGGTCACCTTCCGATACTTTTTCGCCATCGCGTACATAGAGCTTCTTTACCGTCCCACCTTCCATATGCTGTATATTGACGGCGTAGTTCGCAGGGACAACTTCGCCAGGGGCCCTTGCGGTTTCATGGACGATCGTGAACCCTGCCCAAGTCAACGAAGCGATGAGCAGGAAGAGCGCAAGAAATATCATGCCGCTGATGAGGCCACTAGGACCTTGTTCTTCCAGGGCGATGGCGAGGGTCAGGTTTGACAGCCCACCCTGCTTCGGGTTGCCAAGGGATTTGTTAGAGGATGCATGCGATGATTGCACTTTTTTCATGTCAATTGCTCCATAAGGTGGGCAACGACCTTGTCGGGTGCGCCCATGAAGCGGATGTTGCCTTCATTCAGATAGATGGCGCGGTCAGCGAGCTTGATGTGACTGGGTCGGTGTGTAACCATGACGATGGTGTAGCGTCCGCGCATGCGCTTCAGGTTGCGCATGAAGATATGGTCCGTTCTCATGTCCAGTGAGGCGGCCGGTTCATCGAGCAACAGGATTCTTGCAGGCCGTACCAGTGCCCGCGCCAGGGCCAGTCCGTGGATGAAGCCAGGGGGGAACTGGTGAGTGAGGTTGTCTCCGATACGTGTGTCCAGGCCTGCGGGCAGTTTTTTGACCTCTCCGAAAATGCCCGCGAGATCCAGCGCTTTCTCCAGATCCCTGTCCGAGGCAAGGTTATGATTCAACCGCAGATTTTGCGCCAGTGTGCCATGAAACATTTTCACATTTTGGGGTACATAGGCAATATGGCGGCGGAGCTCCACCGGGTCGATCTGCCGGACATCGATGCCGTCGAGCATGATGAACCCCGCCTGCGGTTGATACATGCCGGCGATGAGCTTGAGCAAGGTCGACTTGCCCGACCCGGAGGGACCAGTTATGGCGACGAGTTCGCCAGCTTCTATTTTGAGGGACACGCCGAGTACTGCGGGATCGTCTTCCGCGGTATAGCGGAAGGCGACGCGGCGCATGCAGATTTCACCACGCACATCCGATAGAAATCTTCCCGTGTGCTTGCTGTTGTGTTCCTCTGAAAGCTTCATGAGCTTGTCGATATGCGAGAGCGATTTTTTCACCTGACTGGCCTGGGGAATGGAAAGGCAGAAAGTTTGCAAAGGTGTAAGGAGACGCCATGAAATGGCCATGACGGCAATCAGTCCACCACTGGTCAGCCCACCTTCCATGACCATGAAGGCTCCCCACACGATGATGGATAGAATGGACAAGGAGGAAATAAGCTGTCCCAGAGAGGTAAATGCCGCCATGAGAAAGGTGTCCCTGTATCCTGCAGCGGCCGAATATGCGCAGGCCTTGCGAAGGCGCTCGCACCAGGCATCTTTCCCGCCACTGTTCTTGATTTCAGAGAGACCTTCGATTGTCTGAATCATCATGGACTGCTTTTGCGACTTCAGCATGCCATGACGCTGCTGGGCTTCGGTCAGATAAGTGGAGGCGAAGTAATACATGATCATGTAGACAAATGATGCCATGATGGGAACCCAGGCGAGCGGTCCGGCAATGATGAAAATGACGAGCGTGCCCAGGAAGAAGAAGGGAAGTTCGAGCAACGCGCCTGCAGCGTGACCGGTGATGAAGTCCCGGATCCCGTCGAATTGCTTGAGACGCATGAGTTGCGCGACCACCGATGAACGTTCAGTAAACAGTGGAGGAAGACGCAGCAGCTTGGCAAATGTTTCCACGCCAATGAGATAGTCCATGCGCCCAGCGATATATCCCAGGGTTTTCGCGCGCAGCTTTCTCAGGCCGAAATCGACGCTAAAGACGATCATAATGCCGGCTATCAGGTAGCCCAGCGTGTCGAGTGACCGGCCGGCTATTACCGTATCGTAGATGAACATGATTGACAGGGGGACGGTCAGAGCGATGATGTCGATGAGAAATGTAATGGCAATCAAGTAGAGGCCTGTCTTCAAGAACCGATTCAGCAGGCTTTTTCCCCAACTGGTGAAGTTTTTCTGTTCGACTGATGCTGGGTTGTTTTCCAGTGCAGTGAAGATGTAGGCTGTCCCGCGCACTGTCTGATCAAGTGCTGTTTCCTGCAATGTATCGGTCATTGCATCGTAGTAACCGATGACGTCGTCCTTTTCCTCCAGCAGCACCCATAGGCCACCCCCCGCGGGTTCAAAGAGGCAAGGGAACAGACGCGGGTCGATGTCTTTGGGTTTCCACCTCAGGCGTTGACTCGTATAACCCAGGGCGAGGAGCATATTGCGCAATTCCGTTATGCCGAAGGTGTCGCTGAAGTGCGGCAAGGCATCAGCAACGTCGTTTTCCGCAAGTCTGATTCCGAGGGCGTCCAAGAGGACGGGCAACGCGGCAGCATGCGGGGAAGATGCGGCAAAAGCGGCGCCATCCTTCTCACGCAAGCCCTCCTGGAGAATTTCACTGAGCGGCAGAGATCGGGTTGTAAGAGACATGTTCGTGTTACAGTTCCAGGGTTATCTCGTGAAACTCGTGATATTTGCAGAACGATTGGAGAAGTGGCTGGATATATCGGTCACCGTGGCATCGCGCAGCAGAAGTTGGCGATCGCAAAGTCTCATGTAGGCTGGGCGATGGGTCGCGATGACCATGGTCTTTGATCCTTTGTAACGCCGGATGAGGCGCAGGAGACGGTAGTCGTTTTGAAAGTCGAGATTGGCATTGGAATCATCGAACAGGATGACACCGGGATTGCCCAGCAGGGAGCGGATGATGACGATTTTCTGTTTGACGCCTTCAGGCAGAGTGTTCAGGTTGGTTCCGGATATCCGCGTATCGAGGCCCATGGGGAGCCTCACAACAATTTCGTACAGTCCCAAGTGATAAGCCAGCTCCAGCGCCTGTTCAATATATTCTTCTCCGCGGAAAAGTGTCATGTTCTCGAGAAGTGTACCTTCAAACAATACGCCTTTTTGTGGAACGACGGCGATGTGTTGGTGAACAAAGTCCCTTTTGTATGAGTCGATAGGATTATCGTCGAGTAGCATTCTGCCTCTGGTCGGGGCCAGAATTCCTGCCATAATCTTGAGCAAGGTACTCTTACCTGTGCCATTCGGTCCCGTGATCGCGACCGCCTCGCCAGGCTCGATATTCAGGGTGAGCCGGTCCGCAATGAGTTTGTCGCTGCCAGGATAAGAAAAGCAGACCGCGTCCAGCTCGATTTTCCCTGTGCACACCAATGGCACAAGTTTTCCTTCCGGTTCTTTTCTAAGCGCATACAGCTCGTCGGCTTGGTGCTTGGCAAGTTTGATAGCCTGGAACTGACTCCAGATGCCCATGGCGCGTACCGCGGGTTGCAGGGCACGTCCGGAGAGCAGGGTCGCCGCAGCAAGTGCGCCCAGAGAAAGGTGCCCACCGATGACCTGGACCGCCCCCATTGCAACGAAAATGACGATCCCTAATTGAGAAATCGAGATTCCTGCCGATTCCACCTCTGTATTGGCTTTCGCCAGATCGTGGCTGATCTCAGCCGATTGACCTTGAAGGCGTTCGTAGCGCCGCAGGATGGGTTTCTCCATTGCCATCGCCTTGACGGAATGCATGGCTTGAAGCACTTCCATGAGGAAGTTCTGCCGGCGCGCTTCCATGTCGCTTCGGACAGCCACGGCCTTGTGGACATGGTGGCTTCCAAAGCCACAGACGAGTGCGAGAATCATGATAAGAAGCAAGGGAACGAGGACGAGTATGCCTACCAGGTAGGCGATGACGAACATGAAAATTGCGACGAAAGGCAAATCGACGATGAGGGTAACGGACTGTCCTGCATAGAAATTTTGGATTTTTCCTAATGATTGAAGACGGTCGAGAAAAAATCCGGCGGAATGAGATTCGAGCTCCCGAGCATCCACCTGCATCAGATGCTGAATGGCTCGCCGGGTCTCGGTGTGATCGTACCGCGCGGCTTCCCAGGCCATGACGGAGGCACGCAAAATGCGCAACAGCGCCTCTACACCCAAGGCGACCGCCACCCCGATGATGAGCACTATAAAAGTCGTATCGGCCTGATAAGGTATGATGCGGTCGTACACCTGGAGAATGAACAAGGGCAGCGCAAGAGAAAGCAAATTCAAAGAGATAGATGCCGACAAGACATCGAGTCTGCGCCAGACTTCCGGCTTCCTGTGTTTGTCCGACGACATTCCGGCCTCGACTTTTTCCGTTTCGTTTGCGGCCACATCAGGTGCGGTCATTTTCATGAGAAAGATGAAATTCAGTTGATTCCTTTCTTGATCATCACAAACGGGTCGTCCGTTATTTCATGGTTGAATCTATTTATAGACAGCTGGCGAACCAGGGATAGATCCCAGAAACGGGATGGGTACCGGGAAAATCCTGGGAAAACGGCTAATAAACTCCAACATATTAAATTTTGTCGTTTAATTGAGAACCCCTCTCAGGCATAAGCAAGATTCTTCTCGTGCAGTTCAGGAAAATTCCGGAAATGTGACGCCCATCACAGTTTTCGGCGGACAATTGGGACACTTTAATACAAGGTCAATTTCACGGGTGTACTTTATTCTAGACGGGTCTCAAGGTGGCCTCGCCGATAGGGGAGCGTGGAGGGCGCACATGTAATGGCTGGAACGGAAAGGGTAGTCTACAGCTAAAGATTCGTTGTAATTTCCCAATAACTTTAACAATGGTTTGGTCGAGAATTCTTTGCGGATATCCCGATCGATCCGCGTGGGTTTGTCGCCGGTAAGGGAGCGTGAAAACCGAATGAAGGAGCGTACATCGGTTACCATGGGTTGATAACGGATCGAGACGAAGAGGATGGAAACGATGGCTTCCGGAGAAACAAAGAACGCCAACGAACGCGATGCGCTTGAAAATCTGTTCTCCCGGGATGTTCCCCGTCAGGCGGACAAGCCAGATGTCCTGGAGATTCCCGAGCAAGGTGCCAGGAGAGAAGAAAGCACGTTTCAGCAGAATATCCACCTGGGGAGTGATCGCCAGCCTGCCAGAATGGATTATCGGCCCCAGGAGAAGGGCGACCTGATACCGGATAGGGAAAGAAAGGGGTCTTCTGCTGAACGCGACGGCATTCACTCATCGAAAGAGCACGCCGCAACGGCACAGGATTATTCTCTCATGGATCGCGGGGAGAAGTCCGGTGAATTTTCGGATAACCAAGTTGCCGCCCATCCTTTTGCTGGAACGAATAATAGAGGGGTTTTGCCGGCACCTGATGCGCAACTCGGTGAAGGCGGTGATCGCAATTCCGGCACCGGATGGGAAGATCTCATGCCGGGTGTGCCATCGTCATCTTCATTCTCAACTGGCCAGTTATCCGAATGGTTCTGGGTAAACAAGGAACACCATACTCAGTCGGTTGAGGAGGTCCAGGCAGCTGACCAAGGCAGTACAACGGCAACAAATGGTCCTGAGAGTGTCGTGGATGAAATCGTAACGGAAGTGAATTACATTAGTTCCTACCCGTTTTTCGAAACAGATGGTGATAGCGCTGCTAGTGAATCAGTGGCCACAACCCTAAACGATGGCGCTGAGTCCGGAATAAACGAGACGCCCACTGACATTGTGCTGACGGGCGGGAGCGTGGACGAGAACAGTGGTGCGGGGACGGTGGTGGCCACGCTTTCGGCCAGTGATCCGGACGCCGGGGAGAGTTTCACGTACCAGCTGGACGATCCCTCGGGGAACTTCGAGATCAACGGTGACCAGATCGTGGTGAAGGCGGGTGCGACGCTGGACTTTGAGAGTCAGGCGAGCTACGACGTGACGGTGCGGGTGACGGACAGTGGCGGCAACAGCTATGCGGAGACGGTGACCCTGAACCTGAACGACGTGAACGAGTCGCCGGTGGATATTGTGGTGACGGGCGGGAGCGTGGACGAGAACAGTGGTGCGGGGACGGTGGTGGCCACGCTTTCGGCCAGTGATCCGGACGCCGGGGAGAGTTTCACGTACCAGCTGGACGATCCCTCGGGGAACTTCGAGATCAACGGTGACCAGATCGTGGTGAAGGCGGGTGCGACGCTGGACTTTGAGAGTCAGGCGAGCTACGACGTGACGGTGCGGGTGACGGACAGTGGCGGCAACAGCTATGCGGAGACGGTGACCCTGAACCTGAACGACGTGAACGAGTCGCCGGTGGATATTGTGGTGACGGGCGGGAGCGTGGACGAG